>Ga0075117_1000343_pt1 | contig 31821 bp, 29 predicted proteins | sample AntAceMetag02UKJ_FD_69789 | JGI IMG/M metagenome (GOLD analysis project Ga0075117, IMG submission 69789) | Saline lake microbial communities from Ace Lake, Antarctica - Antarctic Ace Lake Metagenome 02UKJ | ecosystem: Environmental > Aquatic > Non-marine Saline and Alkaline > Saline | place... | reverse complement strand
AGGTCACGGCTGGTTCCGTCGTTCACCCCGAGAGCCAGCTGGCTGCCGGTGGTGAAGTCGTTGAAGTTCAGCGATGCCGGCGGCAGCCCGATGTAGGGTGCCAGATCCCTGAGGTCGCACATCTCCTGCGCGATGAACCGGGCCTGCGTCCAAAACTTGTGCAGGTCCCTGCCGATGACGTAGCTGTTGCCCACCGGGTATACCCATGGACGATCCTGACGAGTCTCCCGCATGAAGGTCACACGGTCACTGTTGGTGGCCGGGGCCGGGGTTATGGTCACGACTGGACGAGTCACCGACACGAAGGTCGATGGCTCCAGCGCGAACTGCACAGTGTCAGTGTCCGGATTGTACGGGTTCGACAGCGCCGGCAGCGCGCCGACAGCCGCCCCGTTTATTACCGTGACCCACTCGGGGTCGTCTAGCGTCCCCACGTTCACCGAGATAGTCACGGTGTGGGCATCTCGGGTAGACGTATTGCTACGGGTGAGGCCCACTTTGGTGACCAGCCTCGGGTAGTCGAAGTTCACCGAGATGCCGGTGCCGATGCTGAAGGTCTGCCCTGTGGTGTTGTCTCCGTCGTAGTACCCCGGGGCGGTGCCACTGGCGAAGTCGGAGTACGCCATGTACTCGTCATTCTCCCAGATGGCCAGCTCGGTGACACGACACGACCCACCAGTGAAGGGCAGCGGTGAGAACCGAACACCCATGATCTCTCGCCCGACGAGGACCGGCCCCGGAACCGCTGTCCACTTGTTCGTGGTTAGGGTGGGGTCGGTGCCATCGTCGTACGTGAGTTCCGTCTGGTTCAGGAACACCCGCATCTGGTCTTGGTAGCGGGCGTACTGTGTGTCCAGCAGCGTCAGCGGCACGGTCCACACGGTGTAGTCCGTGAGGGTGATGCCGTCGCGCCGGGTGGTGTAGAAGGAGTCACGGGACTCGGTAGTCATTGTCACCCTTCCGGGATGTTGAGATCGAGGCCTTCGAAGCGCGGCGCCAGCTCGGTGCTGGGCAGCATGTCCTGAACAGTGATGGCCCCGGTCTTGTACCCTCGGGCACGGGGGCCGCGGTCATCCTTGACAGGTGCACGGAGGTCGGTGGTACCCAGCGTCTTGCGGGCCACCTCGTTCGCTCCTCCGAACCACCACGTGTTGTAGAACGGGGTGATACGTGCAGCGTAGCGCAGGCTCTGCGAGCGGAACTCGGCATCCCCGCTCAGTGGCGAGACTGCTTGGATCGAGTTCAGCACGGTGTCCTGCGCACTGGCGATGGCGCCCATGCCGGCCGACGACACAGGGTCGGAGGTCAGCATGCGGTCGTTGGCCGTGATGGCCTCGGTCATGCCCTTGAGGAAGGGAGTCCACTGGCCAGCCAGTGGGACGTTGGTGAGCACGCGGGCAAGGTAGTTGTCCGGGTCCTCTTCGAAGTCCGAGATGATGTCGTCCATCTCCCGCCCCCGAAGAAGCTCGCGGCTGGTGCGGTTGAGGGTCTCACCAAAGATGTGCATGGCGATCAGCGCCGTCCCCGTTCGGGTCGGGAGCTGCGCCGTATCCAGCAGGTTGTTGTCCGCCCACGACCGGGAGAACGTCGTCATGCTGTTGATGAGCTGGCCCCACGCCGTGCGATCGTTCGCTGACGTTGGGGTCTGCAGGAGGTTCTGCTCGGACACGCGCTTGTTCATCGTACCGATGATCGAGTCACGCAGCCCGGTGGTCACCTCGTCGAACACAGCCTTGTCGGCATCGTCCGGGACATGCCGCATGAGGGCGTTGAAGTCCACCACCTTGACACGGCCCCTGCTGCGGATGGCGCCAGTGGCGGCACCTGCACGGTCGAGGGTGTCGAGGTTGGCAGTGTTCAGCAGGTTGGACCGCGAGAACATATCCGCCACATCCCAGTTGGCACCGAAGCCAGACTTGCGAGCCATGCCGCGCCACGCCTTGAAGTAGGCGTCGTCGCCCTGCGTGGTTCGGATGTTCGCCAGCTCGTCAGCGTTCTCCTCCAGCATCACCGCCATCTTGCGGGCAGCGGGAAGGAACCGACCAATCTTGGCCTGCCCGTCCATCACCTGCAGCACGCGGGCGAACTGACTGAAGTAGTCCATGGCACCCAGCGTCATGCTGGAACCACCGACCGCCCGGAAGAGACCGGCCACGGGGTTCCCCTGTCCGGGGAGAGCCGAGCCGCTCTTGCTGAAGAGGTCGACGAACGGGGCCACGACCTTGGGGATGACGCCGAACTGGAACGTGTCCATGTTCACTGCGCCGCCCGTGAATCGCTCAAGGGTGTGGTAGCGGAACTGGCGAGTCGTGAGACCCACCACCTCCATCAGCTCCTTGGTCTCGCCCGTGCGTGCGGCGATTCGGAACACCTCCATGGCCTTGCGAGTGATGTCTGCCGGGGCGTGGATGCCCTTGAGCAGTGACTGCAGAACCTCCGTCGACAGCACGGCAGCTCCGATGGTGGAGCCGAAGGCCAGCGCGGCGGATGCCTGCCCGGTATCGGACAGGAACTCGGCCACCTTGTTGGAGGTCGAGCGCAGCGAAGGCATACGGCCCTCGGCCAGCATGACCTTCTCTCGGAGGTTGTTGATGCCGGCGTTCCACTTCGCAATCTCTTCGGGCACCATCTCCTTGGGCGCCATGGACTTCACCGCATCGAGCAGGGAATCCATGCTGCCGCCGGGGATACCCCACCGCTGCTGGTGGCGCTGACGATCCATGACCTTGAACCCCGTGGTTCGGAAGTAGTCATGGACGGTACCGAGGAAGTTCCAGTCAAGGAACTCCTCCATGTCTGGGTCGCTCCACAGCGCAGCCGTCATGCGGCGTGACTGCTCGGAGGACTGGACGTTGCCAGCCGTGACCCTGACGATGCCGCCATCAGCTGCCTCGTTGTACACGTCATCACCGAATAGGCGAGCACGAGTGTTGAAAGCAGAGTCCTGAAGGACACCGGGGAGGGTGTCAAGGTAGAGCTGCTCGCCCACGCCGAGGCGCTGCAGGTCGGAACGCTTCAGCGACCCGGAGGCCACCTCGCTACCGTCCGAGACCAGACTCCACGCAGCGTCACCCTGCTTGTTGGTGGCTCGCTTGAGCACGTCGAGCTTCACGAGGGCGTCGAGGAATACTTCGTCCGTCCCCGTCCAGAACTTGACGTAGTTCTGCGACAGGCGCTGGACGAACCGCTGAGGCTGCGCCGCGATGGCGTGCACCTGCATCCGGTTGGGGAAGAAGTTGTTGAGCTGCTTGAAGATCCCGATGTCTTCGGCAGTCTGGCCAACCTTGCCGGCAGCCTCCGTCCACATCTTGGCGATCTGCACAACGTCAGTGTCAGTGGCTACCACGTCACCGCGGACATGCCGGATAACCTGCTTGTTGAAGTCGAGCATCAGCTCGGCTCGCTTGATGGGGTTCAGCTGGTTGCCGAAGCGCCCCTTGGACACGAGCCGGCTCATCTCTCCCACGATGCCGGAGGTCACAGCCTCCATGTCATTGCGGGTCGACTGCATCGTCTTGACAGCCCCGCGGCCGGTGAGGTCACCGATCGCCAGCTTGTTCGGGTCCATCTCCTGCGCGATCATCCGGACAGCGTCGAACGCTGAGCGGCTGGTCTCTGACAGGCCGGGCCCCGAACCGATTACACGACGCACGAACTTACCAAGCCCCCAGCCCCAGAGGAGCCGGTTGCGTACGCCCACGTCCTCGATGAGGGTGGTCTCTGACAGGTCCATGGAGTCGATGACCGAGCGATAGGAGCCCATGACATCATCGGGGTCGATGACGGCCGGAGCCTTCCGTGCCACCTTGGGCTGCTGCGCGATGCGCTCCAGTCCCTCAGCCAGCAGCTCGTTCGTCTGCTTGAGCACGTCAGCGAAGTCCTCGGTGTTCTGCTCCACCGCGTTCCCGGTCAGGGCTCGCAGCTTGCGGATCTCGGCGGCCAGCTGCTTGCGCAGCGCTACAGTGGATTGGCCTCGACGGCCTGCGGTCTCTGCCAGCTTGCGCAGGCGGCGGGTCTCTCGGAGCGAGGCGATGAGCGGGTTGCTCGCGGCCAGCTCCAGTGGGTTGGTGCCGTAGCGGTTAGTCTGCTCGGCCACGTCGTCGATGATGGAGCGGAAGGCCAGCCCCGGCTCGACAGCCTGCCGCTTCTTCAGCTCCCCCTCGACACGCATGAGGTAGGTGATCTCGTCGTTGGTCAGTGAGCGAACTCCGGCGGCCTCACGCAGCTCGTCGAACTCGCCCAGCCAGTAGCGGCTGCTGCCCCCTCGGTTGGGAACGCGGGAGTCAGCGATGCGCTTGGCGCGGTCAGCGATCTTCTTGATCACCTCGGGGTAGATGCGCCGAGCCATCTCGGACACTTCCTCGGGGGCACCGTCAGCGACCAGTCGACCAGCCCTGCCCATGGCCTCCGAGAAGGCGGAGCGCTGGAGCTGGACCGTCATGGCCTCCGCCTCGATACCCAGCGCACTGATGCGGCGGGCCTCGTTCAGGGCGGACACAAGGATGTTGGCGACCTGCCCCTCTGGGATGGTCTGGCCCTTGAACCCCTCGACCATGCCGACGAGCATGTCATCAATGTCCAGTCGGGTGAGTCCAACCTCTGCCAGCACGGCGTCGTCGAAGAACTCACCGATCACGTGGGTGCGGCCCGGCATCAGGATCTCGGCAGCACGCTGCGACCGTACAGACGCCCCGTCAAGGGTCGCCTGCCCGACCACGTTATCCAGCGAGTGGAAGATGGGGTTGACCCACGAGTACTGGTCGGACTGCTCAAGGACGGCACCCATGGTTCGCTGGATGCCCTCGATCCCATCACCTCTGCCGTTGGCGGCGCGGGCCACCAGAGCGAAGCCGAGGAGTGACGAGAAGCCGGTGGCTAGCCCTAGCTCGGACCACGAGAACGTGTCCTGCAGGTCAGGGCTGGCGAAGATGGCCTTGCTCTCAGCGATCCGGCCCTGCTGGCTGCCGACAGACATAGCCGCACCGAAGGCCCCCAGCGCGGTGGCACTGGCAGCCCGGTGGGCGATGCCCGTCGTAGCTGCCCCGTGCATGGCGCCAGAAGCCCGTGTGACGGCGTTGCCGGCGACAGAGGCAGTCCGAGTCGCCATAGCCCCTCGGAAGCCCAGAGCGGGCCCTGCGAAGCGAGCGACGGTGGACACAGCCCGGGCGCCGTAGCCCACGGGGACCACGAGGGACGGGATCAGGGTGGGGTCCGTGAGGAGGTAGTTCTGGACGGCCGAGTGGAGCATCGAGGTGAACGCGGTGACCCCGTACGATCGGTCTTCGAACTGCTCCACGTCCTGCAGGGCCTGCGCCCGCATGAGGCCACGGTTGGCGATCAGCATGAAGTTGTCGCGGTTGCGGGCCTGAGCCAGCTGCGACGGGAGGTCCACCCCGTAGCGGATCGCGGTGGCGGCAAGGTCACGGTTCTCACCGAGCCATGCAGCCGCTTCGCTCTCGCCGTCGAAGTCGTCGTCCACGAACTCAAGGCGGGCGTCGATGCCCTCCACGTTCTGGATGGGCGACAGGGTGTTGGATAGGTACTGCCATCCAGTGGCCTGTGACTCGATGCCCAGCTGCCGCTCCATCAGGTTGGCGGCACCCTTGGAGACGAAGCGCTGGTTCCCACCCGCGAGGCTGACTCCGGCGTTGGCCACATAGGTGGCGGTGTTGCCGGGGTCAACGTCGAGGGCAAGGACTTGCTTCGCCACGGCGGTGACGCCCCAGTACCCGACTTCTCGGGGACCAATGGTGGTGCGGAAGCCCGTCTCAGGGTCGCCGTCGATGTACGTGGGGAGCTGCGCGTCGGAAGCAGCGATGCTGCCGGGCGAGGCTTCCGGAACGCCGGATGCGATGTAGCGACTGGGCATAGGGGTCTCACTTGGTGGTAGGGAAGCCGAACATCTTCCGCGCCGCGGCATCGGCCTTGTCGGCCATTGCGTTGAACACGGAGTCGGAGCTGGACCCGATAGACGGGGGCCCGATGTTGGCGCCGGGACGGATGGGCGTGGTGGGGTCAAGCGTCATGAAGCTAGCCAGCTCGTTCAGGTCACGAGGCATGGTGGACAGCTTCGTCGCCGGCTCGTACTGAAGGAAGCCCTTGAGGGCCGACTCCTGCACGGTCTGCGGAGCTTCCGGCGCGAGGCCGGAGGTGTCTATGCTGAAGGTCTCACGCCAGTCGGGGTTCATGGCGGCGGTGGTAGCCACCTGCATGATGGAGGAGTCAGCGAAGAGGTCAGGGTTGAGCACGTTCAGCGGAGTGCCTGCTGGCACAACCACACTCGTTCCGTCCGGCCACTCCATGACAGCTGGCTGCGTGGACAGCACGTTGCCGAGGTCAGACCCATCGTCCAGTCGGACGCGGAACTCAAAGCCCCCGTAGTCAGCCCGGCTCCGCATCATGCGGTTGGTCACGGTGTCATCGAACCCGTAGGTGGGCTCAAGGGCTCCGGGGGTCCACGGGTCATCGAGCTGCACGCCCGACTGCTTCACCCACAGGTCCTGCAGGTTCACGGGGATCAGGCTCGGGTCCTTGAGGCCGAGGGCCTGCCCGAGGAACTGTCGGTAGTACGGGCTGAATGCCCTCGTCATGTTGCTGTTGATGTGCTCGCCCACGTCATCGCCGGGCTCGCCGGTGTAGCCTTGACGGTCGAGCACGAGCTGCTGCTTGCCCGCCATCTCCCGGAACGACCACCCCGCCGAGTCCATCCAGCCCCATACCATGGTCCCGATCTGCTCGGGGTCCAGTGAGGGGTTGGCCTGAGAGCCAGCGAAGTAGAGGTCACGGAGAGTGCGGCCGTGCCCACTGCTGGAGGAGAACAGCTCAGCCATCTGCGCCTGCAGTCCACGGGCGAGGGGGTCACGGCTGTTGCCCTTGAACCTCACGCCCTTGTTGCCGGCCTTGATGACATCGGTGAGGACAGCCGCCATCTCATTGATGTTGGCTGTGCCCACCTTCGTGACTTCGCCGGTCTCCCGGTTGAACCACGTACCAACGGACTCAGCGCCGCGGATGGCCTGCACGGACCCAACCATTCGCTGTGGGTCGGGCCTCACGCCCTGACTACCAGTGCCCCGCATCGACACAGTGCGCAGGTACACGGCTGCTGCACGGTCGTTGCTGTCTAGGGACTCAAGGTAGTTGTTCCACGCCCCGCCTACTCCGGCGGATGCAGTGGTCGCCCACTTTGCGAATGCCTGCACCTTGAGCGGATCGTCGCTGACAAGCAGCCCGGTCTTCTCATCGGCAAGGTTCTTGGGGATTCCGTAGAGGTCCTGCGTGGCTCCGTTGCTCCACTTCGCAGCTTCGAATGCCTGAACCGCTTCGATCAGCGGCATGTTGTCTTGGCTCCACTCGATCGGTCCACCGTCCCAGTTGCGGACGGCGTCGATGTCCAGACCGGACCCGGGGGTCCCTGCTAGCTGCACCATGGCGCCACGGAGGAAGTTGGTTTCCTCAGCAGACACCGGGGGCAGCCCGGCAGCGGTCAGTGCGTCGGCATCCATCATGATGCGGCGCTGGACCGACTCTTCGTGTGCGTCGGCGGGGTTGCCACCGGGCAGGCCGTTGTAGACCGTACGCTGGTTGCTGGTCGACTCTATGGCCCGAGCAGCCGCAGCACCGGACACTTCTGCCCGGCCGCGTGCCCGAGACCTGACGGCCTCCACGATGAGTGCTCCCTCGGGGGAGAGGTTGTCCGCTCCGAGTAGTCCAAGGTCCAGCAGCACCCGGTTACCCGCTTCCTCCAGCGGCGTGACGCCGGTGACAGGGTCGGGGGTGACCAGCGCTGCATCTGGGTTGGCAGCCGGGCGGTGTACGGTGGACCCATCGGGGAGGGTGACCACCTGAGTCTGTGCCTCGCGGAGTCGAGCTACCTCTGAGTCCATGAGTCGGCCAGCGGTGGCGCGTCCCTTGTTCAGCAGGTCGGTAGCTACTTCCTGTCGCTCTGCCGCGGAGAACAGCTGTTCGCCATTCACGCGGATGTTCAGCAGGTCCGACGCAGTGCCGAGGTTGCCGATCGCGTCAGTCCCAGTGGAACCGGAAGCGATCTGCTGGAGTTGCTCTTGGACAACACCCCGTACGTAGTCGTTCTGCTGATTGAAGGTCAGATGCGACAGCCGGTCTCGCAGGGTGATCTCAAGCTGGCGCGCGAAGGCACCGGGCTCGGAGTCGCCTGCGGCGGCGGCAAAGGCATCAGCGTCAATCTGGCGGGTGGCAAGGGCTTCGTTCCCTGCCTGCACCTGCTGCTGATTGACCTTGATGAGTGAGTCGGAGAGGGCGAAGGACTGCTGCACTGCCTGATGGATCAGGAGGTCAGCGGCTTCTTGGTCCATGGTGTCTAGGTCGACCGATTCAGCCAGCTGCTCCAGCATCCAGTTCTGGACACGGGCGCCGATGGCGGAGCCGTCACCGATCAGCTCACCCCGTAGCTCGGGGGACTGAGACAGCTCCTGATTGAGCTGCTGGGTGACGGTGGACATGGTGCGCTTGGCGGAGTTGAACGACTGCTGCTTGGCCTGCTCGTTCGTACGATCTACCTGCTTGGCAGCTCCCGACCATGCGGACTCCCACATGCGGGACTCCTGCTCGGAACCGGCGTTCACCATGGCCGAGCGGAACTGCCGCTCAGCCCACTCCATGCCGCGCTCACCAGCTTCAGCGAGGATCTGGCCCCGCTGCATGTTGGCGCGTTCGAAGCGGCGTGACTGCAGCCCACGGGCCGCGGTGCCGAGGTCAGCCTCGACGCGCGAGACAGCCTGTTCCTTGAGGCGCTTCATCTGACTGTTGATCGCAGCACGGCCGCTCACGGCACGAGCCACTCCACCAGCGGCGGTAATCATCACGTCACGGAAGCGCTCCAGATCAGTCTGCTGCGGCGTCAGCCCCATACCGGGGGTGGCCACGGGCACGGACGGAGCGGTGAAGTCCGGGGTGCGTGAACCAGTGTTGCGGTTGATGGGGGTGGCCATGGGTTTCTCCTGAATGGGGCGGTAGGCCGGTAGACCTACCACGCCCGTTATCCGAAGGTCCCGAACATCTCCTCTAGGTCAAGCCCGGGGATGTCGAGGAATGTGCGGATGGTGTTGTTGAAGACGGGTATGCCGCCGGGGCCTAGGTTGTTGCTGGCCCGGCTGAACTGTGAGGACTGCATCTCTGCTTCCGAGAGCAGCGCCTGACTGATCTGCATACCGAAGTCAATCCCCTGAATGCCACCCTGTAGGGCAGCCATCAGCGGGTCATCCGGGATGAACTGGTTAGCCGCAGCCGCACTAACACGTTTCGCTGCAGCGTTCGACTCGACAATCGCAGCTTGGTCTGCGGCGGTTGCGGTAGCGGCGTCACCAACGGCGGCGCCGGAGCCGGACGATGTCGCCCCGGTACCACGGAAGGCACGCTCTGCTGCGAGCTGTCCTTGGTACTGGGCGAGTGATCGCGCGATGTTGTTGCGGTTGCTGGTCTCTTCCAGCCCAATCTGATTCTCAGCAGCTCGGATGTTCTGCTGGGCGATGTTGCGACGGTTGTTGTTGCCTGATACCGCAGCCCGGCCACTGATGGTTGCGAAGGCCGAAGCGGCGTTGCCAACCTGCCTTTGCTGATCGTCCATAGATCACCTCCTTCTCAGCGTGTGGAGCTATACGACATGGGGAGGAACTCGCAGGTCAGTTCTGCGTCCACCCACGCGGTCGGTAGAGGAGTGTCATTCACCAGCGCGATACCGCAGTTGCGGGCGTGGGACATGACCTTGCACTGGTACTCACCGAAGCTCTGGAGCTGCGCGCTATCAAGCGGCGTGTTCCCGAGCAGGGGAGGGGTGAAGGTGTGTCTGATGGGTGATCTCCCTTCTGGGGTGACGATGACTGTGTAGCCACCGCTGTCTCGATGCCGAACCGCCATGCGCATGAGGCTCGTGTCGCCGCGTACGGCGCTCTGTTGATTGTCACGGACGAACTGCTCACTCAGCTCCGCTCTCGCCTCGTACCCTCTTCCGAGGTAGGCGGGAGCGTTGGTTCCGTCTGCGTTGTTCTCCCAGTCCCCCTCCGCAACCACAACAGTCTGATCTGTCCCCACGGTAACCGAGGTCAGGGGGACGATAGTTCCTGCGGACTTCACGGTCGCGGTGTCCCACGTTGCCGCCAGCAGCACGCAGTCGATCGAGGAGTCTTCGAATGGGATTGTCCATGTGGTCTCATTGCTGTTCGTGCTGTACACACCCTGCAGCTTGACCTTGCGGTCGCAGCGCACGGAGTACCCGAGGGTCTGAGCGGGAGTTCCATCGGTGTCCTGCTGAGGCTCACCGAGGGGCATGCGCTCAAGGTAGTACACCGTCCCTCGTAGCATGACGAGGTACAGGAAGTCGTCGAAGGGGAAGCAGGTGATGATCTCATCGCAGCTGAAGGTCCACTCGTACCATGAGTGGAACGCGGTAGTACCGTCAGCTGCCGACTCGCGCCGGTTGACGTACACCTTAGCTGGCTCATTCAGAGTCAGCAGATACAGCTGGTCGTGAGTCTGGGACGCGGCCATCCAGTGCGCCTCGGCAGGGATGTACCCTGTCACGCGGCGAGTGATGTCCATGGCCCGGTTGCTAACCTGCGCAGGATCGTAGTCGAACTCGTACATCACCATGCTGAAGTCACGTTCGCCAGCGAAGTACATCTGGTTGCCACGCTGGACGGGCTTGACGTACGGGGCGTTGTACACGGTCGATGCGTCGTAGAACTGCACCGACTGCGGGGTGAGCGGACCATTGGCCCGAACCTCCAGTTGCCGGCTGGCGTCCGTCAGGACCACCAGCGACTCACGGAATGGCTCAAGCATCAGGGCGTTGCTCTGGCGTGCACCTTGAATCCCCTCGTCGATCGGGTCTGCATCAGTCACCAGAGAGGTGCTGTTGATCCAGAGGTTGAACAGGTCGCCCGCTCGTGAGCTGACGATTCGTTCCCCGGCCGCGAACCAGAACCTCCCTTGATGGAAGGTCATGTCGGACAGAGCTGTTCCGATGAAGGTCGGTCCTGGGTTCGTGGTCGAGTCCCCGGCGTACCGGGCGGTCCAGTCCACGAACTGGAGGATGAACTTGGTGCCGTCGAACTGCAGCCGCAGCGGCATGGTCTCCGGGTTGATGAAGCTGTTGGCTCCCTCACTCGGAAGACGCCGGAACCACGGAGGCTGGGTAGCCGAGGTAGCGAACCAGAAGCCCTGCGGCAGCCCGATGTCGTCATCAGTGGCGTACCAGATGGCGTCGTTGTCGATGTCCCCGCCGGCCACCAGTGTGTCAGTGTCCGGGTAGGTGTCGACATCGACGGGCGGCTGGACGAAGTCCCTCCACACGGCCACGTTCTGATCGTAGTTCTGGTTGCGCACGGAGAGGAGGCCGGCCGTGTCGCGGTAGGTGATGGCGGTGCCCTGTAGGGCGGTGCTCACTTCCCGGTTCAGTATGAAGGATGCGTCCTCGACCTGCACCGACCGGAATCGCTGCCTAGCGGTCTGACTCCCTGACTGCAGGTATCCCACCATGGCGGCGATGTCGGCGTCGGCGTTGTCTAGAGCCAGCTCAGTGCCAGCAGAGGACAGAGCCTCCACCACCACGGCGGCGCCGGTCACAACGTTGAACGCTTGGATGGTGGTGGCGTCGGACGTAGGGTCCGGGTCCACCAGCAGGACGAAGCGCTCGGTCTCGGATCGGTTGATCCAGATGGCGAACTTGGTCTGGTCAGTGTCCGCCGCCACCAGCTCCTCGGCGTCACCGGCGCCCGCAACGTGCTCAGTGCCGGCTCGCTTGTCGAGGCCTCGGTGAGGCAGGCGATCGACGTTGACGGCGGACTGAAGCTCTACGGGCAGCCGCTGGGACTGGCTCAGACGAGACACGCCCAGCAGGGACGGAATGGAGATGGTGGCGAAGGGCATCAGTTGGTGCTCCGGGGTGCGTCTGACGAGTACCACGGACGCGGGACACCGATGGTGCCGAGCCGCAGGCCGAGGGAGCGTGAGTCTTCGAAGAGGTTGGACGGACGGCTGCGCATGTCGGCAGCACGGGCCATTGCCCTAGACCGTGCAGCTCTCGCTTCCAGTCGCTGCAGCAGGGTGTTGGAGGGTAGCACCGTCATGGCGTACTCGACTGCAGCCTGATCCACGATGGAGAACTGCAGCACCAGCGGCAGCTCTTCGAAAATGATAGACTGCACGAGTCGCACGTAGACGGTGGTGTCAGTGAACACCGGGGTGGCGGGGCTCTTGTCCCCGTCGTACAGCAGCATCTGCCCGGAGGTCTCCCTCACGAAGTAGTTGCGGTTGTGATCTTGGTTCCACCCCACCGCTGTAAGCGTGTTGATGGGAAGCACCACATTGCCCGCGGCGTTCGGCGTGAAGGGAGAGACCGTCTGGTTCTGATGCACGCCCACCATCTGCTCTCGCTGGGTGATCTCATCCAGCACGGCCTCAGCCATGATGGTGTCCGACTCACCCCCCGCCCCGAGGGACGACACCGGATGCTCACGCGCAGCCCGCAGGATGCGGTTCACTGCAGCCAGCTTGGTCATGTTAGTCTGGCTCATGTGAACCTCCGGATGTTGGTGAGTGGGTCATCAGGGAACCGCACGATGCCGAGGGGCCCATCATGGACGGACGGCCGCCGCATGGCGCCCTCCTGTGTAGCGATGAGGGCGTCCCTGAGCGTCTCGTGATGTCCTGCGGTGACGTTGCCGACCGCCGCTGCCCCCGTGACTGCCGTGGCCCCTGAGGTGCCCTGCTGCGCCCTCACAACCGTGAGGTTGTTGCCTGTACGGCTGGAGCAGAAGAGGATCTCCTCACCGATGGACAGGTAGAAGTCAGACGCAGGGAATACAGTGCCGTCGAGGACCACCACGGAGGTGGCGACAGCGGTGATATTCCCGTTGAGGGTGGTCGTGGCGTTGTTGGCGACCAGCAGCAGGTCGGTGCTGACATCCAGCGAACCCGGCTGGTTGGTACTCACGAGACTTCCAGTCCGAACGCAGTGAAGGTGACGGCGTCAGTGGTGGCCGCTTCGACTGCGATGTTGCCGGCGGCGTTGTTCATGGCCAGCCACACGTTCAGGATGATCGTCTCGTTGGCGCCGATAGCAACGTCATGGAAGAGAGCAGTCTCCTCGCTGTACGTGGTGCCGTCGTCGTCTACGTAGATGGCGAAGGTGTCGGGGGTCCCGGTCTGGTTGCAGATCACGATGGACTTGACGATGGCCGTGGTGCTGGCGCCGGGAGAGTAGATGGACTCAGCTGTGCCGCCGGTGGTATTCCGAACTTGGCCGAGCTGCTTCTCTTGGATCGAGGTCATGTTCAGGACTCCGCAACGGCGATGACCCCGTACCCCACGCTACCGTAGGCGAGGGTGGAGACGGTGCCGGTCTTAGTTGATCCCCAGTCGATAGACAGGGTGGTGGTTGAGACATCGTACGAGACAGTGGGTGCTCCCTCAGCGAACACCGGAGTGGTGTCGTTGAAGACCTTGGCATTGAAGGAGAAGGTGTTGTACCCTCCGCCCGGTACGTAGGTGTCGGCGTCCCACGTCGTCAGCAGTGGTGGCTCGGGTACAGTGAGTTCCCACACCTGCGCGCTGAAGTTTAGGACGGTCTCGGTGATCGTGGTCCCGCCGCTGCCGCCACCCCTGCCCTCGATGGGGCCTGAGGTGGTCCGCACCATACGCTGGATCTCCTGATTCACCATGTACCTGATGACTTCCCTGAGGCGGGCGTCGGTAGTCTGGTCGTTCAGTTCGCGTGGGCGGATGGGCATGAGGGGTTCCAAAAAAACCCCACCTCTACCAGTGGCAGAGATGAGGCGGAGAGAGAGCTGGGTATCAGCCGGTGAGGCGCTGAGCCGTGAAGACGTGGGTAGCCGCAGCCACCGCGTCGAGCACGTACAGGTGTCCGGCCACCAGAGTGGCCGCCGCAGTCCACGCCGCAGCGTCGACAACGTCAGCCGCGGTAGCGACGAACACGGTAGCCCGCGAGTCACTGCCCGTGCCGTCAAGCGCAGCATCAGCAACAGCGGTCATCGTGGCGTCAGACGCCGAGGGGTCGTCAGCGTCGTTGGTGGCGGTACCGCCCTCGTCATCAAGGCGGGTGACCGCAGTGAAGACGCCGGCGGTGGCCTCGGACAGGATGAACTCGACATGCTCAAGAGCGCCGAGGGGTTCCGCGGCAGCACTGGCAGCACCCTGACGGGTCACCATGTAGGTACCAACGGCGGACTTGGAGACAGCACCGAAGTCGTAGAGAGCACCCACGCCCGCGGACACGTCAGTGCCCGTGGGGGTGAGGCGGATGTCCTCGGTGCGGTGACCCACGACCCGGAGGACGCGGTCACTGACCTGAGCGGAGGGCCGCTCGGACGATCCACCAAGGCCGTCATTCAGCGACGGGCCCCGCCGCTTGGGGGTATAGCGAGTGTTTTCGATAGCCATAATTCAGGCTCCTATCAGGAGTTGGAGTCGATCAGCTCGACGGCGCATTCGGGACGGAGCGTACCACCGCCCGAGAGCATCTTGGTGACGAACAGGAAGTCCTGATAGTCGATCATCCGACCGGCTTCGGTCTGGATGTCCATCTTGGTCACGATACCGACGCACTCCTCCTGCATCACGATGCCGCGAGTGCTGGAGAAGTCGCCCTGATACCGAACCTCATCGTCGTTTGACAGGTCCTGACCGTTGGGCAGGAGGTTCGAACGACGGATCATGATGCCGTTGTAGTCGATGGCCTCATTGAAGTTGGGGACAGCGCCCGGGCCGAACTGCTCCGAACCTTCGGCGGGACCATAGGTGCCGTCGTTAGTCATGAACAGGGGGCGTCGGCCGTTGTTGAGGTCGGCAGCCGAACGCGGCGAACCGAACTGACGCAGCGCGTGCCAGAAGACCACGTCCACCCACGCCTTGCGGGCGTTGAACGGAACGCGGAGCAGGTCCCACCGGACGATGATCTCGTCAATGGCAGTGAGGAAGTTACCGATCTGGTCGTCCGAGGGCGTGGCACCTGCAGTGTTCTGCATGTCCACGTCCTTGGCCGCACCAGCACCGTCGCTGCCGCCGCCCGGGAAGGACGAAGCAGTGCCACCGTACAGGGCGGCGGGGGTGGCTCGGCTGGCGTTGATGGCCAGCCGGGCAGCATAGCGATCCTGCGCCTCAGCGAGGGCCTGAGCCGACTGCAGGGCGTACTCCGAACGGGATTCGAAGTGCATGAGCATCTCGTCGATGTCGTCCACCCGGAAGTGGGACACGAGGGGGCGCTCATCGAGGCCGATGCTCAGCTCGGTGCGCTCAGCGTCGAGGCCGAGGAGCCGAGTGCCACGGGCATGGCGCTCAGCACCGATGCCGCCGAGGCGGGGGAAGCGGGCGCTGTTGCCCGTCATGATGTTCTTGCGCTTCACCATATCAGCGATGCCGAGGTACTCGTTGAACCGGGTCATCACCTCACCACTGTACTGGTCGATGTAGAGGTCAGAGTACGAGGCGGGGGCGAGAGCGGAGTTGGCGCCCAGAATGAGCGAATTGGCGACAGGCATGCTGTCCTCCTATTGTAGTGTGAACTTGCCATTCAGGTTGTCCGCTCTCGCTGCACTGATGTGCTTGGATTATCCCTCACAGGGGGTCCATATCTTGCGGGCCTGACCGACTATCTGCTGCTGGGGACTTTCGTGCCATGCGTACAGGTCTATCGGGGCGATCTAACAAAAGCCTTGGGGTGGAGTCGAACCACCGTTGCCGGGCTATAATTCCGGTGTTCTACCGTTGAACTACCATGGCATCACCGACCGAAGTGCGCATCGTCGAGAGGCGCGGTCGGTTTACACGGCCCCAGCCCGCATCGTTGAGCGGCTGAGACGGGTATATTTCACATGGGGATGCCGTCGAAGCGTGAAGGATCCTTGCCGACAGTGATGGCGTGGCGCTTGGCCACCTCGCGTCGGTACTCAGGGTCCTTGCGATACTGGGGGTTACCCATCGCGGCCATATACTCGGTGCCGTCAGCGAACGGGCGAAGCGCAGCGTTGCTGGACAGGGGCGGAGATCCCGGAACGTCCTGCAGCGTGCCCGGCTCACCCATGGCGCCGGCAGCGCGGGCCCGTGCAACAAGACCCTCCATGACCATGGACGCATTGGGCCCGGTCAGAGCCTGCGCGAGCTGCTGCCGCTCACTCAGTAGCAGCTTGGACTTCGCCCAGTTGATGGCTTTGCTCAGATCCCCCTGAGAGCCGGCGATCCTGACCGCGTCAGCGATGCGCTCAGTCTGCACGCTCTTGGCTCGATCGGCCAGAACACGCAGCATGCCGTCGGTACCCCCTGCAGCCTTCAGGTCATCGAGGGCGTCCTCGGTGAGGGTGCCAGTCTTGGCCTGTTCCTCGGCAGTAGCCCATGCTTCGGCCATGGAAGGGGCAGTGGCATCCCCCTTGACGCCCAGCCCGGCGAGGATATCGTCGAGGCTCTTAGTTTCCTGCCCCTCAGCCGCTGCGAGAGCGTTCTCACCCGCCTCGACGTCTACCGAGTCCTCCAGAGCTGCGGCCGGGTCAGTGGCAGCCACCGGATCAGGGGCGGGAGCAGGGCTGCCTCCGCTCTGTCGCCGCTCAAGCTCGGTGTAGGACTGCAGGAGGGCGTCTCCGTCCACCGTACCGTCCTCGCGCTTGAACTTGGCAGGCACCTTGTGTGGCTGCGCCATGCTGAACTGGACCATCTGGGCTGCACGCCCCTCGGCGGTGCTGGTATCGGGCTTCTCAACGGACATAGTCTCTCTCCTCATTCAGCCGGAGGCGGCTGACTTGCTCTTGCTTGGGCGGCACCTAGCGCTGCCTGTTGTGCTTGGGCCTGCATGGCCTGCTGCTGCTCTGCTTGCCGCTTCTGGGCCAGCTCTTCCTCGGACATGATGCGACCCTTGGTCTCCATACCCTGCGACTGCCACCAGTCCCGCATGACGGCGGGCCAGATGACACCTTCGAAGGCTTCGGGCGGCAGGTTGCGCATGTTGACCACCATGGAGTCGAGCTTCTCGCGCTCGACCTCGCGGTTCAGGATCTCAAGACCCGCACGGATGCGCAGCTTGACGAACCCGGCCGGATCGAGGATCTGGTCCCTGATCTCGGAGGGGATCATGTCCTTGTCGGCCATCACGGAGATGACACGCTTGATGACGGGCTCCTGCTTGTCGCGCGCGGCGATCGACAGCACCCCACCTAGCATGCCCTCCAGCTCTTGGGCCAGAATGGACACCTGACGGGCAGTGACGCGCTCGCCTGTCGGCTGCACGGCGCTGTTCATCAGGAAGCGTCGGCCGACCAGCTGCTCACGGTGTTGTACCGTGGCGAACAGGGCCGACAGCGCCTGACTGGACGCGAACTGCAGCGGGAAGATGTCTCCCGGTGCAGCTGGGACCGCTCCGCCGTTGACGGAGTCGAGCATGTCCTGCAGCTCGGTGATACCGGCAGTGTTGACACCCCAGCGGTGCTCGGACACGAGTGCGGACAGGTCGTAGAGCGACTTGCTCAGCATCGACAGGGCACGGATGTCCCCGAAGATGGACTCCACGAGGGAGATGCCGTAAGGCTCCCCTGCGATGGCGCCCCAGCGGCCGGGGAAGTACGGGCTGGTCTTGAACTGCTTGCGTCCGACCTCTCGGTCGCGGTGCTCCTGCACCACAGTGACTTCACCCGTCTTCGGGTCCTTGGTGATCGCGGTGTACAGGTACTCCCACTTCTCACCTTGCGGCGAGGAGGGGAACGACGTGTACTTTGGAGCCTGCACAGGGCCCGGACCAGAATTGGGCAGAGCAAGCTCTGGCTCCCACTCGGGAAGCACGGCCTCGACGAGGAGGATCTCCTGCCAGTCTCCCTCATGCTTGCGCCGCACCACGAACTGGTCGGCACGGAACATGCGGAAGTGGAAGTCGTCATCCATGTGCATCAGCGAGTCACCGACAACCACCTCGTGCTGGTACGACAGGAACGTCGTGGCGCGTAGGTTGGTCGGGGCGAGCACACTCATGACGAGCTGTTCGAACCGTTGGAAGCTGGCGCTCAGCTCGGTGTCGTCTCGGCCCCCCGGGTCGAAGGCTTGGGTCAGCTCGGCTTCGAACACCGCCTGCCCGGTCGTCGGCCACACCATGGAGGTGATGCGGCTGGCGAGGGAGCTGGCCCCTTCGGCCGGGACGGACGAGTAGGGCACATCGAGCAGAGTGTGCACGGTATGCCCCGCCGGGGGTAGCAGCGTTGGCATGGTCATGCGAGCGTGCTCGCGCTTCCGGGCCAGTGCTGTCTGCCTGTCGGTGTCCAGAGCCTGAAACCGCTTGGCGATGGTCATGGGGTCACTCACGGGCTGCCTCCTTGGTCAAGGCCGGACGTGTTCAGGCCGAGGATGTTCGGGCCGAACGATGACTGGAACTGAGTCAGCCCCAGCGTCTCCTGTGAGGGGTCGAATGACAGCCCACTGAGGAACTGCATGATGTCAGCCATACTCAGCTGCGTGTTCTGGGCTACTTCTCGCTCAGGCACAGCCTGCAGGGATTCGAAGGTGCCACCGACGACGCGGCGTTCACCGAATCGGTCGAGATCGGATCCGTCGACACGGTCCACCTCCAGCGCGAGTGCCGCAGCTTGGCGGCGACGGCCGAGGCGGCGGGCGTTCTGGCTCTCGATCAGAGCCTCATCAGGGTGGGGCGCCGGCAGGCCCCCAGCTGGATGTTGCAGCTCTTGGTTGTCCACGTTTCGGTTCCTTCGGGGCTCGGGTATGGTTCGGGTGGTGCGACTCGTGCATAGAGCGGAGTCGGTTCATGACCTCCCGACGCCCTTGCTCTGCGGCTACGTGGAGGATGGCTTGTTCTGGCTGTGGCATGGACAGAACGTCCGGGTGGCGCCCCGGGAAGATGGTCTCAAGGTACTCGACCAGCTCGGTCGAGACGAATGGGAGATTTCCGACGCTCATGGTTGGGCCCCGATCCGCCACCCCCGGCCCTCCAGCTCCTTGAGGAGCCCGGCGGGGGTCTTGGCTGTTAGGTTGGCGTTCGGCATGTAGCTCAGGGCCACCGATCGGGCCACCCTCACGCAGTTGTTCGGGCGGATGTCCACCCATGGCATGAGGATGTCAAGATAGGTAGTCCAGCGCTCCACGGAGACCGACTCGCTGTGCCCTAGGACACGGCGCGCGTTGCAGTGGGCGGTCATGGACTCCTCAGTGGTCCGGGCCACCACACAGGGCGGATCGCCCCCCTTCAGCAGCAGTCTGGCCATCGTCTCCCAGTTCACCCACTGGGTGTCTCGGCCGCTATCGACGGATATGCGATACATCCCGTAGACGGAGGGGTAGACGTGGGCGTAGCGCCTCTGAGTCCACCTGATAGGTCTTGGCGTGGTCCTCATGGGACCCACGAACAGGAGGCTAACATCGTGCGCTTGTTCACATAACCCCAATTTCACGTTGTTGCTCCCCATAGGATCGGCTCTTGCTTCGCGCTGTCCCAGTCCTCTGCGCGGAGGATGCGAGCGCACCGCGCCTGTACGAGCGCGTCATCTTCGCTGATGCCTGCCTTGTCGTAAGCTTCGAACACGGCCAGCCGCATCTGCGATGGCAGTGTGTGTCGCTCCAGCAGCTTCTGCGCCTTCGCCGGCCCGACGCCCTTGATCCCCGGGAACCCGTCGACAGAGTCACCCGTCAACCACTGAGTGTAGAACAGTCGGTCGGCGTCATCCGGGGAAACGTAAGACGGGAAGTCCTGCGTGAACGGATTCAGGTGCCACCCCGGGATCTGGAGCAGGTCCTTGTCCCGCGTAACGCACACCGGGTTGTCGACCTTGTCGTTGGTCATGGCAATACCGATCAGGTCGTCGGCCTCCACGTTGTCCAGCTTGAACCAACGGAACTCGGTGCCCTGCAGCATCTTGTGCGCAGCTGCCAGCATCGGCGGCCCGACAGATTCACGGTGAGCCTTGTACGGGGGGTACAGGTCACGCCGGAAGTTGTCACCGCGTGAGCAGGAGAAGAACAGGAAGGCGTTGGTGGCGCAGGCCATGTCCACCCACAGCCCGAGGGTCTCCATCAGTCGGTCATCCAGTTCCTGAAGATCCTTCTGGTGGCTGTGTGCCCACGCCGCCGACTGGTACGCGATGTAGTCGGCGTCGATCAGCGCAGTGCGCTTGGTGTGGTACTCGTGTAGGTCACCCATCACTCGGTCTCCCTCTTGAGCGGCAGCGATGGGAGGTACGCAGTTATCCGGGAACGCACGCTGATCTCCAGCTCGCTCAGAGTTCCGTTGTTGGTCAGCGCGGTGTCGAACATCTCGTCGCAGTATCCGCCATCATAGTCCCACGCCAAGTCCTCGCTTGGGTCGGCCCTCCAACCTGTGGAAGGACGACGCTTCGGGTTCAGCTCCAGCCTACGGCCGGCGTCAAGGTAGACGGTGAGGCCCCCGTGAGACAGGACCCACTGAACCTCGTTGGCGTACCGTAGGTCGTCGATCACCATCAGCCGGTCTCCCCCGGCCATGGCGTCGATCTGTTGGTACAGGAACTCCATCCGGTCTACCCAGTAGTCGGTCCCAGTCACCCCGGGCACAAAGCTGCGGTCACGCAGTCTCGACCCGACGCACTGGCACAGCTTGCGGTACAGCTCGGGCTGATCGGCCTTGGTGGCGCCCAAGCTGTGGACTGCCTCCTTCAGCGGGCCAGCGAAGCTGCTAGGGTGCGGTACGTAGCCGGCATTATACAGCCACTTGGCGGCGTACTCAGCAGCGATGCTCTTGCCGGCTCGTCCGTGCCCTGCGAATGCAATGATTCGAAGCATGTGTCTCTCCATCAGTGTGTATCGGCCCACGATGAGCCGACCTTGTACTCGCCCGTCATCGGGCACTTCAGCTTGAGGCGCTTCCCTGCCTCCTCGATGGCCCACACCAGCGTACGGCCGATGAACTCGGCGTGCTCTGGCCTGCCTTCCAGCTGCATCTCATCATGGGCGTTCAGCAGGAACGCGAAGTCCACGTTCTTGACCAGCCCGGACTCGATCAGCGCGTCATGCAGCAGCACGAGGGCCAGCTTCATGACGATACCCGCCGTACCCTGCACGAGGGTGTTCAGGGCCGCGTACTCCTTGCGCACAGGTCCGCGGCGTCCGTCAGGCAAGCGCATGAACCCCTTGCTACGGGCCACAGCCTTGCACCAGTTCAGGAACTGAGAGAACCCCTTGGTCTTGAGCTTGAACGTGCGCTTGTACTTGGCCCCGATGTCGGACATCTTCTTGCCTGCGTACTGCTTGCGCTGCTCGGGCGACAGTGAGCTGTGGTGCATGATGGTGTCACCCAGCGTCTCGTTGCCGGAGCCGTAGAAGAAGGCGTAGCTAGTTTCCTTCCCCTGCGGTCGGGTGTCCAGACCGCCAGCCTTCTGGTTGATCGTGTGAATGTCACCCGACAGGATGTGCTCGATGTACAGCCCGTCGTCCCACCTCGACAGGTAGCTCGCCATAGCCCGAAGGTCGATACCACTGGCATCCCCACCGATCATGACCATGCCGGGCCTTGGCTTCCACATGCTGCGCATCTCGTAGCCCCAGCGACCAAGGTACCCTAGGATGGGTCCGTCATCGTTGGACAGCACGCGAGGGCACGCTGTCTGATTGGGCTGCGAGTGCGACATGCGAGCCGTTGGCGTGGCGTGCGGGTTGATGGACGGGTACAGCACACCAAGCTGGTCGTTGAGTGGTGCCTGCTCAGCTCGGGTGAGCCAGTCGGTGAGCTGCGTCATCCTCTTCCTGGCCATGTTGTACTTGGCCACGGCATGGGCCTCGGGGTAGTCCGTGGCAAGCAGCGACTGCTCGGTCACAGACACATTGCCCTTGTCGGTGATGCCGGGCAGCCACCCGTACTTGTCACCCAGCCGCTGAGCCACCATCTCCCGGCTTCCCGGGTTGAAGAAGGTGGTGACCTCCTTCGTTCGCTTCGGGCCCTGTACAAGGCGCTTGACGACATCGCGTGGGGCCTCCTTCTTGGTGGCGTACAGCTCCCCACTCGTTGGGTCCTGCCACCAGCACTTCTTGGGTAGCTCAACAGTCGCAGTGATGGGTGGGAACAGGGTGTCTAGGCTGTCCCCGATCCCAGCGACGATGCTATCCAGCTCACGAAGGAAGGTGCGAGCAAGGTCCATGTCAATGCACACACCGCGACAGCATTGGTCAGCGATGATCTCTGCGACACGGTGTTCAAGGCGCAGCGCCGTGGCGTACGGGCGCAGCATCGGCAGCATCCAACGGTACACGTCGCGTGTGGCCTTGACATCCCCAACACAGTAGTCCTCCATCTCTTGGGACCACTCATCGAAGCCTCCCTCGTATCCGATCTTGACGTTCTTACTGCCCGATGCGACGGACAGGCGGTAGAGGTTGTTGCCACCGTGCGGGTGGTTCTGCGGGTCAGGCCACAGTACTCGGGCACACACCAAGGTGTCCACCACACGTCCCTTGACCTCACCACCGTACAGCTCACGCATGACTGGCAGGTCGTAATCGAACACGTTGTGCCCGATGACTACGTCGGCCTCGCACAGCCGATCCCACCCCTCTTGGATGGTGTCCTCCTCGTCGTTCTGACGATAGGTGAACACCTCCTTGGTGGCCATGTCCTGCATGGACAGCAGGTGCACCTTCGTGAAGCGCGGCTCAAGCACACCCTTCTTCAGGCGTATCCGGCCGAGGTTGTCGCCCTCTATGTCAAACGTGTAGGCGCGCATCAGCCGCGGCTAGCCCGTGCGTTGAGCAGCGCGAGTACGGTGGTCTGCAGCTCAGACACGGCGTTGGTCAGGTGGCGTACCTGCGCAGCGGTATGTCGCTCGTCGAACTGACCGACAGAGTGAGACTTCGGCGCCCGGTCCACCGGGAAGACAAACTCAAGCTGCACTGGCTGGCCCTCCCCGGAAGAGTTCGTCGACTGAGGGGACTGCGTCGTCTTCGGCGGGCTCTTCTTCTGGTTCGAATCCTGCTGACTCATCTGGTCTCCAATCGGTTTCTACTAGTCGTCGGGTGTCAGGGTCGAACTCCAACAAGGAGGCCACACCTGTCTTACCCACGAACCGGCCCTTGAGCGTACGCACCTTGATGATGTTGCGCTCTCGGGGGTCATCTGCTTGCTGGTTGCGCTCGATTGCGATGACACTGTTGGGCACCGAACCTAGCGAACCTGATCCACGGAGGTTGTTGAGCGTGATGCGCCCTCCCTCCTCCGCGGCCTTGCCGTCCAGCCTGTTCAGCTGGCTGACGATGTCGATGTGCACACCCGTGCGCTCGACCAGCGATCTGAACTGCTTCATCACGCTGTCGATCATCTCCCTCTCCGAGCCAGTCCGGTCCATGCCGGCGATGACTGCGGTGATGTGGTCGATGATGATGACTTCGCACTGCAGGGCCACCACCATGTACTCGATACGAGCCATCAGGGTGTTGAAGTCGTTGGTCCCGCAGTGATCGTAGAAGAACAGCGGGCCGTCACGGAAGAAGGAGTCCGCTTCGTCGTAGTCCTCCTCCGTGTAGCTCACGTCGATACCGAAGTCGATCGGTTCCTCTCCCTCTTGGGCTAGGATCTCGTTGATCTCTTTGCTGGCGTCAGCCTGCCGCACAGGAGCTTCCAGTCGCAGACCGATCAGGTCCATCATGGTCTCCTCGGGAGACTCTTCAAGGAAGGCTGCGCCCACCCTGCGGCCACGCTGCCTGTGGTGGTACAGTATCTCACGCAGTACCGTGGACTTGCCCGAGCCGGTGCCCGATGCCCACAGCGTGATCTCTCCCGATCGCTGCCCCACCATGGACAGGGTGAGGCCCCGCCATGGGAAGGTCCACGTCTTCTGCTTCTTGGTGCGCTTCCCCACCTCAGAGGCAGGGATGACACCGTCAGGCTGGAACGACTTGGCCTCGTAGAGGCAGGAGAGCAGTCGCTTGCTCTCCCCCTTGATGACGCAGTCGTTCGCGTCATTGTACGGCAGGCTGGCGATCTTCACCCTGCCCGGGGGCAGAAGCTCGGCGCATTCCTTTGCAGCCTTGGTCCCGGCATCGTCCATGTCGAAGCACAGAACGATCTCGTCGTACCCTGCGATGAACGACAGGTTCTGACGTACCGCCTGAGCTGCGTTGTTCGATCCGTTGGGGATGCTGACCACCGGCCATCGGTTGCCCCATAGCTGGGACACAGTGAGGCAGTCGATCTGCCCCTCCGTGATGACGATGCGCTTACCCTTGCCATTCCATAGGTGCTGACCGAACATCGGCAGCTTCTTGGTATTGCCACGCCACCCGAACTTCTTGCACGGCTCACCGTCCTTCTCCACGAACCGCAGCTGCTGCGCCTGCAGCTCACCGTGGCTGTAGTAGTTGGCCACCTCGATCAGGTTGCTGCCGATCTTGGCGGTGCGGTAGTCGAACAGGTGAGCCGTGCGCTTGTCGATGCGACGGCCCGGCAGGGCGATCACCTTGCCGATGATCGGGCGCTTTACATCGAACCCCTTGGACGGAGGGGCTACGTCAGCTGCCTGCTTGTGTCCTGACACGTGGTACCCACACGCAAAACAGTGAGCACCACGACCCTCCGGGTACATGACGAGGTTGTCACCCGACTTGTCGTTGCCCGCCTTGCGGCATTCAGGGCACGGCTTGGTAGTGGTGGTGTCGTCCATCATCCCCTCTCTAGTGTCACGCTGAACTCACCCCGAGTGGCATGTGACTTGGGGCCATCCGCACGTATGTCGCTCCACTGCTTGGTCACGATGAGCTTGACGATCTGGTCGTCGTCCTCCCACAGCACACCGTTCAGTGCGTCGAGCACACCCTTGGAGTAGTTGTCCACGTCTCCCCCGGGCCAAAGCCGCTTGGTCTTGGTCTTCGGGAGACCCACGTACAGGCAGATAGTGACAATCAGCTTGCCCGCCAGCGGGACGTAGTCGCTGTTCTCCACCGCAGCCTGCATCTGCTTGCGGAACTCGGTGTACCGCTTGCCGTAGTAGGTGCCGTACCTCGTCACCCGTGGGCGGGAGGCGGGCACAGGCGGGACGGTGAAGTACACCGTACCCATCCCTTCCTCAGAAGGGGATGTCGTCTTCGTTGAAGTCTTCTTCCTCACCTTCGACGTCCTCCTCGCTGGTGTCAACGTCATCTTCACCCTCAGCGGCGAAGCCACCCGACTCACTGTCATCCTCGTCGAGGAAGTCGGTGTCCGGTTCGAAGGCCGGCGAGGCAATGCGGTTGCGCTTCAGGAACTGAACGCCACCAAGGTAAACCTTGAGGCCGCCCGTGCCCTCGCTGCTCTTCCACTCGCACAGGCTTCCGGAGACGCGGACGGTATCGCCACCCCACACCTCTCCATCCTCCATGAGCTTGGCGTCAGGGCCGTACACGGGGATGCCTCCACGCTCCTCACGCTCATCGGTGGCAGCGCAGTTGAACTGGTAGTAGGGGGTGCCGACATCCTTGGCCAGCTCAGGGTACTTGCCCTGCTTGGCCTTATCGTGCTCGCCCTGCGTGACCGACTTCATCGGGATGTCGGAGTGGCCCAGCGTCTTGGCCTCGGCCTTGAGGTCCTTGACGTATTCCTGGAACTCCGGGTCGTCCTTGTCGAAGTACGCAGTGATGGTGTACTGCACCTTGTTGAAGGCGTTGTCCGGCTCAGACAGGTGAGCGAACGCAGCGGTGGCGCGTGGCGACCGCACACGTTTGATGCTCTCGGTGGTGTAGGTCGGTCCCTTGGGCTTGGTGCGACGGGTTCGGCGTTCTGCCATCAGATGTTCTCCTTGAGGGGTGGTGCTGCCGTCTTCTGCTTGTTCAGGCGGGCAGCGAAGTAGTTGCTGAGTCGAAGGCCGTACTCGATACGGTCCTTCCACTTGGTCGGGTCAACGCCCGATGAGATGACGGCTTGCGTCACCCCGGCTGCGCGGATTGCGCACTGAGTCTTGTTGTCCATGTCACTCTCCGAATACTTCTATGATCGAGGCCTTCACTTCAAGCTGTCGTGCCTCGGTTACGGGCTCGGCTGGGTTGGCCCACAGGCAGATGTCCTGCACCCCCGCCCTCTTGCACAGGTGCAGGTGTAGCAGGAAGTCTTCACTGGTGGTCCAGCGGTTGAAGGCGTACTGCCCGGGAATGTTCACCCATGCCCCACCCCTGTACGGGTCGGGTAGTCGGGTGACCCCAGCTTGCAGAGGCCACTGGTACAGCACGAGGCTGTTCGTAGGCAGCCCGAACTGGTACACCGGGCACCCAAGCGCATCGCTGATGCGGTCGAGCCACCCGTTCATCATCTCCTTCACCTCAGGAAGGTGGCGGTTAGCTATGTGCAGGTCGTGGTTCCACCCGAGCCTAGGGTGATCCACCCACAGGGCCCTGAACTTGTCGCGCAGTAGCTTCGTGTGCCTGATCTTGAGCAGGAGCTGCTCTGTCCAGTACGTGCCGTACTTGTGGAAGACAGCCTGATCGAACCTACCCCGCCGGCCATTAGGGTGCACGGTGGGGAAGGGGGCGTCATCGAAGAAAGCACGACAGTACAGGGAAACCTTCTCGGGCCTGTCGACCAGCCGGCGCACCGTTTCGTATGGGTCACCTGAAGGCACAGGCCACGTCATTGCGTCGTAGTTGATGTCGAGGTGAATAAGATTCACACGTGAGTACAGCTGAGGCATCATGTCCCTCCGAGTAGTGGGTTCTGGTCGTACTTGTCTCGGCTGTACTTTTCACCGTCTCCGCACGGCATGATGACGTGCTGTCCACTGCCCTCTAGCACCACGCCGCACGACAGCACCGACTTGCGCTTGTAGTGCTTGCCGTAGGCGAAGGCATACATGCGGTCGTCAATGCCGCAGCCTGTGTCCAGACCGAAGCGACGTGAGTAGGGTGCAGCCAGCCACTTGATGCCGCCGGCTGAGTGGCAGTGACCCATGACCACGCTCATGGTCATGTCCCGGGTGCAGTTGTACGCAGGGTGCATGCCGCCCCGGCCCGTGCCGTGGTAGTAGTACACGTCGTCGATGGTGGTATCGTACACCCAGTCCCATCCCGGTGTCTTCCACACGTCAGCGTAGCCACGGAGGAAGCTGCCCGGTACGCCGGCACTCTCGGCCGTGCGTATCAGCCGCTCATCATGGTTTCCGATGGTGACGGTGGCCTTCGGGAAGCGGCGGTACCACTTCTGCACCTGCTGAAGGGCGAGCAGGTACTCATCCTTCGGGCCCGGTGCCTCCGGGTGCTTGGCGTGGAACGAGACGGTGTGCCAGTCCACGATGTCACCGATGAACACCACCTTGTTGCACCTGAACTTGCGCTGGGTATCGCAGATGAAGTCGAAGTACCCGGGGTGCGTAGCCGGAGCATGGATGTCGCCAATGGCGAGAACTCTGCTCACATCTCTTCTCCCGGCACGAAGGCGGTGTATCCGAGGTCCTTCTCACGGTTGTTATCCCAGATCACCATGTCCAGCAGCTCCCCGAACCACTCATCCAGATCCCCGTTATACCCTTCAGTGGTGTAGGCGTACACCGGGAGGCCGAACAGGTCAGCAGCGTGACGCTCCAGCCCACACCCGGGGCTATGCTCCCACCCGGGCAGCGCAACCACTAGGTCGGCCGACGCAAGGGCGAACAGATCCATCGGCATCACCTGCCGGTAGATTTCTCCCTTGCCTAGGTCCACGTCCCGAGTGCCCAGCCGCAGCGGTCGCTCGATGTGGTGGGGGGATACGACGTGGTAACCTTTGGTGGTGAAGTACTCAAACGCTCGGCTGAACGACTCACTGTTCAGATCAGGTTGTCCGCTCATCGGACCCATTACGTAGACTCGCTTCATGCGCAGCCGCCTTTCGGTAGTAGTCGAGGAGGTGCGGGTTACGCAGCATCAGCTGCGTCAGTCCACGGGACAGATCAGTCACACACTGCTCCTCTCGCTTTCTCGGTAGTGATGCACTCCTCCATATGCAGTGAAGAAGCTCGTGGGTGAGCGTGTCCATCTCATCCACCACGGAGGTGTTGATCTCCGGGTTGATGCGTATGGCCCTCTCATGCAGGCTGAACGTGCCGTAGGTGTGGGGCGTCACCGTCTGCTCGATCGTCCACCTGAACTCGTGCAGGTCTACGTACGTGGGGAGGCGAGGACGCCTAGCTGAACGCATAGTTGCTCTCCAGTATGGCCTCGATGTCAAGGGTTCCGAACTCAGGCGGCGGGCCCGGGTCCTCACCTGTCTGCTGTACCACCTCATCACGGAAGCGGCCCAGCTGGTCAATGCGGTAGATGTCGACGAACGATTCTATTACGGCCCGACGCATGGGCGTGGTGCGTCCGGGCGTAGTGCCGAACTGGTCGTGCACCACAGCCCACTGGGTAACACCGTACTGGTGGTACCCGTGACGCACTGACATGCGTAGGTGTGCAGCGTCGAACGTGTGCACGTAGTTGGGTGCCACGCTGTTGCGCTGCCTGTGCGGGGACACTGGGTCGTCGAACCCCGGGTCTTGGAACGTCACCTCGCAGCCGAGGCAGCGTACCCTGCTCGTCGTGCGTGTTCGGTAGTTGGTCTGTACGATGAACCCATCCGGTGCGGTCCACCGGAGCATGAGCCCCTGCCTGTTGGCCAGCTTGGCACACGTCTTCAGCCACTCCATGGCCTCGGTGGCCTTGGGCAAGCTCTCCTGAACGGAGGCCCACAGCTTCTTGCCGATGTACTTCACGGCCGGCGTCGGGTTGTCGCACCAGTCGAGGAACCCATCCGCCATCAGCGCGTCCTTCATCCCCTGCTGGGTCACGTTGTACACGTAGGTCATGGCCGGACGCTTGGCCAGCTTGCGCCCTTGCCAGTTGTCTAGCCACTGCTGGGGCAGGTCTGGGATGGTTGTGTCATCAACTACCCCCAACCGTGTGTCCTGTATCACCTTTGTTCGGGCCAGCTCGGACACCATGCTGTAGATGTCCTGCGGCTTGTCGGCCGGCACGAGGTTGACCAGCGCACCGCCCACCTCGTCCCTGAGCATGGCGCTGAAGTGCTGCAGCCCCGAGTTGGTGCCGTCCATCCCGATCGGGAGGGAGCACTCGTAGGTGTGTATGCTGCCGTGCCGGTGGGCCTCCACGATCTCGATCAGCGCAGCCAGCGCCTGCCACGGGTCGTCAGCACGCGCCCAGCAGTCCAGCAGGTGCATGGGGTCCCAGTCCTCTGGCTGCGCCTCCATGTAGCCCACAGGGGGCAGCTTGTCTTGGGCCCACCTGCGTCGGTGAGCGAAGCCCTCCTTGTCCATACCCCAACAGTTGGCGAACTGCACCAGCAGCCAGCCGTACCCGTGAGGACCGAGTGGGTCGGTGTCCGCTAGGGTCAGCAGCCCACGATCGAGGTCACCACGCTGAGGGTCTAGGGTGGTGGGTATGGTGTACACCCTACCTCGGAAGTCCACGTTGTACGGGAAGTAGAACACACGATCGAGCAGCTCTTCGGCAGCGGCTACCGTCTGGTAGGTCAGCTGCCTCCGTGTAACCATCCGTCCGTTGTAACGGTGGATCGCCGCAGCCCGTCGCTTCCACTCTGACTGCTCACCCTCGCTACCTGCCTCGGGGAAGGGGGCTGATACCTTTCGGTCCTCAACCTCGGGCAATCCACAGCTCCCACCCCCTGCTTGGATCATGCTCATGACGCAGCGCAACACACGGGCGTTCGTTCGCCACCCTGTGTCTTGCAGCACGTTCACTGATTCGTAGCATGCCTCTGGCTGGGGCTCAGGGCCCACACCATCCAGCTCACGTCGACGCACGAAGTCCGTGGTGTGAGACAGGAGGCGGTACCCTCCACTCTCCTCGCTGGACCAAGGCTTGGGTGGCACCACCATGGGTGACAGCACCGGGCGGTGAGTCTCGACCAGCTCGTTGGCCTTGACGATCCTGTCCTGCACTTCAGGGATGATGACGATGCGGTTGAACCGCTTTCCTAGGGCGTACCCTGAGTGAGGTTCGAAGACGCCTGACCGAAGGATCAGGATCTCCAGCATCTTGCGCCCGACAGAACGTCGGTGCTGCACAGGCCACGCCCTACCAAGCTCACCCAGTTTCTGTCGTGCCTTAGCTACGACTCGGGGTGTCCACTGCTTGACCCTGCGGTCCATCACTCGCTTCAGCTTGGGTGCCTCAGTACGCAGCACCATCATGTGGTACTCATTCTCCACTGCGGCACCAATGCCGCTGATGGCGCTGACGAAGTTGATGTCGGTGCCTCGGTCACGCACGGTGCCTTGGTTCAGCGCCCACGATAGCGTGGCCAGAGACATTGCGCCGGGGTCCATGAGCAGGAAGGGCACGGCCCAGTACTGAGCGTGACGCATGGCTACGCCGCTCTCCAGCTTCAGCCTCTCCGTCTCCACCCCGTCGACCATCTCGGTAAGGGCGGCGGCAAGCAGCTGGCGTACACCGGGCTGCTGTGTGGTGGGCCCTGTCTTCATCATCTCACGGAAGCGGCGCACGCCCTCGTCGATGGAGTACAGCTCACGCTCATCCTGCTCGGCTACTAACTCTGCCGTGTAGCGGGTATCGGTCTGCATGTCTGAAGCTCTCTGCTGGGATGGGTAGCTGAAGGTGCGGGACTCTACGCCCGAAGGACATAAGAGTACCAGACCATATGGCTGCCTGTGTCTCTGACGGGGTCCAGTCCATCATGTGTGCGACGTACACTACACGCCGTTCGGCTGACTCACGTACCCGCTTGGCTTCGAACCGCTTGCCGTCGATGCGTAGTGCCTTGGCCATCCACGTGTCAAGCACCACTGCATCTTGGTCGCCTAGGATGGCGCGCCTGAACGCATCCGTCTTAGGTCCACGCAGCGTGCCGGTCCTCTCGTAGTGCTCGACAGAAGCACGCACGCCGCGCATCACAGTGGGTAGGATCTCTCCTGTACGCATGTAGTGCACGGCGTACGTCACTGACCGCTTGACGGTCACACGGGGGGAGAACAACGCAAGCGCAGCAGCTGTGGCTCCGATCTCCCACTCGTTGGCGTAGCTCAGCGTCATCACGTCATCGAGGGCGATGCCGTACCAGTTGCGGTACTCGGCACCATCCCTCGCCAGTCTCATCAGTCGCTGAACCGTACTCACAGTGACGCCTCCCACTCGTGGTTGACGATGGCATCCTCGTACCCCGGGTCGAGCTGGCACGCAAGCGCGTGTGCTCCCTCACCCTCAAGCTCAAGCTCGGTCGGGTTGCTCTGATCTAGATCATCCATGACGGACATGGACAGCTCAGTCCACGTGCCCTCTAGGTTGACCACCACGTCTCCCGGGCACCCGCCCTCCTCTGCCACCCCCATCATGGTGACGGTGATGGTCCAGTGGATGGACCCAGTGTCCCCCTCACGGATGAACTCGTTGGTCACGTCATTGCGAACCTTGCGCATTGCTTGCTACCTTCTCATCATGGACTCGCTTCCACTCCTCGGACGCCGCACGGCGTGCTGCGAAGGTGGTTGCGAAGGCTGACTCCCAGCCTAGGGCATACAGCTCAGCGTCGTAGTCACGTGGCTGGTCACCCTTACCGGCACCCGTGCGCCGGCGGTCGCTCTTAGGCTTCCCGTAGAACTGATCGAACTCCTTGCGGTCAGCCCCTGTCAGGAGCGATCGTCGGTTCGACATTGCATCTTTGCTTCGTTCCTCCATCGACACGTCGCATGTACTCCATATGCTCACGCAGCTCTTCTGCGTACTTGTCCATCGCACCCGATTGGTCGTTACGTCTGATTAGACCCTCACCGTAGCAGTGCTCGCATGTCTGCTCGTCGTACCTCAGCTCCTCTATGGCCACGCCGCCACCGTTGACTACGACATACC
>Ga0075117_1000336_pt1 | contig 32473 bp, 36 predicted proteins | sample AntAceMetag02UKJ_FD_69789 | JGI IMG/M metagenome (GOLD analysis project Ga0075117, IMG submission 69789) | Saline lake microbial communities from Ace Lake, Antarctica - Antarctic Ace Lake Metagenome 02UKJ | ecosystem: Environmental > Aquatic > Non-marine Saline and Alkaline > Saline | place... | reverse complement strand
GCCTTTCCGAAATAAAGAACGGCTACCAAACAAGCAGCCAATACCGCCCCAGAAAAGCTAAAAACAAACCTAACAACTTTCCGACTTGGAAGGAATGGATTGAACTTTCTTGGTTCCCATTTTTTCATTTTCCCTTGATGAATAGCTCTAACAGTTTCTCTCGTCTGATTTCTTTTTACTATGTCTGAAAGCAGTTTGATTTGATGATATTCTTTTGCAAACTCCTCATCATTTTCTATTCTTTCACGTACAGAATTCTCCTCTTCAGCAGTTAGTCTGTTTAGAATATAATCCTCTAATAGTTCTAAATCCATTTCTGTTTTTTATCGACAAGTTGTTTAGTTACTCTTTTCAAACACTTGCTTTTCGCATTCCGAACCACTTGTTCGTTTTCGTAAAGTCCTTCTTTCATGAGTTGTTGAGCTAACTCTTTAATACTATATCCGAGTCCAAAGAACATTTGTAATATCCTTTTACAATTTTTACCAACTTTCTCAAAAACAGCGAGATAAGCGTCCCAAATTTCCTTTTCTGCTAAGATTTCAGAAACATCCATCTCCAAACCTTCATTACCTTGATGATAAGCATGTTGCCTACCCATACGAGCCTTTTCAGAACTTAGGTGTTTAAACCATAAGTTCTTTAAAATTGATTTTAGGTAGGTTTTAAGATATATCCCTTCCTGAATTTGATACTTCCCGTTTATAATATTATTGACCAAGGCTTCCATACCTTCCCAGATGATATCATTAGGTTCCTTGGCACATTCTTGACTTTTCCATTTTTCTAGAAAGGAGTTAATCTCAAACTTGTTCTGTTCATATAGAAATCCTATTGCCTTACTTCCAGCTACTCCGCCTTCTTTTATTCCATTTACAATTTCTAAGTCTGTCAATTTCTGTTAGGTTTATTTTAGAAAGGGTAAGTTTCCTAAGATAAAAATAACATTCTATTTGATTAAAGTAGAACATTAGCCATCAAATAATTAGTGGAAAGACCAGTAGGGATACAGATCCCTAATATTAGGGAGAACCTTCGGCCATAATAATTTGGATTTCCGGATTTGTAGGTTACAAATAAACGAGGCATTCGTATACCTTAACAAATCACTCTAATTACATTTTTAAATCTCTCGATCAATGAAAAAAATTCTCCTATTATTCTTCCTAAGTTCCTTTATTGTTAAGAAAATTAAGGGACAAGTTCACACCATTCAAGACAACACAACGTCTGTAACCATTTTACCTACGAATATTAGCTCGAGTCATATTTCAAACAATACTTTCAATAAAAATAATCTATCATTTGGTAAAGATGCACTTCTGAACTACTACTCGGATATATATGACCCCTCCTCTTTTGCGGGAAACGTGGCAATCGGTATAGAGGCCATGAAGAATAGTCAATTCGCTAATAATAACGTTGCCATTGGGATAGGATCAAATTTCTGGAGTATATTTTCAGACCGAAACGTTTCAATTGGTCGAGACGCATTAAAGTCACATTCACCGACAAGTGGCATTGGTGACAATAATGATGATAATGTTGCCATTGGATTTGAAGCAATGAAAGATTTTTTGTGTGGTAATAGCTGGAACGTTGGCATAGGTACACAAGCCCTTTATAATGGCAGTTATGGCTCTGTGGCAATTGGTTATAAAAGTGGATACAATGGAGCGTCTTACTCTGTTTTAGTTGGTATAGAAGCTGGAAATTCATCGAATAGCAATACAGTAGCTTTAGGGTATCAATCAGCATATAGCTCAGCAAGTCAAGGCGGAGTATTTATAGGTTTTAAATCTGGCTATAATGAAACCACAGATAACAAATTATACATAGAAAACTCCGATAGTAATACGCCATTAATTGGAGGAGATTTCTCAACCAATGTGGTTAGTATTAATCGGCCAATCTCGAGTCTATCAGGAAGGCCAAATGATAAATTACAAGTAGGAGGAAATGTGCAAGTCTATGGGAATATGTGAATTACAGGGTCTAGGACAGGAGGTGGTGGTGGCTTTCCGGGTAATTTCACACTAAATGACGGACATTATATGGTCTTTTATGTTGGCTCTGGAGGACATACAGCAACGCTACCATCTGCACTCGCATTTCTAACATATGAATTTAGAATAGTCAATCATGGCGGTGGTTCTATAACGACAAGCCAACCTTTCAGAACAGGTCTCGGGACTACCTCTACCTCTGTACCTGCAGGGTCCGTTTTACATATATGGTCAGACGGAACCAATTGGAGAAAAATAAATTAAGAGTCTCCGTTTTCTTTCCCTTAGAATTCTCAAAAACCATCCATTTAGTGCCTGACTTTACCATGAAAAATATCAATATGAAAAAGCTACTATACTTACTTCCTATTCTTTTTGGCATATCTCCTTTAATGGCCCAAGTAACCGCCAATCAAGCAAATACGCATTTATTTGCCAATCAATCCTTTGAAACCAATTTCACGTATGTAGGCAATGGTTCAAGTCCAGATACTGGGCCAACAGTCTATGGTAAAGCTATGATTTCCAATAACTATAGCAGAGTTTACATTATTAGAAGAGGCGGCTTTTGGCAAATAGAGGGAGATGTTGCATTGTCTAGCGTCACTTCGGTGTTATATCGCACGGCAACCGTTCATAATACTAATTTAGTACCCTGCCAAGCTGTATGGCAAATTTGGACAGGAGGATATGGCGGTCCGTCTCCAGCTCCATCCTATACGGCCTCGGATGAATTATCATTGAAAATGTCGGGCAACTGTCAAAGTTCAGGAAGCTCTTCCACTACAGTACTGCCAAATCACATTCAGTTGGCAAAACAAACCTCTGCCCAAATTGCTAGTATTGTCCCAAAAGAAGAAGGAATGCTAACATATGATATCGACAACAAGGAAATAAAAGTTTTTTTTCAAATGGAGATTGGAGCAATTTCTCAAAAAATAATAATTGTAGCTCAAATCATACTGCTCCCGGCTGCTGCAGCGGTGGGTTTTATAAATCTAATGCCCCTGGAGGAATTACAGGAGGTAGTGTAAACATTGCAGATTCCTATTCAGATGGGACGTACTTATATATAAGTCGTCCCAGTACTCATCTTCCACCCTAAATAAATACAGTATTTTAGATAAAGAAGATAAGAATGGCAATGTGATTTGGTCTTTCTACGTCGTCGGTTCAGGCACCAATACTCAGACCAGTCTCATCACCAAAATAGTTGAAAGCAATTCAGCGATTTATGTCACGGGTAACTTTAACCAAAGTTTCACAGTAAATACGCCAGTAACTCCCAGCACTTTAACGGCCACAACCGGCCTTGAACCGTTTCTCATTAAGCTAGACCTCAATGGAAACCCTTTGTGGGCCAAGTCATATCCTCTCAATGGAAATGCTCAGCCTAATAATCTGCTAGTAAATAGTGGTGGGGATCTTATTAGGGCTGGAAACGTTGTTGGCAACTATTGGGGTTACACCGCTGCAGGGACAAATGTCTTTCTCTCAAGAATAAATGCATCAACGGGAAACATGATAAAACTTCAGCTTTCCTCTCCAGCGGAGAAGCAAAACTAGCCTCACTATTAATAAAAGGAAGCACTTTATATGCTGTTGGTAGTACAGAATTGGGTACAACCCTCACAGACGGCACTATAAACCATGCAGTTTACCCTCCCAGCCCAGCAAACAAAGGGGTTTATATCTTCAATTCACAAGATGATTTAACTGCTTTAACTACCAATAATTTCATTCATGGTGGAGATGACATTACCGATGTACTAAGCCCTGTTGAAGCCGTTCTTGCAGATTATTTTGAAAATGGAACATACCAATCTAACATTAGAATTGGCATGAATATTTCTGGTAGTTTCCCACTAGGAGCGAATAATATTTCAAATAGCACTTCGACAATAGTAGAAGTAAAAACTGCTAATACGAGCTTAGTAAAAAAAGTAATGCAGCTTCAATATACCAGCATCTCCACACTGTCTCAAAACTACATCGGCGGAAAAGCCATTACTTCTGCCAGTTCAGTGAACTTCACACATCGTTTTGGAGACCAAGTAGGAAGTAATTTTATTATGAAGTTGACCAAAACTGGGGGATACGACTGGGCAATCACTTCAGAAGTTACACCTCATACCTTTTCGTCTACTGTTTCAATCCATACTATTCAAACTATGACAGAGTACTGCAGAAAAGTGAAAGCTTTCGGAAGTTTATATGGAGGGGCAAGTTTTTGCGGAAATAGCACCAACACGGGAATCAGATATGGGACCTTTCGCTGGCAATATCAAAACATTTGTGAATAGGAAATTTGTAACACCCCACAGAATAATGCCAGCGTACAAATGCCTACCATTACAAAGCTAATACCTTCAGAAGATGCGAGTAATGCCATGGTAAATATAGAATGGGAGGTACCATTAGAAATGCTCTATGATATCCAACAATTCAATATAGAAGTGAGTAATGGAAATGACACATGGTATACTAAAGCAATCGTAGCACCTTCAGCCACCACTTTACAAAAGATGCCTGGCACACTAACTTTCAATGCTAACTCTCCATGTTCATTGTATAATTTTAGAGTAGTGGCAGTAACGAATTCATCTGGAAATATCGCCTCCCCAGAAGTTAGAACACGTAGGGGATTAATAAATAGTGAAAAGACTAATTATGCCTACATATTAAAAGGAACTCTGAGACAAACCGTGGACTTAGAATGGCAATCTTACAACTCAACTGCTGGACCTCACAAAATTTGGATAAGCAATATTGTTCAAATAAACCCGGGCGGCACCAGTGCATTAACGAGCTCTGTAAACGCCGTATCATTTATAGGGAGTCAAGTCACGCTCAATATTAGACAAGCTGGAAGTGCTTCTTTAGTCTCCAACCTATTTCAATTTGAAGTCCCCTCTTCAGGAAACAAAACCACCTGTCCACAAACAGTCTCTACCAGTTATATAAACGGAAAGGTCTCTGTTAATTGGGACGCACAGTTTGGCGATAGTTTCAAAATAGAAAGAAGGCTAGCAGGAGGTGGCTGGCAGTTCATGAGTAGTTCTAATCCCAATCATTTCATTGACTCCTATTCAGGTGTTGGTCTAGCTAATGAATATAGGATAAGTAGTAATAACAGTTCGTTGAATTGTCCGATGGTTATGTCACCAATTAGCTTGTAAAGCTAACATGTTCACTAAAGGGATATTGACCAAGGCTCTTTAATATTTAAATAGTTAGACAAACTTTTAAATATATACTTCGGTTTAATAGCTTTTTTGGCCGTAGACTAGCACCTTTGACGTCATCTTATCGTGCTTTCCTATAACATTGCTTTCAAACGTTGAAAAAAACTTCTGCATCTTCCTTAGGAAGAAGGGCTTTATTTCTGGTCTTGTTGTTTTCTAACATCAATGCCTTTGCCCAAAAGAACAAAGTGCCGCTTAGGCCTTTTAATAATATCAGTACTATTTATGATAGCTGCCAAGTCGTTTGCAATCTTTTCCCTGCAAATAGAGACCACCTTATTGCCACAGAGAGATTAGTTTTCCAAGGAATCACAGACAATGCAGAGTGTTATCAAGTCCCTGACAACTTTAACCCTGGTTGTCTTTTAAGCTACAATAATTCCAAATGGTTTTTAGTCAAAGTTCTTAGTGGTGACACCTTGAACTTCAATTTTCAAAACTCGAAAAACTATGATATTGATGCGGCGGTTTGGGGGCCAATAGCCGGAGGCGATCTAGATTCTACTTGTCATGCTACTTCTAATTTTCCAACCTCCTGCGATTATTCTGCTAAACAACCAAAACTATCTCTTTATCAACCAGATTCTGGGAGTTATTATATATTGGCCATAACCAATTACTCCAATGACTCCACAGATATACTGCTTAGCCAGCCAGAAGGTGGCGAAGTCATGTATTCCTATTTCTGTTCTGAAAATGCTAAAGTAACCTATGGTCTTTCTGGGAATCAAAATATACAGGCTATTTCGAGGTTAGAGTTAAGCCAAGGAATAAATTCAATTAGTAAAGTGAGTGCCATTGGCGGTAATAGTATTCAATTACTTCCAGGTTTTGAGACAGATAGCTCCACTGTTTTTAATGCGTCAATTGGTCAATGTATAAATACCAGCCAAGACTATTCCCCAGAATCTTCAAGTATAGCCTGTGAAAATTTCTTTAATCACACAAGCGGTATCCCTCATTTATACACCAATGCCACCTCGAACGAAGTCGTTGCTACCGTTTTTGCAAAGACTCAACCTGAAATAGCACCCTACTACGGTCATTATGCTAAGATGAGTAAAATGGGTATTGACAAGGACTCAGATAGATTTCTCTGGGTATACAGAGGACCTTACCTAAACCCAACGAATACACATCTCCGAACAAATGAAAACTGCCCAGCTTATCCAGACGTTCGTCTTATTCATACACAACCTACTTATAGAGAAGAAGTGCCATTGCCTGACTTAGAACCAATTGAAAACTATTTCAATATCAACTCTCCTTTTTATCTTTCTAATAACCTCAAAGCCAACAATACTACCTTTGACTTATGGAACTTCTATTGAAAACAAGACCTCACCAACCTACTTTACAGGGTTAATGGTGGTTCATGGCAGGCTGAGATAGAATATGGCCCCGTGCACGAGGCTTATTCGGATAGAACTCTCAACGTAACCAAAATAGGACATATAAGTGTGCCTAAAGACTTCATATTAGATTTCACAGTAGATGATGGTGTCAGTATTGACAGATACTTAGTTACCCGAAACTCATGTGGTGGGCACTTTTGTGGGACCACGGTATTTAATCGTGTAGCCGATTCCACAGTTATAGTGAGTGTTTTTCAGGGGGACATTAACGTAGATATGCAGCTTGGTGAATTTAATTCTTTTGGAGGATTTGGCCCCTGCTTTAACCTTGGCGTCATGGAAGAAGGCACCTATACCTATCCCTTGAAATCACAAAAAGGAGATTTCGTTTTAGATGATGAAGTTTTTGTCCGTGTAAAGTTTGATTAGTAGTCATTACTTATTAAAGAAGTAATGACTCAAAGAACTCGCTATTTCAACGGCCTTAGAGCCATCTCCATGTATACAAATGGTGTCAGCTTCCATAACAATTACCTCTCCTCCGAGCGTCTTCACCCGTTTAAAATCCCAAATTCCTTTCACCTGTTCTAGAGCCAATAATGGATCTAGAATAAGAGCATTTCCCTTTGACCTTTTCACCAGACTTCCATCTTTCTCGTAGGTTCTATCCGCAAAAGCTTCTCGCCATACTGTAAGTCCAAGTTTTGTAGCCTCTTTTTCCAAAGCGGATTTAAAAGGACAATATAGGATAAGTGATTTGTCAATATCTCTAAGCACATTTACCAACACAGACGCCACCCTAACATCTTGAGCGGCCAGATTATATAAAGCTCCATGCGGTTTCAGGTGATGCAACTTCCCACCTTCCTTTTCCACGATACCTTTTAGAAATAATATTTGCTGGAAAAGAGTCTGCCTTAAATCTTCAGATGATATTTCCATCACTACTCTGCCAAAATTCAGAGCATCTGGAAAGCTTGGATGAGCTCCTATTTTCAGTTTCTGTTTTACCGCTTCTTTAACCGTATCAGTTATTAAACCTTCATCTCCAGCATGGGCCCCACAAGAAACATTTATCGAAGTGACGAAACTAAGGATGTCCTTATCATAACCAGAATACCACGATTTTGACATCTCACCCATGTCACAATTTATATCCATTATAAGGTGATTTGTCAACCAATAAAAAAGTATTCTAAGGCTTCTAAGCGTACAAGTTTACCGCCGATTTAAACTTATTTATTTCTCTTTCTTGTTTCTCAAAAACACTTTCTGCCACATCTATACCTATTTCTCTAAATGTGATGTGCTGACCTACTGATAGTTGAGCCAAAAGCGGCAAGTCCACAGAAATAACATTTGAAATCTTAGGATATCCACCTGATGTTTGATGGTCTGCCATAAGGATAATCACCTGCCCATCCGGTAAAAGCTGAATGGTACCAAAAGCCACTGAAGCGGAAATAGCCTCACCACTTTTCTTTAAATTTAGGCAGTCACTCTCAAGCCTATATCCCATTCTGTCTGCATGAGTAGAAATAATAAAACATTGGCTAAAAACAGAGTCCCTACTTGCTTGATCTAGGCAACTTAGATCCTTTCCTGCAATGACTCTAATTTCTTGTTTTAACTCAAAAGGCGGTCTCATTTTTACATTAACCGTTCTTGGAGATTGTGTCACTTTTATATTTGCAGTATATAAGTGGCCATTTACAAGATTTAAAGAAAGCGTAGTGCCCTTTTCTACTTTCAAGCCTCCAAAACCTGCTTTGAGATTTGTGCTTTTCGAACCGAGCACGTTTTCCACAAGAAAACCACCCTTAACAGATATGTAACCACGTTCCCCCTTTTCCTTTTTCCCAAAGGATAGCATATCTCCAGGTTTAGCCTGCTGAATTTTCCATGGTGAAATAGGTTTATTATTTAAGGCAGGATTGAAATTACCACCGCCTATAGCAAAAATCGCATACTCTTCAAACCGAATCGTGGGAGTGGGATTGTGAAACTCTATAACAGCTTCATCTTCACTATTCCCAAGCAAAATATTCAAAAGTCGCATGGAAAGTGTATCCATCGCTCCAGAAGGGTTTACACCTTTATCTTGGAAACCATGTCTTCCAGTATCCTGAATACTTGTCAATATTCCTGATTTAAGAAAAATCAAATCTTTAGGTTTAGGTTAGATAGATATTCACTTCTTAAGAGAGTTCAAGGTAAAATGTTTATTGTATTTATCAAATCTATTTAAGAGTATTTTGACTCAAACAGATACAAACTTGACCTTATCTCCTGCCTTTAAAAGGCTTAGATTTGGACTAGTCAGATCGAACATTTCTTGTTTCGTATGACCAATAATTTGCCATCCACCAGGACTTTCAATTGGGTAAACTCCTGTTTGCAAACCTGCTATGCCTACGCTTCCTTTGGCTACACTTAAACTGGGCTTAGGTTTTCTAGGCAATGCCAAAACCTCATTCATACCTCCCAAATAGGCGAAACCGGGTAAAAAGCCTATCATATAAACACTGTACACAGGGGAGGTATGAAGCTCTATAATTTCCCTTTTCGTTAATCCTAAATGCTCTATGGCAAAACCTAAGTCTTCGCCGTTATAGGATACAGGGATTTCAATAATAGACCCGAACTTGATAGACTCATCTCGCTTTTCAAAAGGTATTTGAGATAAATATTTTTTAACAATAAAAAAGGCACTTTCTCCAGAAATACTATTTTTTCTGATTTTTAGAACATCATAAAAAACAGTCACAGAGGCATAAGCTGGTACTATTTCTATTAACCCTTCAAATGGATTTTCTCTTATCCAAGCAGCCGTGGCTAATGCCCTATTATTGATTTCAGAGCATATTTTTTGCTCAAAATAGAGTGTGGCAGAACTATCCGATAGAGCGTGTATCTCAAATTCCATGAATAATTTCTAAGGCTTCTGAAACAGACTTGGTCGGCAACTGGCAAGTCCTGTTTTGACAAACATAAATATAGGTTTCACCATCATCTTTGGCCCTGTCTTTCAATATTGGCAATTCAGAACTTCCACGACTTCCAGCGTAGTAAACTTGCTGCCCCACTTTTTCTTTTAATTCGGCTAATACTTCTAAAGCATTTTCTCCTAAAATAGCTACTTCTATCACGGTATAATCTAGTTTAAGTCCTACGCTCGCCCAGTTCGAAAGGTAAGATGGATCCGTACCTATCATGCCTTTAATTTTAGTAAACATGGAGTTACCTAACTCTATGAGACTATCATCAGACAGAAGATGACCTAAATCAATCAAACCATAAGCCAACATAGAGTTAGATGCAGGAATAACATTGTCATAGATTTCCTTCTTCCTGGCTATTAATTTCTCAGATTGAACATCTGTATAGTAAAACAAGCCTTCCTCGGCATCATAGAAGTTGGCCTTAACATACTTTGCCAAGGCCTTTGCTATTTGTAGCCATTCTTCCTCAAAGGTGACTTGATAAAGTTCACAGAGTGCTTTTATATAGGCCGCATAATCATCTAAAAAACCAGAAATATTTTTAACACGCCAAAGACCTGTGGCTCTATCTCCTTCTTCGGTTTCTACATCCAATGTAAAATTGACTTTGAAGTAGTTGGCGTTCTTTTTTGCCAATTCCAAGACTCTCTTATCCCCAAAAGCTTCATAAGCCTTAACCAGACCAGAAAGCATTAGCCCATTCCAAGAACAGATGAGTTTATCGTCTAAACCTGGCTTAATTCTGGTTTGGGCCACCTTTGCTAACTTAGTCCAAGCTCTTTCTAAAACTGGCCATTCGTCCGTTTCTGGGATACTTTCGAGGTGAAGAATATTTTGACCGTGTTCCCAATTTCCTGAACCCAAGAATGCGTACTGATTCATAAACTCTGAAGCATCTTCACCAAGTAAACTACCTGTTTCTTCTACCGCCCAAGTATAATACTTGCCTTCCACTCCTTCTGAATCTGCGTCCAATGCAGAGAAGAAGCCTCCATCACCCTGTTGCATTTCTGTTTCCAGCCAGGAGACTGTTTTTTTTGCGGCCCATTTATATAGCTCCTGACTTTCTGGATAAATACTATTCCGCTTAAAATAAAGGTATGCCTCGGCATAAAGTTCTAAGAGCTGCCCATTATCATAAAGCATTTTCTCAAAGTGGGGCACCTTCCAGTCAGCGTCTGTGCTATACCTGGTCCACCCACCTCCCACATGATCATATATACCCCCCAAAGCTATCCTATCCAAAGTAAGTCTAAGCTGCTTTAGGACTTCTGTATTTTGATGCTGAGACTGGGCCCTTAGAAGAAAATGCCAGATATTAGGCATAGGGAATTTAGGGGCTTGCTGCATGCCTCCTCTTTCTTTATCAAAATGTCCATCAAATCGTTGATACAGAAGTTCTATTTCATCAGGCGTCCAAGCCAAAGACTCGCTACCTTCTTTATTGAAACTGGCAATCTGATCAGAAACCTTAACATTAAGAGAGTTGGCAAAACCTGCAGCAGAGGTTTCCAGTTTTTCTCTCTCATTCTCAAAGGCATTCTGAATTCCCAAAACCAAATTTTGCCACTGCTGTGGCTGGAAATAGGTACCACCATAAAAGGGTTTAGCGTCTGGCATTAAAAACACATTAAGCGGCCAGCCTCCACGTAATCCCATTGCATGCAGAGCATCCATATAAATAGCATCAACATCAGGTCTTTCCTCGCGGTCAATTTTAATATTGACAAAATATTTGCTCATCAAAGCTCCTATCTGCTCATTTTCAAAGCTTTCATGAGCCATAACATGACACCAGTGGCATGCCGAATAACCTATACTCACTAAGATAACTTTATCTTCACGTTTGGCTTTTACTAAGGCCTCTGGACCCCAAGGATACCAGTCAACAGGATTTTCTTTATGCTGTTTTAAATAAGGACTTGATTCGTCTTTAAGTCTATTCAATTTTGAAAACTTTTTGAGTGAAAACTTTATTGGCTATTGAAATTTGTACTATAAACTGAGGCTCCTTAATGCCTGAAATATCAAAACTAAGTTCATTTAGACCCATTTTAACCTCTCGGCCATACGATGCTAACGTTTTGCCCATTACTCCCATCATCTTCACGTTGGCTGTACCATTTGTCTCAGCCAGAAAACTACCTTTTAAAATTTTAAAAGCGGGATTTGGATAAACAGAAAAAATCCTTGGCTTTTCTGTTCCAAGTACAGAAATATCATAAACACAAAGCTTGGTCTCAAACCCTTTCAGAGCCACGGTTCCAGCCCAGTCATTATAGGCAACGCCAATAGTGGTTTCTGTATTTTCATTTGCAGCAAAGGGATTATGGGCGGCTATTAATAACTCATTATCCTTAGCTACTCCTCTCCAAATGGGAGCTTTACTTTCATTATAATCTCTGGCAGAAGTCTCCATCACTAGCTCAAAGTCTCCTTCAAAAAAGCGTTTGTACTCACTTAACCTATAAAGCCCCCGATTGAAGAATTCATAGACACCAATATTGGCAGAGCCCAGACCTGGGTTTTCCCAAAGCCAGAGACCGTCCGCACCAGAGAAAAACGGAAAAATAGCCGTAGCTTCTGCCATCCAAGGTTTTATGGGTTGGCCGGAAATTTCTTGATTAAAACTATACCGCATCCAGACGAAAGGAATCACTGGTTTATCTGTCCAAGCTTTATTCGCTTCAATTTGGAACAATAAATACGATAGATATTCGCCAGCAAATGGATGTGGATAATCATAATAATAGTAGGCAGATGGTGTCATAAAATCCATCTGATTATAAAAGGGTCCGCCCACTTGCCCTGTATCATCTGAAGTAATAAAGTTTAATCCTTCGGGATTTGTACTCCAGTCCTGCCAAGACTTCCCCTGAATGTTATCAAACGTATTAAAAACAGGTGTATCTGAATAGGAACTCTGCTTATTGCCTGGGATTTTCCCATTCGAGTTAAATGCCGTTACTGCTCCGGCATATAAGTCTCGCGTACCCAATTTGTAGCTTTTCAAAAACTCGGCATTGCTTAATGAGCTGAACGCTGATGGCACAATAGGACTATTCTTAAAGCGAAGTATTTCAAAATCAAAACGCCAAACTCGCTCAATATCGTAAACAAAAAAATCTACATCAATGCTACTTGCATCCCCCAAACCCTTTGAGATATTTTTAAAGTCCGACTGCCATTTGTTTTGGTAAAGATCTAAATCATTCCCCCAAGGGCTTCTTTCTAGCTCCCAAGGCTGATTAGCATTGGCGTATGCCGTTCCATAATAGATATAGGCCCTTTGTGATTTAGGTACCGCTCCTATATGATTAATGTCTCCTAAGTGTGAAAAGCCATGGCTTAAGGGGACAGTTCTATCACCATTTAAAATGTTAGGCCCATAAACAATAGGAAAGGGGAGTGAAAACTCAGGAAACAAATCCCAGTTTATCTCGTTCTTAGATTCGATATCAAAGTCTAGCACAGATTGGCATTCTTGAGCTCCTAAGGGAATCCAAGAAAGAATAAATACAAATATAATTGCCAGACTTGATCTCAAAAAAATAGCTAATTTTGTAGCATAAAGTGCTTTACAAAAGTACCCATAAATGAACTTATGAAAAATATTATTGCCCTAATCCTCCTCTCAGTACTCAGCTTCTCTTGTAAGAAGGACAAAACAGATCCAGACGGTGGGAAAACCAATGCCGAACTCATTTCTCTGAATCAATGGTCGCTAGACCGCTTTGCTAGTACAGAGGGCCAAACTATTACACAATCTGAGTTAGGCTCCGAAGCCACTTTCCTTTTTCTTATGAATTTTGAGTTTAAAAGTGATGGCGAAGTAAGAGGATTGGATAAGACCACAAAGAGTATCATTGACAAAGGTGTATGGAGATTCATTGATGGAGAAAACGCCGTAAATGTGAAACTTACTGGCTTAGACTATGACTTCAGAATTTTAGTACTTAAGACTGGAAAACTGACCTTACAGGCTCCTACGGGCAACTTCCTGTCAGGGCTTGGAGAACAGATAAACCTTGAATTTTCTTCGGTAAACCAATAACATAGAGCATTGAAAAACGACCACATTCGCCTCATCTTTGGACTTAAACTTAAACAACTCAGGAAAGAGAAGAGATTATCCCTTCAAGATTTGTCTTCTAAATCTGGCATTTCTAACTCTTATTTAAACGAGATAGAAAAAGGCAAAAAATATCCCAAGACAGATAAAATAAATGCTCTTGCAAGTGCCTTGGACGTAGACTACGACCAGCTCGTATCTCTTCAGGTTGATAAAAAACTGGAGCCGATAGCCAAACTTCTGAAGTCAAATCTTCTAACAGAATTACCTTTTGACTTTTTTGGTGTAGATACGGCACAGGTTTTAGAACTTTTCTCCTCCGCACCTACTAAACTGAGTGCCTTTATAAACGCTATTTTTGAGATTGGCAAAAACTATAACCTCACTGTAGAGAAGTTCTATTTTGCCGCCTTAAGATCTTATCAAGAGTTACATCAAAACTACTTCCCAGATTTAGAAACTCATGCCAAAAACTTTATAGTCGAAAAAGCCAACAAAAACAACGGCACGTTTTCAGAAGAAGAATTGGCAGCATTGCTGAAAGATTTATACGGTATTTCTATAGCCTACTTTGATGAAGAGAATCATCCGGTTATTAGTAATATGCGTTCTATTTACAGACAAAAAAGCAAGGTTTTAATGATTAACAAGCGTATCTCCAGACAGCAGAGAGCGTTTACCATGGCCAAAGAACTAGGCTTTCATTTCATGGACTTAAAAGTTAGGCCCTTTACGAGTTCGTCTATTGAGGTGCAGTCTTTTGAAGAAGTACTTAATAATTTCAAAGCTTCTTATTTCGCAGGTGCTATTCTTATAAGACAGAGTCAAATAATAGAGGCCGTTGAAAACTGGTTTGGAAGCCCAAATTGGAATCCTGATGCACTGATAGAGATGTCAGAGAAATTCTCTGCCACTCCAGAAACTTTATTTTATAGAATCACCAACGTACTTCCTAAGCATTTTGGGATTGACAAATTCCTTTTCATGCGTTTTGATGCCCTTCCTGGAAGTCAAAAATACTTTCTTACTAAGGAATTACATTTATCTAAAAGACTAGGTCCGCAGGAAAATAAAGAAGAGCATTATTGCCGTAGGTGGGTTTCCATAAGCATTTTAGACCATCTTTCTAGCAAGCAATCTGCTGGGAAATACGAAAAACCTATAGTGAATGCTCAGAAGTCTTATCTTTCTAATAGGTCAGAAGATTTCTTTGTATTCTCAATGGCTAGACCTCTCAATATCCTTAAGCAACTCAACATCTCGGTAAGTTTGGGTTTTGAAGTAGATGACAATCTTAAATCAAAAATCAAATTCCTAAGTGACGAAAGCATAGCCAGACAGGAAGTTAATCAAACGTGCGAAAGATGTGGAATTTTTGACTGCAAAGAACGCATGGCCCCTCCTACACTTCTTCAAAAAAGGCGTAACCAAGAACTTCTAGAAAAAGCAATTGAAAAGCTGAACTAAGCTTCTTGAGCGACTACCTCCTTAACCTGAGGCACCATACTAGTTAGAAGGCGTTCAATACCATCCTTTAAAGTAATTGTAGCTGAAGGACAACCGCTACATGAACCCTGAAGGACAACCATAACTTTACCAGTCTCCTCATCAAAGTCAAGAAAGTTTATGGCTCCACCGTCAGACTCTACTGCCGGACGTACATATTGGTCCAACGCAGCCTTAATTTTACCTACCGTCTCTGAATCATTAGCATCTACAATTAGCGTATTATTTTCTATTGCAGACTGAGCGAAAACTGGGTTTTCATCATCAAAATAAATTTTTAGAAATTTCTTAAAATCTCCTAGAACCTCTTCCCACTCTGTTTCATTATCCTTAGTTATAGTGATAAAATTAGAAGCAAGAAATACTCGCTGCACAAACGGAAACTGAAAACAATCTGAAGCTAATGGGGAAGCCTTTTCTTTATCCAAAGTAGCTGCCATATCAGGATAGTCAAAAGAAAGACCATCAGAGACCAATTCATAATTGAGAACAAACTTCATAGAGTTAGGGTTTGGGCTTAACTCCGTATAAATCATTGTGTTTCTTTTCAGCATCGTCAGTTTTATTTCTATTCTGATGTAAAACATAAAAACCTACTAATAAGTTTTGTGAGCAATAAGTTTTTGATATTATGAGTTTGTTAGTTATTCGATCATTGAATTTCTCCTCTCCCTTTGAAAAAAACACTCTTATTACTCTTTCTTTTTCCAGTCTTTACTAATGCTCAAAAAGTACTCACTAGCGAACCCGACTGGCCAAAGATGAATTTCACGGCTGGTTATTATGGAAACCTAGTGACCAACCCTGGCTTAAACTTTGGGTTAGAATATGGCTTCTTGGAAAAAATAAAGACAAAGTCCAGAACTAAAAGAGGCACCACGCTCACGAAGTTTAAAACCAAACGTTTAGAACTTAACCCCACAATAGGTTTTTACCTAGATCCTGGTGGGCACTTAGGCATTTTTGAAAAAGCAAATATTCAATATAAAAAAATCAACAACCACAGAAGAACGTTTACCGTGGCCATGGGTATAGGTTATTATCATAGTTTTATCAGAAACGTCTATGATGCCAATGAAACTCTGATTTCAGAGAACTCTGGTATTAAAGGGAGTGGCTATTTCGCTCCTGAATTTAAGGTGGGCACAGGCCGAGTGAAGGTCAAAAACGAGAAATTTAAAGGCTGGTATTTAAATGCTTCCAGTCAGTTTTTATTCGATTACAACAGTACAATTCTTCCACTACCTGCTCTTGAATTAGGTCTACGATTCTAATGAAAAACAAACTCCTACTTTTCACATCTTTCCTATTCATGGCCTGCGAGAGTCTTGAACTGGAAAACTATAAGCAAACCATTTACGTGTCTTTCCAGGGAGCAGATATGCCAGTATATCTGCATGGAAATGCCAGTTCAGAGAAAATAATAGTCATTATTCATGGTGGGCCTGGTGGTAACGGATTACAGTACCGCCTTGGAACATGGAAAGATGAACTGGAAGAAAAGTATCTAATGGCATATTGGGACCAACGAGGCCAAGGAATGTCACAAGGAAAAAACCAAAGCGATCTTTTAACAGTGTCACAAATGTCAGCTGATCTGGATGCCGTGGTTAGAACTCTGAAAAGCAAGTTTGGCCAAGAAAAGAAGATAATTTTACATGGCCATAGCTGGGGAGGCACTATAGGTACACATTTTATGGTGAATCCAGCATATCAAAAAAATGTAGCGGGCTGGATAGAAGCCGATGGAGCACATGATATTCCTTTTCTAAATACATCTGCCATAGAACTCTTTGAAAAGGTAGCTGACGAACAAATAAGCTTAGGGAACTCTATTGATTATTGGAACAAAATTTTAGATTGGGTGCCAGGTATTGACAAATACAACATTAGTCTAGAAGAAGGGGAAGAGATTAACACAAGAGGTTTTGAGGCCGAAGGTACTTTAGCCGATGATGGCGTTTTAGCTACTAGCGACGGGAGTTTGGAGGACGTCAAGGTGCTTCTCTTTTCGCCCGCAAACCAGCTAAGTTCATTAATCTCTGGAAGCTCTGCAAACAACATACTAACACCCGAAATAGAAACTACTGCTCTCACAGATAAATTATACTTGATAGAAAAACCTTGCCTTTTCTTGTGGGGGTCTTATGACTTTGTAGTTCCTAAGGCTTTGGGAGAGGACGCTTTTCAAAAAGTAAGCAGTACTGAGAAGGAACTCATAATTTTTGAACAAAGCGGACATTCCCCCATGCGGTCGGAACCTGCTAAATATACTGCCTCTGTAGTACGTTTCATAGAAAAGCTATAAGCCGTAAGAAAACTACGCACAAAGAAGTCAAACCCATTGCTGAACTTGACTTCTTATTTGCTACTTGACTCGTGTCTTATGCCTGAGCTGCCTCAGAAGGCAACACATGTACAAAAGACTTACCATCCCGTCCTTTTTTGAACGAAACAACACCGTCTTTCAATGCGAATAATGTATGATCACGACCTAGACCAACGTTTTGGCCTGGATTATGAGGAGTACCTCGTTGACGAACAATGATATTACCAGCGATAGCTGCTTGACCACCAAATAATTTAACTCCTAATCTCTTACTTTCCGATTCACGTCCGTTCCTCGAACTACCTACACCTTTCTTGTGTGCCATTGTATTGAATATTTGTGGTTGAAGGTTTATCTTACAAGAAGACCAAAAACCATTGAATGAAAATTTAAATTAAGCTAAGATGTCATTGATCATCAATTTCGTCAAATACTGACGATGACCATTGCTCTTCTGGTAGCCTTTTCTACGCTTTTTCTTAAATACGATAACTTTATCGCCTTTAAGATGTTCTAAAATAGTGCCTTTTACTTTAGCACCTTCTACGGTTGGGGCACCTACTGTGACCGTTCCATTATTATCTACAAGGAGTACCTTGTCAAATACAAGCTCAGCGTCCGAATCACCTTCTAATCTATGAGTGAAGATGTAACGGCCCTTTTCTACTTTAAACTGCTGGCCTGCGATCTCTACGATTGCGTACATTGCTTATTTCTATTAAGTTATAAATTGGGTTGCAAAAGTACGATATTTTATTTCTAATTCAAACACGACTTTCTGAATTAATCAATACACAATTCTAAGTCAATCTATGAGACCTTCAAATCCTTTTTTAATAGACCATGGACTATCAAAAACTGGGCGAGACCATAGGTACTCATCACCCAAAATGCAGAAAAGGGAACGGCTGCAAGAAACTGATTAACAGCAATAAAGGCATCTGATATAATAAATAAAACCGCACCAATCAAAACATACTCATAACCATCTCCGTCTACTTTCCGGCATGAAGCCATATAGGCCATCAAAGAAATCACCCCCATATAAACATAAACAGGTACCGATAAATCTAGAGGGAGGGAGTCCTTTAAAACTCCGAAACAGAACAAACCAACAAAACCCAGAAAGGGCCATAAGCGGAGCAACTTTAAACCTGCATGCCTGGCATAAATGAAGATATACGCTAAATGTGCTAATAAAAAAGCCCCTAGACCTAATATGAAGTATAGCTGGCCATCAAAAAGGAGAAGAACGTCTCCGAGCCAAGAAAACACCAAAACCAAGATTAATATAATGACATGGGGATATGATTTCCTTTCCGCAAATACAGTCCAAATCAAAACAGGCATCAATACCACCTTAGAACCTATTTTTAAACTTTCTATTGAAAGTAAAGCAGCCGTGATATGAATGATTAAAACTCCAAAAAACAGAAACGACTTATTCATTCCAGAGTGTTTTATAATAGTAGTTCTCCAACTTCATTCCAATTCATTACACGTTCGTAGCGATCTATGTGTTGATTATGAATGCCGTCAAAAAGAATGGCTTGACCATCAAACACACTTAGATTTTTAAGATGATCGTCAATAAGAATATCACCCTTTAATATACTCTTTGCCCCACACATGATCATGTTTTTCCAGTGAATAAAAGGGAAGTGCTCATTTAACCAATCATGTTTATCTTTTAGTGATGTAGGAAACTCCATGGCTGCTGAGGCAACAAAGACATCATATTTATCATTCAAAGCTTCTACTACCTCCACTGCCCCTGGCATAACCTCAATATCTCTAAAAAAACCAGGCTTAAAGATGGCTCCTCTAATCTCTTTAAAATTCGCTACTATCTCATCCTGCCAGATGGTTCCTTCTTTTACTTGGTCCTTGGTATAACTTGTTTTAAAATGTTCATTATAGGCTTTAAGAAATGCCATGGCTGTATCTGCCATAACGTCGTCCATATCTAAAAAAAGTACTTTCTTTTCGGGCATCTAGTTTTTTCTTAAAGATAGCAATTTTGAAAAAAACGCAGGCATTTCTCTTTGCTATTTGACCCAGTAAAACTTGACACCTCCTTTTCTTTGAAGCTCCCTTTTCTTTGGGCTGGCCAATGAATTGCCGTAAAGCATACTTATGCCCAATTCCATCAATACTTTTTGAAACAGTAGTTTTTGATACCCCACCCCTCCTCCAAAGGCAAAAGCACAGCCTCTATCAAAGCTCCAGGCATCTCTAAATACTTCAAGAGAACCTGTGGCATAGGATGCGTCTGCAGAAATATAAAAGCCTTCCAGCAAACCAATACTTTTGCCCTTTGCTAAATCTCGCTTTTGGAGAAAATACCACCTCAACTGAGGATCTACAGAAAATTTGATACTTTGATTAAGAAAAGGCCTCTCAGAATAAATAGGTACTCGATTTATGAGTGAATCGGAATATGACCAGACCGTAGTACTATAGTTATAGGTTTCTATTTCATATGCCTTTCGTCTAGAAAACTGTAACTCTGCTGATACATTAAAGGATAAACCTGTTTTGGCTATAGCTCGTTCGTAGGCTATTTCTGGGCGAAAGTAAATGCCAGCATTAGAAAAACTAAAAACATCTTGGAGACCAAATTTCACTAATTGATTATAACCTGTAGCACATTCTATAACCTCACAATTAGGTTTGTAAAAGACTCTTTTCTTAAAGCCTGCAAAAGGAAAGTGAAATTTAAAATAGCTCGAGACGCCAATAATGTTATTACGTTTCAAAAGAAAAGCATCTCTATTTTTATCAAAAGACACCTTTTCTGTCGCGGCATCCATCCCAGCTAAAACGCCGAAATCTAAGAGTCCCCAATATTGTCTTCCTAATTTAATATCAATACCGTAGTTTGGCAGTAGCTGCTCCTCCTCATTTCTAAAATAGCTTAATTCAGAAGCAGAGGCAAAATCGCCAGAAGGTCTTGCCTTTATATACCTAAGTCCAACAGAAATATATGAACCCGACAACAGATCGCTACTGGTAAGAACATCACTAAAGGCATCAAGGTTATCCTTCTCTAGAAAATAACGTCCTTCCAAAAAGAAAGGTGAATAGGCCGTATTTAAGGATGTATTAACTTCAATGGCACCGCCAGCCGAAACAGAAAACCTGTCACCAATGACTATTTCCCCGCCAAGTATAAAACCAAAATGCCCAGCACCACTAACGCTATTACCTTTCCCTGAAAAGCCTTCTTTCAAGAGCCATCCAGAGGCATGAGTAGTACTATCTTGTCCAAAACAAGAACACGAAAGGAGACAAAGAAAGAGGACTGGCTTGTACATACTAAAATGGACATCACCACTAAGGCTGATAGCCTAAAACTATTTTCTTAGATCGGATATAGTCCTCTTGATGCACATAAACGAAGTAGTTCCCGTCTTTTAGACCTGTTAAATCGAAGTCGTGTAATCCTTTATTATGAACAGCCTCTTGTAGAATTTTCCCTGGTAAGTCCTGCAATTGAAAAAGTGTCTCTAAACCATCAGGCACCTTCACATACACTTTGGCATCTTCCTCGTTTAAATAAATGACTACATCGTCTTTTTTCATATTCCATATTTGAGTTGGCAAAGATTGACGTTAATCAAATAACTAACAAGAATTTCGGGCTTTGTATTCCCTATCCAGCCACCGGAAAAGCTAAAATCAGAACGAAACAAACGGTTTTAAATGCTCATACACTTTATGAATTGGTAGCCCCATAACGGTATAAAATGAACCCTCAAGACTCCTGACTCCAACCATCCCTATAAAGTCTTGGATTCCATATGCCCCAGCTTTATCCATAGGTTTATGAATTTTAATGTAATAGTCTATTTCGGCCTCTGTGAGTTTATTAAAATGAACTAAGCAGGCATCGCTAAAGCTACTCACATTATCACTAACTTTATACGCCACTCCTGTGACCACAGTATGCTTATGGCCGCTAAGTCTTTGCAGCATTTCTTTGGCCTCATCTTCATCAGCCGGTTTATTGAGTACATGGCCATTCAGAATAACTACGGTATCTGCACAGAGCACTATTTTATCGTTGAACTCTTCGCCAAATTCAGACAACTTTTGCTTGGCTAAAAAAACTGGAATTTCATGGACAGCCATACTTTCTGGGAAAGTTTCATCTGTGGGTTTTATAAGCACTGAAAAGTTAAAACCTGCATTTTGCATGATTTCTTGTCTTCTTGGAGAGCCAGAACCTAAGATGAGCGGTAAGGATAAAGTAAGCATATGTAGAACTAAAGGAAGTCATTTATTCGTTTATTACGGTTTAGCATGAAGACACAACGCTTTTTGACCAAAAACATCAAAAGTCTTCCCGCCGCATCACAAAGTTATGACATTAGAAAAAGATATTAAACAAACCAAGGCCTTTAAAAGCCCAATCGAAAAAACTTTCGTAAACATCATGTTTACTAATAATAAGATTAGCGATAGCCAATACAAGACTTTAAAGCAGTTTGACCTCACTTATCAGCAATATAATGTCCTTAGGATTTTGAAGGGGCATTATCCAGAACCTATCACTATAAACGGCATCATAGAAAGAATGCTAGATAAGATGTCTAATGCCTCCAGGCTGGTTGACAAATTACTACACAAGGGTTTTGTAAAAAGAAGTTTTCGGGCGGACGACAGGAGAGCCTGTGACGTTATAATCACAGAAGAAGGTAGCAATTTCTTAAAGATGGTAAATGAAGCAATGAACTTGTCTGAGTTTTCATCAAACGACATGTCAAAGGAAGAATTAGAAACATTAAACACCCTTCTGGATAAATTCAGACGGTTTTACGAAAAATGAAAAACTCCATTAGGATAGTACTATACTTATTCATTGTTATTTATTTATCGGGGTGCACTCCAGCGGATGTAGTTATTGAGAATCAATACCTCAAATCTGATGTGTTGGTAAGCACCTTAGAAAGAGAAGCTTTTAAAAGTCAAATCTCGGGTGCTTTTGGAGATAACTCTAGTCAGGTTCTTCTTTTTGTACAGTCAGGCATAGAGCAGCATAAAATCACCTATGAAACCAAAGATGTAAACGGAAATACGATTTTAGCTTCTGGAGCAGTCATTATTCCAACGGATTTTCCAGAAAGCAGATTAGCCATTGGCGGCTTACATCATGGCACTTTAAGTAATGAAGCCGATGCCCCCTCCTATTTTAAACTAGAAACAGAAACGAGTCTTGGGGCATTTATGGCTTCCACGGGCATTGTGATTGGTATGCCAGACTATGTGGGTTATGGTGAAAGCAAAAATCTTCCTCATCCTTATGAGCATTATAGAGGTTTGGCGGAGCCCAATGCAGACTTCCTACTAGCGGTGACGGAACTTCTTAAAGATTTAGGAATAGACTGGAATAGTACCTTAATGCTTGGAGGTTATTCTGAAGGTGGCTATGCAGCAATGTCAACCCAAAAATGGATTCAAGAAAACCTGAGTGATAAACTTCAGGTCAAAGTGGCTGTTTTAGGAGCAGGAGCATATAATAAAACCGCTACATTTAAAAAACTAGTAAATGAAAGCAGCAGTGGTATTGCAGGCAATAACCGCTCATACCTTTGGGTACTAGAAACCTATAGAGAAATTTATGGCTTAGATAAGCCTAATTCCTATTTTTTCAAGGAACCTTTTGCTTTATTAATAGAGACAAACGGTTACAAGGCTGAAATTGACGTAAGTTTTGACACCATTCTTACGGATCAGTTTAAAACAGATTTTAATACAAGTGGCTATCCCGAACTGACCGCGGCGGTGGCAGATAATGATATATTTAACTGGAAACCAAATTCCATCACAAAACTATATCATGGTGACAGTGACACTTTTGTACCATTTATAAATTCTCAAACGGCGTTTGACGCGATGAAAAATAATGGAACTTCGGATGTAGAACTCATCCCTATTGAAGGCGGTGATCATGGCTCTTCTCTTGGGGATTATTTCTTTGGGCTTCTCCAGCAGTTTACTATTCATAAAGGAGGATAGTCAGTTCCATAAAAAACAAACATATCCTGTTTGTGACTCATTTTCCTTTCGGATTGGCAAAGAGTCGCTATTTTTGTTGAAATAAAATTCAAAAAATGTCGATACTGAAAAAAGGATTTGTACACACTGTTTTCTTCTGGTTAAAAGAAAAATCTAACACTGAGCATTATAATATGCTCCATGAAGGCCTATTAAAACTGGCAGACAATGACCTCATGATAGATTCTTATGTAGGCAAACCTGCTGCCACAGACAGAGCAGTAATAGACGCTTCCTACGATTTTTCTATTACCCTCATTTTTAAGAACAAAGCAGACCAGGACACTTACCAAACTCATTCTCAGCACCTGACATTTATTGACACATGTGCTCAGTATTGGGAAAGAGTAGTCGTTTATGATGCAGAGAGTTAGACTTCTGCCATTGCTTTCCTTAAAAACCTAATAAACCCCAAAATGATAAAGAAGCTTTTCCTATTCATTTTTGCCGTATCTCTAATTCATTTGGCTAAAGCTCAAAATGTCACTTTTGATGCTAAAGGCCTCCTGTTCTTGTCTGATGCAGATATGTCTGCCTTTGCTCTAATGAATGGAAAACTTCAAAAATCTGGTGAAGATGAAGACCAAATTTCAGCCTTGACCTTTCCACTCTCTTATGCAAAGTCTGACCAGATAAAAAGTGATAAAGCGTCCAACTCTGTCATAGGAACAAAGAGGACGGTAGCCATCACCAGTGACCAGAGACTCGCGTATGTTTTAGAAACTAAGGGAGAAACCAATTACGATGAAACGTTTATAAAAAAGATGCCCGAAGGCTTCCCGAAAGGGAAGTATGTGACCGTAATAAATATTGAAAAACTTAATAAACCCACTTCTTTATACAGGTTTCCTGTGGGTGAAAACCCCACGTCCATTGCTATTAGCCCAGACAATAAGTACCTGGCAATAACCTGTGAAGAATATGGAAAGGAAATTCAGATTTATGAAATAAGCCAAAGCGAACAAGGCAAACCCCTTAGGATAATAAAAAAACCCAAAAACCTAGCTCCAGGCCATATTGTAGATTTAGCGTGGCATTCTAGTGGTCAGTTTTTAGCATATATCAATCAAGACGAAGCTAACTGTGGTCTAATTAGGGTGCTAAGAGATGGCCCTTCACAGCAAATCATTAGGTTGGAAAACATAGGCTCACCCGTTAAAATTGGGGGTAAACCTACTTTAGGTAAGTTTACACCAGATGGTAAATACTTCTTAATTCTGGACCAAAAGAAAGATTGGACAGATAAAGACTTAAATGAGAAAGGTGAATTATTCGTTGTTAGGTTTAATACTTCAGAGGGGCAAATGCACTCCCTGCTTGCTAAAGCTAGTGTAGGAGAAAATCCAATAGGTTTTGATATACACCCAGACGGCAGTTACATTCTAGTAAACAATCTGGAACGCTCCTTCTACTCTCCAGAAACTTATGCATCGTCAGGAGAAGCTTCGCTTTCTGTACTTCGACTGGAATTTGATGGTTCTATTGAAAACATCAAAGAGTACCCTTTGGAAGGCACATTACCGGCCTCTGCTGTTTTTGATAAGACCGGAAAAAATATTGCTTATTCTGTATACCAGTACCTCACTTTCGGGTTTTCTTTTGGAGGTATTGAATTCCTCAATTTCGATCCTCTTTCAAAAGAAATAATGACGCCTCAAAAAGGTAAAATTTACGTCCCCAGAGGAGTAAATAGCATTACTGTCATCAAAGAGTATTAATGAACACCTAAAATTGCCATCTAATTGGCAATAAATTCGACATATCTTGTAAATTTGGAACCCTTTTATAAATTATTTTAATAATTATATGTTCTCAGATACGCTTTTTGAGTCTCCACAGACTCTAGTAGACTTAAAAAAGAGAAGAAGCTACACGCAGATTTTAACTTTCTTATATAAAAACGGAAGCAGCTCCATTGCTTTTTTGGCTAAAGAGCTGCACACAAGCGTGCCTTCTGTAACGTCTATGCTCGCTGAACTTATCCAAAACGACTGGGTAAAGGAGACAGGATCTGCCAAAACAAAGTCAGGAAGAAGGCCAGTTTTCTATGACATAAAGGGTGCTAAAAAAGTGATCCTAATTATAGATGTAACTATCTATGCTACGAACTTCATTTTCGTCAATCTCAAAAACGAAATACTCTCTAAATCCATATTTAAGATTCACATTGAGGAGGAAAGCTATTTAACTGCTATCTATCAGGAAATCGACAATTTACTAAAGACAAACACTAAAGTTTGGGCTATTGGCATTTCTGCTCCGGGACTTATTGAAACCAAACGCGGCATAAATCATTCCTATGAAAACCTTAATAAAGATGGTCGTTCTTTCTCTGAAGCATTAAGTGATAGATATAGTTTCCCTGTTTTTATCACCAACGACACCAGTGCCTCGCTGCTTGGCGAACATGACTTTGGACTTGCCAAAGATAAACATAATGCCCTCCTTGTAAATTTGGACTGGGGAGTTGGGCTTGGGATTTTGCACAATGGCTCCATCGTTAAAGGAGCCGATGGCTTTGCGGGCGAAATAGGACATATTCAGGTAGACCCAGGAGGCGTTCTTTGTAACTGTGGAAAAGTGGGTTGCCTAGAAACAGTGGCTTCGGCTTCTGCCTTAATTAGAAAAGCTCATGAAGGCATTAAAGAAGGCAAGGCCACATCCCTATTAAAACTGGGTAAGGAAATAGTGCTTCAGGATATTATAGATGCTGCCAATAAGGGAGATGAATTTAGTATTGACATCATGTATGACATAGGCCGTGAATTAGGTAAAGGACTATCCATGGCAGTGCATCTTTTTAACCCAGAGATTATTATTGTAGATGGTATTCTTAAAACAGCTGGAGATCTAATAGTTTCTACCCTGAAACAGTCAATTCAGAAATATTGTCTGGTGCCTTTTAAACAAAATTTAGAAGTCCTTATATCTCCTTTAAGCGAGGAAGCCAAGGTGTTTGGAGCTAAATCATTCGTTTTTCAGAAGATGATGGACTTTTATGCTCGGTAAGAACAGTAAATAATTAAATTTGTGAAATCATTTCATTCCGAATGCAAACTTTAAGTACACGGCATTTATTAGGAATTAAGCATCTCCAGCCATCTGATATTGGGCTTATTCTGGAAACAGCTAAAGAATTCAAAGATGTTATCAATAGACCCATTAGGAAGGTACCTTCTCTGAGAGATATAACTATTGCCAATGTCTTTTTCGAGAATTCTACTAGAACCCGTCTTTCTTTTGAACTAGCTGAAAAAAGACTTTCTGCAGATGTTATCAATTTCTCATCAGCCTCTAGTTCGGTAAAAAAAGGGGAAACACTTCTGGACACTGTCAATAATATCTTAGCCATGAAAGTAGACATGGTGGTAATGCGTCATAGTAGCCCTGGAGCTCCAGACTTTTTAGCAAAAAACATTACGGCTAATATCATAAATGCCGGTGATGGCACACATGAGCATCCTACTCAGGCACTTTTAGATGCCTATTCTATGCAAGAGCAGGTGGGTGATTTGAATGGAAAAAAAGTAGCCATCATTGGTGATGTGCTTCATTCTAGAGTGGCTCTTTCCAATATCTTTTGTCTAAAGAAGTTAGGAGCAGAAGTTTGTGTTTGTGGCCCAAATACGCTCATTCCAAAGCACCTTCCTAGCTTGGGTGTAAAGGTAATGCATGATATCAAAGAGGCCTTAGCTTGGTGTGACATAGCCAATGTGCTACGCATACAGCTAGAGCGTCAGCAAATAAAATATTTCCCTTCCCTCAGGGAATACTCGCTTTATTTCGGGATAAATAAGGACATGCTAGATGAGCTAGATAAAAAAATAGTCCTGATGCATCCCGGCCCCATAAATAGAGGAGTAGAATTAAGCTCTGATGCTGCAGACTCTGAACATTCTATTATTCTTAATCAGGTAGAAAATGGTGTGGCAGTAAGAATGGCCGTGCTTTACCTATTAGCTCAAAAAAACTAAATGGACTTTTCAGCACATCAAAACATTGTGGAGGGGCTTAAAGGCAAGTTTGGCGAAGACAGCATTCTATCTGAGAGCAACGATACCATTCAGCCTTATGTAACTATAGACAAAAGCCACCTTTTAGCTTTCTGTGACTTCTTGTATAAAGACCCTAAGTACTACTTTGACTTTTTAAACTGCATTACGGCAATAGACAATGGTGAAGAGGAAGGTACTCTAGAATTATGGTATCATTTGACATCTATTCCTTTTGAAAAAACTTTTATAGTTAAAGTACTAATAGAACGAACTTTAGATGCTCTGCCCGCCATTCACTCTGTAGAAAGCATTTGGAAGACGGCGGATTGGCACGAGCGAGAGGCTTATGATTTATTAGGAATAAATTTCCTAAACCATCCTGACTTGAGACGCATTCTTTTGCCCGCTGACTGGGAGGGGCATCCACTCCGAAAAGATTATGTGGAACAAGAGAAATACCACGGTATAAAGGTCAAATATTAATGACTCTCATTGGTCTTATTTCCGACACACACGGCTACCTAGACCCCAAAACTCTATCTCATTTTAAAGACTGCGACCAAATTTGGCACCTTGGAGATATAGGTAATGGACCAATATTGGACACTTTGCAAAACTTAAAACCTACAGTGGCTGTTTTCGGTAATATTGACAGTAAAGAAATCCAGTGGAAATATAAGGAGAATGAAATAATAGAGCTCGAAGGCCTTCGTTTTTTACTTAGACATATTGCAGGCAAACCACCTAGATATAACAAAGAGACTAGAAAAATCTTAATAGAAGGGCGTATTGACGTTTTAATCTGTGGGCACTCTCATCAAAAAACAGTACAAAAAGATGGCGAAATTGGCATTGTGTTTATAAACCCTGGAGCAGCTGGTAAACAAGGTTTTCATAGAGAGAGATTCATTATGAAGATGGAAGTCCAGAATAAAAAAATCACTAATTTAGAGACTATAAGTCTTGGAAAAAGATAAGCATTAATGGGCACAAATTCGAAAAAGACAAACGCTGTTCTAAATCATCTAAGTATTACTTTTTGTATTCTACTTATTATTACAATTAGTGGAAGAGTATTTGGTCAATTAACCTCAGAAGCTAGAGTAGAGTTTGAGATTGATGTATCTGCTAGTGATGAGTTTAACGTTATTTCTTTTGAAGAAAAAGGACTTCTGGTATTAAATACCAAGGCCTCTAACTTTGGAAGAAATATAGAAATTCAGTTTTTCAAATTTGATACTTCGCTTAAACAAACATGGACCAACAGCTATCAACCAGGGTTTCTGTTTAGACTTGTTAAGTATTTTGAAAATGAAAATTTCCTTTATTGCCTTTTTAGGGAAGACCAAGAGGAGGACATTTCAATTCTCCGCCTAGATATAGAAACTGGAGATTATGTAGTCACAGAGTCTAATCTCCTAACCCGAATGGACATTGACCTTTTCTCTGTTTTAAAAAGCAAAGCACTTATTGGTGGCAGGTATAATGATAGACCTGTGGTGGAAATGATAAACCTGTTTTCTAGTACCGCCAAAGTGTTGCCTGAAATACATTCAAACAATGTCAAACTAAACAACATCGAGGTAAACGAGGAGGAAAGCCTTATTTATGTTCTTCTTAAAAATGACAAAAACTGTAAGCTCTTCTTAAAAGTATATGATTATGAGGGTAAGGTGATTGGAAAGAAAACGCTGGGAGAGAAAAACAAGCTTCCCCTAAATGGCAGCCTCATGAAAATCCCTAATGGAGACTATATACTTGCAGGAAATTATGCAGACAATTGCTCCGAATACTCCGTAGGTTTCTATACCCACTCTTTAAGTAAAGACCAAGAAGAGACCAAGTATTATGATTTTGTAGAGCTGGACAATTTCTTAAGCTATATGCCTGAAAAAAGGCAGAACCGTGTAAAAACAAAGATTAACAAAAGAAATCTGAAGGGTAAGGACTATAAAATAAGACAACGCCTTATTATCCAAGACCCACGTGAAAGCCCAGAAGGTATGACCATTACAGCAGAAGTCTTTTTCCCTGAATATAAAAATTACGTTTCCAATTTTAGTTCTGTAGGTAGAAACTACCGATACAGTGATAATAACTACTACGCCTTTAATAATTTCAGGTATACTCACGCTCTAATCCTTAATTTCGACAAGAATGGAACACTGGTCTGGGACAATACCATAAGCCTAAAAGACCTAGAAAGTCGGACACTTGACCACAAAGTTCAATTTTCTGCCGTTGGCGATAAGTATGTGGTGGCCTATCCTGACGAAGGTATTATTAAAACGATTGTGATGGATAAAAACTCTAATTCCGTAGAAGAGATGCCCTTAGAACTTCTTAAAGAAAACGAGAAAGTGGTAAATACATCACAAAGTGAACTTTCTGCTTGGTACGGACATAGCTTTGTGGCCTACGGTATACAAAGCATTCGGCAGCCCAATGGTATCTACCCAAAGCAAGTTTTCTACCTAAGTAAACTTACTTACCAGTAGAAGAATCAAATAGCCTTCATTCTGTTATTTCTTTTCTGATGCTCCAGTTCTGCCAAGCCCAGAGTTTCCATAAGTGGCAGGACATACATTCCAAAGCGGCCCTTAAATCCATTTTTAAGTCCATACCAACTGCCAATAGGACTATCTACCGAACGCCCCCAGTGTTCCACGGTATCCTCTTTTGAGCCACCATTTGATCCTTACTCCCCAACAACATCCAGTCTCCATAAGCCTTCAACATGTCGTACAAGTCGTTTAAATATCGGATATCATAATGTAATATGGTTTTACCAACCGTACAAACTAGAATCTCAACGCCCTCTTTCTCTCCCACATGCATGGTATATTCTGATGTTAGTTGGTGGCGTTTTTAGCACCATTGGATTCTCTTTGGTTCCTGTTATTTCTTTGTAGTCAATTGTTCCATAAGATTTTGATTACTTAAATTTAGAGATTATGTTTGATTAATTGGTTCCTCTTCATATAGGACTTAATAGCTCATTCAATGTCCTAAATTCATCAAAAAAATAGTCTATCTATGCTTTAAAGATGAACGAATATTGAGAAAAATCATAATTCATGTAGTCAAGGGAAGCAAGAAAAAGAAAACCCCAATCATGCCCATAAAGGCCGATTCATAAGGATTTGTCCTTTTTTGGGCCGCTACAAGAAATATCACCATCAATAGAATCTTGCCCATTGTAGAATCTCACACGACAAATCTAATCAGAAACAATTTTGGCGTTTTAACGAGCGACCATCAGATTCTAGACCCAAAAACAATAGATTGGGGAAATCAAAATACCAATAACTCAAATACCCATTCAGGCAAGGTGGCAGCTGTGTGAATGCTCTTTGTTTTCTTAGGGTCAATATTAAAAACCCTCATTGCATGTATCTCCATGACGGACGTACCAAATTCTACGTATAGCTAGTCTCTACTCAACAGAGAGGAAAGGTTTTTCAGTCTTGCGTTATAAGGTTTCAGAAACTAACAGAAGCTAGAGATAAGGAATTAAGGGATACATATTTAATTGACCAAAAGCCTGTATTTATCATATATTTCACAAACAACATTGACCAAAACGGTGAAAGGCAACTAGTTGACGCTCAATATCTTTTTCAATAAACTGACTATTGTCATATATAACCTTGACTTCCGATAGGCTTTTATGGTATATCCATACTAATATTTGTTTGATATAAACTATATTTTTATGCCTGCCGTTTTAGAAGAGGTTTTATGTCATCATTGTGGGGCGGATTGTCAAAAGACTCCTCTACTTTTTGAGCATAAAAACTTTTGCTGTGGAGGCTGCAAAACGGTTTACGAAATCCTTTCCGACAAAGACCTCTGCACCTATTATGATTTAAACCAGCACTCGGGAGTAAGCCTTAAAAGCAAAAATTTTATAGGTAAATTTGACTACTTAGCCCTAAACGACATCGTAGATGAGATTCTGGATTTTAAATCTGAAAACCTTTATAAACTCACGCTGTACTTGCCAGATGTTCATTGCAGTTCTTGTGTTTGGCTCTTAGAAAACCTTCACAAGGTACGGGAAGGAGTAATTAGTTCAAGGCTCAACTTCACTAAAAAAAGGTTAGAAATAGGTTATAACCCAGCGTTTACTGACCTCAAAAAGATTGTGGAGCTTTTGGCCACTTTAGGATACGAGCCTCTAATCTCTTTAGATAATAGCACTAAAGAGATTCCTGAAAAATCCAATAGGCTTCTCAAACAAATAGCCGTAACAGGCTTCTGTGACGGAAACATCATGCTTTTAAGCTTTCCAGAGTACTTTAATCTAGACCTAGACAATGCCATAGATTCACAATATCAAACTCTCTTTCTCTATCTAAATGCGGTTTTGGCTCTACCGATTTACTTTTATGGCTCTTGGGACTATTTAAAAGGGGCTTACTATTCCATCAAGGATCTCATCGCAAAAAACAATGATGTTCTAAGTGTAGATATTCCTATTTCTTTAGGCATTACTGCTTTGTTTGTAAGAAGTCTTTGCGAAACTTTTGCTCACCACGGTGGTGCATATTATGATAGCATGGCCGGCCTTGTTCTCTTTTTGTTGATAGGGAAATGGACACAGACCAAAACGTTTGAATTTCTATCTTTTGAAAGGAATTATAAATCATATTTCCCACTTGCTGTACAGATCCTTTCGGGCAATAAGGCTACATTCAAAAATGTAGAACATCTAAAAAAAGGAGACCGACTACTTATTCATAATGAAGAACTCATTCCTGCTGATGCGGTTCTGATGAATGGAAAAGCTTACATAGTGTCTGCAAGAAAAGTATTTAACATATTGAACTGTAGAACTTTATATCAATATATCACTTTGAATCTTTTTAGTTTTCATTTGGTATCACAAGCCAAAATGCTC
>Ga0075117_1000321_pt1 | contig 33177 bp, 26 predicted proteins | sample AntAceMetag02UKJ_FD_69789 | JGI IMG/M metagenome (GOLD analysis project Ga0075117, IMG submission 69789) | Saline lake microbial communities from Ace Lake, Antarctica - Antarctic Ace Lake Metagenome 02UKJ | ecosystem: Environmental > Aquatic > Non-marine Saline and Alkaline > Saline | place... | reverse complement strand
AAATGAATGATAAAATCGATATAGCATTCAAGGTTTTTGAAGGATTAATGGCCAGATACAAAGAAAATGTAGCAGCCGTAGATCTCGTTTTAAACAATATGCTTGAAGAAGGAATTATTACTTCTAACCAGGAGATTGAAAATGATCATGTTGCTTTTAGAACGTTAGGAGTACCCAATTTGGGAATAAAATCATTTGAAAAAATATTCATTCATTTTGGTTACCAGAAAAGAGATTTTTTCGACTTCAAATCAAAAAAACTTAACGCCTATTGGTTTTCTCCGCCGGTACCAAGTTTACCTAGAATATTTGTTAGTGAACTCAGGCTAAATGAGTTATCGGAAGAGGCCCGTTCCATTATTCTAAAATACACAAAGGACATAAAGGAAGATCCCGTTGACAAATTAGATTTAAATAACTGGGAAGAGATTGACTATTTTTTACACCATCCTTTATGGAAGACGCCAGAATTAGAAGAATATGAAAAACTTCAATCTGAAAGTGAATATGCGTCTTGGGTCATATATAATCGATACTATTTAAATCATTATACCATAAGCGTTCATAGCCTCAAAAAAGGTTATAATACAATTGAAAAGTTTAATACGTTTTTACATAAGATTGGAGTAAAATTAAACTCGGCTGGTGGAGAAATCAAAATAAGTAAAGACGGTCTTTTGATACAAAGTTCTACCGTGGCTGAAATGCTAATTGGAGATTTTGCAAATGGACAAACAAAGTCTATTTCTGGCAGCTATGTAGAGTTTGCCGAAAGAAAAGCATTACCTCAGTTTGCCAAGATGGATGTTTCAAAAATAGCTAGAGAACACCGTCGAGATGGTTTTGAAGCCAGTAACGCAGATAAAATATTTGAAAGCACCTTCACTTCTCAAACACTAAAATAACCCTATGAAAAATACAGATTTCCTTTCTAAACTAAATGTTAGTACAAACAATTTAGGCAACTTTGATGGCAAGACCTTCTTAAAAGGAGAAGGCCAACCTTTGGAAAGCTATAGCCCCGTAGATGCCAATCTTATTGGTGTTGCTTCCCTAAGTACTCCAACTGATTACAATGCAATGATGCTAAAATGTCAAAATGCATTCAAAAGTTGGCGTAAAAAACCTGCTCCATTAAGAGGCGAGATAGTAAGACAAATGGGCGAGGCTTTTAGGTTAAATAAAATGGCTTTGGGCCAATTAGTCTCTTATGAAATGGGTAAAAGCTTACAAGAGGGACTAGGTGAAGTACAGGAGGTGATAGACATCTGTGATTTTGCAGTTGGCCTTTCTAGGCAATTGCACGGACTTACCATGCATTCTGAAAGGCCAAACCACCGAATGTTGGAACAGTGGCATCCCTATGGTGTGGTAGGCGTCATTTCTGCCTTTAATTTTCCTGTAGCTGTTTGGAGTTGGAATACTATGATTGCCCTTGTCTGCGGAAATACAACCATTTGGAAACCATCTGAAAAAACTCCGCTATGTGGTATTGCCTGCATGAATATCATTAAAGATGTACTAGACAGAAATAATGTAGAAGAAGGCGTTGTAACTTTAGTTCAAGGCAATGGAATTATTGGTGAATTAATGGCAAACGACACTAGGCTGCCAGTGGTCTCTGCCACGGGCAGTACACGAATGGGAAAAGAAGTTGCCAAAAATGTAGCAGCCAGACTCGGAAAGTCGATTTTAGAACTAGGTGGCAATAATGCTATTATTGTAACCCCAAATACCGACCTCAACATCCTTGTCCCTGGTGTAGTTTTCGGTGCTATGGGCACTTGTGGCCAAAGATGTACCTCCACTAGGAGATTGATAGTACATAATTCTATGTTAGAAATTATCAAAAACACATTAGTGAATGCCTACGGTCAATTGGTGATTGGCTCTCCTTTAGACGAAAAAAATCATATGGGCCCATTGATAGACTTAGATGCCGTTTCAAAGTTTAGTACGGCCGTAAAGAAAATCCCACAACAAGGAGGCAAAATATTATGTGGTGGTGAAGTATTAGAAAGAGAAGGCTCTAATTGCTATGTTTCACCATGCATTGCCATGGCCCCTGCGGATGCAGAGATAGTGCATACCGAGACTTTTGCACCCATTTTGTACATTCACTCTTATGAAACACTTGAAGAAGCTATAGAGATCCAAAACAGTGTACCACAAGGATTGTCATCTGCAATATTTACAAGCAACTTGCTTGAAAGCGAGCAGTTTTTATCAGCGTGGGGTTCGGATTGCGGTATTGCAAATGTAAATATTGGTACATCTGGAGCCGAAATTGGAGGAGCTTTTGGAGGAGAAAAAGAGACCGGTGGCGGGCGAGAAAGTGGCTCTGATGCCTGGAAAGGATATATGAGAAGGCAAACCTGTACAATTAATTATGGTGCTGATTTACCACTAGCTCAGGGTATTAAGTTTGAATTAAGTTGACGTCAGCTTAATTCTGAAATTTTAAACATACAGAACTTTAATTTATTCCAAACAAACGCCTATCTCCAAAACTATAGAGATTTTTTGGAGGTAGCGTTTTGATTTCCATTTCCATATTCTAGCATACGCAGCAATCTTAAATGGTCCGAAGTCTAAGCCTCTTGATACTTCTTATTGCTCGCTATTTGCGGATCCAAAACTTTACATCTATAATATACTGTTGGAATCACCTAGCTGTAAGGACCTCAATATCAAATACGAGTGGAGAGTTCTTAGGAATTGATCCCGAACCTTGACTTCCATAACCTAGCGTAGACGGAAAAATAATGGTGGCTTTTTCTCCTACACGCATTTTGGCAATGCCTTCGTCAAAACCTCTCACCACTCTTCCTGTTAGCAAAGCAAAAGAGAAGTTGCCAGAATCAAATTTCTTTCCAGAAAGTAAATTTCCTGAATAGTTAACATTAACCGTTTGCCCAGCTATCAGAGCTGCTCCGCTTAGATTTTCAGATGTTAAAATATATACCAGTCCAGAGGCCGTTTTCTCGGTCACCGTTAAATTATTGGCCTCCACGTATTGATCAATTTGGCTATCTTCCGGGCCCGAAAAGCCATCACCATTACACGAAAAGCCCACTATGGACAAGATTAATATTGTGAGAGTCTTATTCATTAAATATTATAGTTTATTTTTTATTTAACATAATAGTGATATCCAATTGAAACAACCACTATTTGATTAAGTTCTTGCTTACTTTATATACCAATCTGTGTTCTTCTGTAATTCTTCTAATCCAACAGCCAGCTAAGTTTGCCTTTAACATTTCAGGTTTCCCTAATCCTAAATACGGGTTTTCAATCACATTTTGAAGAAGTAGGAAGATTCTTTTTGGAACAGATCTATTACCTGTCTTTTTCGAAAAGTCACACTCCTTCAGCACTCTTTTTGCAAATACTATTCCCGGTCATTAATATCTACACTTGCCAACTCATAGATTACAGCTTCTGCAAAAGATTTCTCCAAATTGTCCGCATTTGCCTTTTAACTAATCAAATACAAAGTTTCTTTGCAAGAGTTATATTTAGAGAGGGGGAATCATAACCACATCCTCCTGACCATATCGGTGAATTATCATGGTCTCTTTATCCTCTGACACTACGACCAGTTGAGATTTAATATTCTTTCTTAATTCCGTTATGTTTGTTGTCGTCATAGTCAACTTTTACACCCAAAATATACGGAATATCGTACGCCTTAGATTTTACTTCGAATGATTATTCCGCAGGAACGTGCTTCCGCCAGTCATCATAGCTAAGACCAAACTTCTTCAAATCTTCTTCATCCGCACCATCCCAGATGTTTGGTGTGTTACCTCTATAATCCAAATCTTTAACACCAATTTCAGAAGTAAAGAAACCGGTAGCGGTTAGGTCCCGCATTTTATTGAAGAAAGTTACTCCTTGAGACATATCCGGCTTGGCATCCTCTGGATAAGCTATTTGATCTATTAGAGCCATTCTATTGGCCTTTGACAGTTTAATGAATTTATCTCCAAACTGCTTTTTAGATTCTAGATCTAACCACATTAATCCTCCACGCATAGGCACTTTATGGTGGGGCATGTCTTTGACTATATATTCTATAAACTTAGGCACACCTGAATCTGTAGCACTTCCAGAATTCTTATCAGCTGGAATGATAATATCAGCCAAAACGGCTATGGTAGCCATTTCGTGTTTATTGAAAAAGGTCTCGGCTTTTAGTTTTTGTTCGTGAAGAATCTCCTCCTTCAACTGTCCATTTCTGGAATCTGGCAATTCCTCTACTATTTTCTTAGGCTCTACTTCACGAGCTATTACTTTCCCTGAAACCGCCACACCAGCCGTTCCTAAACCTATATTTTTTAAGACGTCTCTTCTTTTCATTTTGTTTTAACTTTTGAAATTCCTTCTCTTTTGTTAGGTGTGTGATGCCCCGAATGTAAAATACTTTATAGCCATCTTATCCTCGGGCAGCTAGCACCCAACATCTGATTTAAGCCATACTAAAGTCCCCCACCCTTAACTCCTTTCATTATAAATTCTGATGCTCGCATTGATAAAGCCAAAATAGTCCAAGTAGGGTTTTTGTCTGCTTGAGACACGAAGGCACCGCCGTCTACTACAAAGAGGTTTTTCACATCATGAGCCTGATTATTTCCATTCAAAACCGACTTATTTGGATCTGAACCCATTCTAACTGTTCCTACCTCATGAATAATTTGACCTGGATTAGCCAATCCATAATCATTGCTGGCATCAGGCTTTTTACCCATTGCTACACCACCCATGGCTTCAATAATATTCTCAAAGGTATCCTGCATGTGTTTGGCTTGCTTACGCTCAAAGTCGCTCCATTTATAATTAAACCTTAGAACTGGTATACCCCATTTATCTACCACATTTGGGTCAATTTCGCAGTAATTATCCTCTCGAGCTACAGCCTCACCTCTACCAGCCATATGAATCATAGAGCCATAAAAACGTCTATAATCATCTTTCAATGATGCTCCATATCCACCAGCCTTTTTCATAGAACCATCACGAGTAGGGAATTTACCATTTAGGTTTTCCATACCAAATCCGAAACCATATGAGGGCTGTGTCATACCACCGCCATACTCAATATGATAACCTCTCGGGAAATCTAGTTTTGAATTATCTAACCACCATGGCGAATACACATGTAAACCGCCTACGCCATCTTCATTATATCTTTTCCTATCTGTCAAACCTGGCACAAAACCAGCCCTAGAAGAACCCGTGGAGTCATGTAAGTACTTACCAACCACACCTGAAGAATTTGCCAATCCATTTTGAAACCTAGAAGATTTGGAATTCAATAGTAATCTAGAAGACTCACAGGCACTCGCTGCCAAAATTACAATTTTAGCCCTTACAGTTACTTCTTCATTTGTGTGTTTATCTACATAAGAAACACCTATTGCTTTGCCATTTTCATCAGTTAAAACCTCCCTAGCCATGGCATTGTTAATCAGGGTTAAGTTTCCCGTTTTCATGGCTGGAATACATAAAACAGAACTAGCAGAAAAATCTGCGTATGCTTGACAACCTCTATTGCATTGATGGCAATAAAAACATGAACCCCGTTCATTATTTATAGGTTTTGTCAATATTGATAACCTAGACGGAATAGTAGTTACGCCAGTTTTTTTATTGGCCTCCATAAACATCAGTTCATGTAAACGAGGCTTAGGTGCAGGCAAGAAAATACTGTCTGGGTCATCCGGTAAGCCTTCATAACTCCCAAAAACGCCCACTAGTTTTTCCACCTCATCGTAATAAGGAGCCACATCTGAATAGGAAATGGGCCAGTTTTCACCTAGACCATCTATGTCTTTTCTCTTGAAATCTTTTGGGCCAAATCGTAAAGAAATTCTTCCCCAATGGTTTGTTCTCCCTCCTAGCATTCTAGATCTAAACCATCCGAATTTAGAGCCGTCCTTTTGTGTATAAGGTTCACCTTCTAATTCCCAGCCACCCCAAGCGGCATCAAAATCGCCAAAGTTTCTGAATTTTGAACTGGCTCCTCTACGGGCAGATTCCCATGGATTTTTTAGCTGTGTAATATATTTAGGATCGGCAGGGTCATAATAACCTCCAGCTTCCAGCATACATACTTTTGCTCCTGCTTTGGTAAGTTGGTGTGCGGCCATTCCGCCTCCAGCACCAGAACCCACTATTAAAACGTCGTACTCTTTGGCTGTTTCTTTTATCTGAAAAGGTTTCATGTATTAACTGGGTTGAATTATAATGTACCAATCTAGCCAATATAAATTAGAAAATAAAAATAAAGAAGCCAATGGAATGGCTTCTTTATGGAAAGTGTAGACAAAATTGGTTTAAAAAGAATTATTATGGCCCAAAATGTTACTTAATAAGGCCGGCAATCTGTAGAGAGACATCCAAAAAAACAATCTTGGCCCTGACGTTTCTTTCTAAATGAAAAATGCCTTCATCTACCAACTGAGTGATTTCATGAAGATTATCCATTTTAAAGGCTTTGGAGAATTTACGAACGAACTCCTCCTGTTTAGCTTCCAGTCTTACTAAGCTGTCATTCCCACTGGCTACTAAAAAAAGTTCTCGGAAGATACTTAATGAATATTCGAAAATATGCTTTTGATGCTCTTTAGAGAAAGTATCAAACTCATCCGCCATTGGTACCAGCTCCATAACATTAAATGCGTAGCAAAACCTCATCCAGTTGGCAAACCAGTCGTGTTCATTTTCATTTTTAGAAGCTGAAAGCTTCAATGCCTTGTTTAAATTACCATTGGATAAAAGTGCAATTTCCTTAGCTCTGTTTTCGGTTTGACCAGCCCGAGCCAAAAAAATCTTGACATCTTCATCTTTAAATTTTGGCACCGCAAAACGCTGCACTCTGGATAAAATGGTAGTCAATAAATGCTGGGAATCATTGCAGACCAATAGGAAGAAAGTTTGAGACGGCGGCTCTTCCAAAACCTTCAAAATGGCATTGGCCGTTCCTATACTTAGCATTTCTGGTAGCCAAATATAAACGAGTTTATAACCGCCCTCATAAGACTTTAGAGACAAGTTTTGTATCAACTTCCGGGCTTCCTCCACAGGTATATTCCCTTGTTTTATACTGATTGTCTCTAACCAGTCTGTAAGATTGCCGTAGACGTTTTCTCTAGCGAATGAACGCCATTCGTTCATGAAATTCTCCGAAAGAACCTTTTTCCCTCCTGCCGTAGGAAAAATAAAAGACACATCTGGGTGAGCCAGTTTATCAATTTTAGAACAGGAAGCACATTTTCCACAAGAGTCTGTGTCTGTAGGGTTTTGACAATTCACATAAGCTCCAAAAGCCAAGGCCAAGGCCAAGTTACCAGAACCCTGAGAGCCATGAAATAGCTGGGCATGAGCCACATGGTTCTTTTTCACCGACTGAATCAAAGTGGCCTTCTGAGCATCCAATCCTATAATATCTCCAAATCTCATCTAGGAAAATTCTTCAGGCTTATTATCTAAAATATGCTTTAACATATATTCGTCTTCTACACTAAGGGCTAGGTTTCTACGCCCCATGGTGGCATTTATCACTGTTTTTGCCTTTTCAAGCCTATAGTTTGTATAACCTTCTGCTTTACCGCCCCAGGAAAAAGATGGGATAAAATTTTCTTGAAAACCCGCACCAAAAACATTGGCACATACACCTATTACAGTTCCTGTATTAAACATAGTACCGATACCTACCTTGGTATAATCTCCCATGAAAGTACCACAAAAAACCTCGCCTGTGGGCTCTAAAGATTCGCTGTCGTAATTGTATAGTTTTACCTCTTTATAATCATTTTTGAGGTTAGAGTTATTGGTATTCGCACCCAAATTACACCATTCTCCAATATATGAGTTGCCTAAAAAGCCTTCGTGAGCTTTATTAGAAAAGCCATAGAAAATACTATTTCCCACCTCTCCACCAACTCTGGAGACTGGCCCTAGCGTGGTATTTGGTCTTATTCTAGCTCCGAAAGCCACCATACTATTTTCTCCTATACTGGCAGGGCCTATCACCACTGCCCCTTCCTGAATCACAGCATTTTCCCCTATATAAATAGGGCCATTTTCTGCATTAAGCACGCAGGCTTTTAAATCTACTTCTTTTTCTAAGAAAATATTATGAAGGGCATACGTCCGAGTATGACAGTCTTTTATGGTTTCAGAAATTCTTCCTGTGGTAAGGAGTGAAAAGTCTTGTTCAATTTCCAGAGCGTTTAAAAGGAATAAATCAGGTAGCTTCCTTAGGACTTTGGTATCCCCTACTGCCAGCTGTTTGCTTTTACTGCCATCGTAATCACCAAACCTATCGGAGCAGTAGGCCACAACTTCTTTACCTGCCAAAATCACTTCTCCGAAAACGAGACTATGAACCATTTTCACCAAGCCATCTGTAGGCAGAAATGAGCTATTGATATACTTATTTTCTTTGACCGTATGGTAAGCAAACTTCTTTTGGAGATAAGCCACAGTCAGAAAAGAAACTCTGGCTTTGGTACGTTTCTCCCATTTTTCACTGATAGTCAAAGTGCCCAAACGAAGGCTTGCAATGGGTCTAGTAAGCGTTAAAGGCTTTAACTGATTTCTATATGTGGGGTCTTCAAAAAGAATAATATTCATGTCCTACAAAAATAAAACCTCATAGGCTGGTAACCTATGAGGCCTATACATTTATTCTATTTTTGGGCTTACTGCTGGGCTGTCATTTGATTAGCCATTAATACTGCGTTGTAAGCATTTACTATCCCCCCGCTTACACATAATTCGCCTAAAAGTGCCTTGCCCTTTCCTCCTGGAACATTTACCATAAGGCCTTCCAGTTTTACCGAGGAGCCTAGAATAATACTTTTAAGTTGTTGGGGTGTTAGGCTAGGAAAATAAGATTTCAATAAAGCAGCTACGCCAACTACAGCCGGGGACGCCATACTGGTACCATCTTGCTCGCTGTATTTAGAGTCTGGAACAGAGCTGTACATGTCCACGCCAGGGGCAAAAACATCTACATCCATCCGCCCATAGTTACTAAAATCTGCTACTATGTTTTCTCCTATTTCATGTGAAGAAGCCCCCACTGTTATCCAATTAGATGCCTGCCCTCCATTTTTATAATACTTAGATGGGTATTCTGGTTTTTTATCAATATCAGAATTGTCATTCCCTGCGGCGGCCACTAAGAGCACACCTTTAGACTCCGCATACTTAACAGCATCATCTACCCAGATTTTCTCTGGAGAATAGGGCTTACCAAAACTCATATTTATAACCTGTGCTCCATTGTCTACGGCGTATCTAATGGCATTAGCCACATCCTTATCTCTTTCGTCTCCTCCTGGCACGGTTCTTACCACCATGATTTTGACATTATCTGCCACACCCTTTATGCCTAAATCATTATGCCTATCAGCCCCAATAATTCCAGCCACATGGGTTCCGTGCAAGGCCCTAGGGCCTCTCACCTCATTATTCCCATATTTGCCAAACTCAAGTTTTTCTGGATTATCACCTACCACAGAACGTGCATCAAAACTGGTATTGTAATTAAACTCTAATTGGTCTTTAAAATACTCCAGACCTTCTTCAACACTGGCTGCATCTACTCCCATTTCGACCAACCTAAGCCAATATTGCTTAGCCCTACGAGCGTTTAGGCCAATTTCAGACTCTTTTATGTTTTGTACATCTTCTTTATAAAATACATCCCGACCCAAAACCTCGGCCAAAACCTTCGTCGTTATATTCAAATTCTCCTTAAGTCCTTCATAAATAGGCAAATACTGCTCTGCCTCTTTTCTTTTTTCTGCTATCTCCTTTTGAATCTTCTTGAGCGTATTGTACTCTTCTCTATATTTCCTGAGTAATCTTTTCTTAGGATTTTCGCCAAAAAGGGCTTTGTACTTATTATAAAGCCTTGCAGATTCTTGCTGCTCTTGAACCACGTCTGTTCCATCTGATCCACCGATAAAGTCCCAACCATTTATATCATCAATAAAACCATTACCATCATCATCTTTACCATTTCCAGCGATTTCATCTTCGTTAATCCAAATTTTTCCTTTTAAGTCTTCATGCTCAATATCTACTCCAGAATCTATCACACCTACTATTACTGTTTCAGAAGACCTCCCTATTAAAAGTTCTTCATATGCTTTTTCTACGCTCATACCGCGTAAGCCATCTTTCTCAAAATCTAGGTTAAACCAATTTGCTTTGGTTTTCAAATCTTGAGAATAGGCACTTACAGACATTAAAAAAAAGGCAGACACTAGTGCAAAAGGCTTCATTCGGTTGAGTTTGTTGAATAAGCTGCGAAATAAGTGATTAACTGTTAGAGTTTATCATTTATTGTAAAACTCTTCATTAAACTCTTGGTAGGTACATTGTTAGAATGGTAAACTTCCTTTGAATTTAAAAAAAAATCCCCGTCTTAAAAGACGAGGATTAAATTCCAGAATTACATCTGAATGCTATTTTATTTTCACAACTACCGGCCCATCACCTTTTATGGAACAAGGTAAAACTTTCAGTCGTGAAATGTCAATGCCTGATTCATATAATAAGCCCTGAAGGCCGTAAGCCCTGTCTTCAGCAATAATCTTTGAACTGCCAGTTCCAGCTATTTCTAGGCTTTTCCCCGGATTGTTATAAAGAAAGTTAATCAATTCGCCAACAGCACCTGAGTTACTTACTTCGGCACTATTCCTTTTGTAACTCAAATTATTTATTGCGAAAAAAGACCTTGAACTTCTTAGCTTCATATCCATCGACCTCGTATCTATCGAGGCAGGCGTTTCTCTAGTAATAGTAGTGTTCTGAGGTGTTTGAAGAGTGATAACTTCATCTTTTTCCTCTAGATTTCCCGAAACAACTGGGGCTTCTAGCTCAGTTTTTTGATCCAAAGACCCTTCTTCCATGGAATTCTTTTCATTTCTCTCCATGTCTAATTCTTCAAAAATACCATCGTCTATCGAATTCAAATCGGAAGAGTCAGAAATACTCGTCACAATTTCTTGTTTAGCCTGTGGGGCCAAATACTTGTCCTTTAGAGTATAATATGCTACTGCCAGCCCTAATAAGGCTAAAAGAACCCAAGCAATCCAATTCAGTTTATCTCCTGAGGGCTCTTTGCGTTTTTTGTAAACTTGACGATACTTTTGGGTAACTTCACTTTCTTCTAAATTATTTTTGACCAGATGACGCACACCATTATCTGAAAACCCTAGAGCACTTAGTAAACTAGAAGATACTTCAGGATCAAGCGTCATTTTTTCGTTCTGAAGTCTTGAACTAAATTGATCCTTATCTAAGTTTTCTATTTTTATGTTTTTACCCATTACTCCTAAAACTAGAGGAGCTGCCAAGCTAAATAATGAACTGGCAGAAGCTTTACTAATACCACCTAAGCTAGTTATCTTATTGATAACTTTTTCAATGTTGTTTCCAAAAAAATGGCTATTGATATTCTTCCCGATAGTTATGAGAAGCTTCATTTTATCAGAATTTCCAAATAAACCTAATAAGTTATCAGTTAAATCTCCAGAGTGACCGCCATCATTAATGACCTTTAAGACAGCAGACGCATCTCCGTTTCTTTGAGCTATTTCTTTTAGCCCCCCCAACATAGCGTTCAAGGTAAGGTCAAAAGATTTCTCTACAGATTCTTTAGATTCTCCTAAAAACTGACAAATTTTCTCTTCCTCAGCTTCGCCAATTCTTGACTTCAAGCTATTTATAATTTCCATTTTCCCTTCTCAAATTGTAATACTCTTTATTCACTCAGCAGTAGTGCATTGTTATCTACAATAATGATGCCCAAAACCTCCATTAAATAATAATCAAAAACAGTTTAATAATTATTATTTATGGACTCTAGTAGCACTATATATTTAGAAACCCCATTTTTTATTTCACTTAAAAGAATGTATTCATCAGCAGAATGAGAGCGAGAAGACTCACCTGGGCCAAGCTTGACAGTCTCAAAAGGCATCAGAGCTTGATCTGATAATGTGGGTGAGCCATACGTTTTGAATCCTAATTTTCCGGCAGTTTTGACCAAAACATGCTTTTTAGAAATCCCCGAAGAATTTAATCGAATAGATCTTGGCATCACTTCACAGCTTACGTTTTTTTTAATAATCTCTATGGTCTCTTCTAAAGAATACGCATCTGTAACTCTTACATCCACTGTGAAATTGCATTCGTCAGGCACTACATTATGCTGGGCCCCAGCTTGTATCACAGTAAGCGACATTTTCATTTCGCCCAGAGTAGCCGATTTCTTAGGAAACCTAAAAGTCCTAAACCACTCCATATCTGTCATAGCTTTATAAATGGCATTTTCTCCTTCTTCTCTAGCCGCATGCCCCGGCTTACCTTTCACTTTACAATCTAAGACCAACAGTCCTTTTTCGGCTACCGATAAATCCATACTTGTAGGCTCTCCCACTATACCAAATGCGATATCTGGTAGCTTAGGCAATAATGCCTCAATACCATTCTTGCCTGAAATTTCTTCCTCTGCCGTTGCGGCCAGAATTAAATTAAACTTAAGGTCTGACTTGTAAAAGAAATACTCGAATGCCGCCATCAAGGAGACCAAAGGTCCTCCAGCATCATTACTACCCAAACCAAATAACTTATCTCCTTCTAAAATAGGCACGAAAGGATCCTTTGTATACGAGGCATTTGGCTTCACCGTATCATGGTGACTATTTAAAAGTATCGTTGGTTTTTCTTTATCAAAAAACTGGTTCCTGGCCCATACATTATTCAAATGTCTAGAGAAAGGTATGTTCCGCTCTCTAAAAAACTCCTCTATCGCATAGGCTGTTTGCTCTTCCTGCCTGCTTAAAGATGGAATACTTATAAGTTTTTTTAGCAGCGTAATGGCTCCTTCCGAAATAGTTTTATCCAAAATCATTTTTAAAGTTTCCTTAAATCAATACCTGTGTACCTGTTTCTCCCTTTTCCACAGCCTCAATAAGCTCATCTGCTTCGCAAATAATTACTCTCTTTACTCCTTTCTGTACGGCGTCAAAAGCGTTATCTAATTTAGGAATCATCCCTTCATAAATAATACCTTCCTTTTTATAAGATGCATAACTCTCCGGTTTTAAAACAGGTATTACTGAATTATCATCCTCTGGGTCGGAGAGTACTCCTTTCTTTTCAAAACAATAAATGAGATTTACAATTCTTTCCCCAGCCAAGGCCGTGGCAATAGCCGAGGCTTGAGTATCTGCATTCGTATTCAAAACACCATAGTCTGGACTGTAAGTAAGTGGGGCAAATACCGGTGTAATGTTTTGCGAGAGTAAAGTGTTTATCAGCGAAGTGTTCACAAGTTCAATATCGCCTACAAAACCATAATCAATCGTTTTCACATCACGCTTTTTTGCCAAAATAATACCTCCATCTGCTCCGGTAAGACCTAGTGCATTCGTCTTTTTAGATTGGAGGCTTGCGACTATTTTCTTATTCACTAAGCCGCCGTACACCATCGTAACCACTTCACGCATTGGCTCATCCGTAATTCGCCTTCCTTCTATCATCTTGGTTTCCACACCTAACTTCTTGGCAATTTCGGTCGCTATTTTACCACCACCATGCACTAAAATCTTATCTCCTTTTAAACTAGCAAAAGCCGTAAGAAACCTTTCAAGCTTGGCTTCATCATTGACTACGTTTCCTCCAATCTTTACAATATTAATAGGCATAGCTAAGCTTCAAACAAGTTTTTAAATTCAAATTTTCCTCCATCAAAAAGTCCTTTATCCGAAAGTTTTAGTGATGGTATTACCAACAGTGCCATAAAAGAAAGAGACATAAATGGAGCAGATAACGTAGACCCTAATTGCTCCTTAGAAAATTGGTCTATCTGCTCATAGTCTAGTGCTACCTCCTCCACACTTTTATCACTCATTAAACCCGCAATAGGTAAACCCAAAACACCCATTTTTTCTTCAGAAACCGCCGAAATCCCTCCACGCTCTCTAATGACCAAATTAATAGCCTCTGAAATGGCTGTATCATCTACGCCCACAGCAATAATATTATGTGAATCATGTGCTACCGAAGAGGCAATCGCCCCTTTTTTTAGGCCAAATCCATGGATAAAGGCTATAGCTGGCTCACTTTTTTGATAGCGATTATAAACTACCATTTTCAGTACGTCATACTCTATATCAGAAACCACCTCATTTCCTTCAAGTTTTGGAGATAAAGAAAGGGCATCTGTAATTAACTGACCATCATTCACTTTAATGACATTCATCTTACGCCCAGAGCCGTCTTCTAGTACTTTTAAATCTTCTGGATTTATATTTTCAGCTTCAAAATTATTGATAACCTTACTTGTAGTTTCGCGTAATAAACTTTGACCATTTACAGCTACTAATTTACCATTGACGTAAGTCTCTAATACTTGAAAATCCTCTAAATCTTGAACTCTAATAAAGTCAGCTTCATGACCTTCTAATAGGAGACCTATAGGTAGGCTATAATGCTTAACAGGATTTAATGATGCCATCCTCAAAGCTTGAAACAACCCAACTCCGCTCTTCAGGGCTCTAGCTACCAGCTTATTAATATGGCCTCTGAGTAATTCATCTGGATGTTTGTCATCTGAACAAAACATCATCTGATGTGACCAATCTTTGGCTAAAGGAATAAGGGCTTCAAAGTTTTTGGCAGCACTTCCCTCTCTAATAAGCACCTTCACGCCTAGTTTTAATTTTTCTTCTGCTTCTTCATGCGTGAAGCACTCATGATCCGTACTAATGCCCTGACTAAAGTATTTTACTGCATCATCTCCCATAAGTCCGGGAGCATGTCCATCAATAGGTTTCCCAAGCTCCTTAGCTATTTCTAGCTTTTTCATGACCTCTTCATCCTGATAAATCACACCAGGAAAATTCATCATTTCTGCTAAATACGAAATCTCTGGTCGGCTTAACAAATCCCTTATCCCTTCAGCATCTATCACCGCTCCTGACGTCTCGAAAGAGGTAGCTGGCACACAAGAAGGAGCCCCAAAGGCAACTTTAAAGGGTGTTTGAGCAGCATCTTCCAGCATATACTCCACACCTTCTATTCCTAAAACATTGGCTATCTCGTGGGGGTCAGACACGGAACCGATGGTGCCGTGACAGAGAGCAATTTTCCCAAATGCAGCAGGGCTCAGCATGGAGCTTTCTATGTGTACGTGGGCATCTACAAAACCGGGTAACAAGTAGCTTTCTCCAGCTTTCTCCTCTCCAAGATTTTTGATAGTAAAGACTCTTCCATCTTTTAGAATGAGCTCTCCAAAATGAATGCTTTCATCAAAAATATTGACAATGTTTCCTTGAATTACCTGCATTTTAAGTGTTTAATGAATGGCAAATTTATGAAATCCCATGGCAATAGAGAATCAGACATTAAAATGGTCATTGAATATCTTCAATGACCATTTTAAAAACCATATTTGTGACAGTCTAGTTGGCTACTTCGCTCAAAAACTTCACTCTAATAAGTCGAATATCATCTTCTGTTACTTCTTCTTCGTAATCTTCAAACTCGGCTAAAGCCTCATCAATACCATCAGAAGCTGAACTCATGAAGTACTCAAACAAATCGTCTTGCTTGTCTTCATCCATTTCTTCTTCTAAGTAATAGTTTATATTGAGTTTTGTGCCAGAGTAGCAGATATTCTCTATCTCAGTAAGTAGCTCATCAAACGTTATCTTTAAGGAGTCTGCTATTTCCGGCAAGCTCACTTTTCTATCTACCTGCTGAATGATAACAATCTTAGACTTGGACTTATTTACCGCGGATTTAATTACAAAATCCTGAGTGATTTCTATATCATTCTCTTCTACATATTCGGCTATGAGATCTATAAAGGCTTGACCAAACTTCTTGGCCTTACCCATTCCCACACCTTGAATCTGTGTAAGAGACTCAATGTTTACGGGATAGACTGTAGCCATTTCTAACAGTGATGGCTCCTGAAAAACAGCATATGGAGGTATGTTTTGTGAATCACCTACTCGCTTACAGAGCCCTTTCAGCATATCCAAAAGCACTTCATCCGCCGCCGCACCTCCTCCAGCTGGTAACGATGACTGAATTTCGTCATCACGGCTACCTTCTGCATCCGAAAGATCGTGATCGTCACGCATTTCTATACTGACAGGATTTTTCAAAAAAGCCCTCCCTTTATCTGAGATTTTAACCACGCCATAATTCTCTATGTCCTTTTCAATAAGCCCATAAACCATTAATTGACGAAGTACAGAAACCCATCTATCTGTAGGCCCAAACTTCTCTTTCTCTGTATCATCTTTACCGTTAGGCTTATAGAAGTTCACTTTATCGTTTTTGAAAAACTCCAAACCTGCACCAAATTCCTTTAACTTATGGTGATCATGGCTTTCTATATAATCGTTCTTTGACGTATTCGCGGTTAATAAGTCGCCGATATGCTGCAATGAGAAACGCTCTTCGGTAGCTTTAATAGCCGTGAGTGCCAAAACAACTTCATCCTTTACCTCAAAAGATTTTGATTTGCCTTTACAGTTATCACAGAAACCGCAGTCCTCGTCCATGTACTCTCCGAAATAGCCCAATAACTGTCGTCTTCTACAGACACCAAGGGTAGAGTAAGAAACGATTTCCATCAAAAGGGCCTTCGCGTTTTCACGCTCCACCACAGTTTTATCTTTATTAAATTTCTCAAGTTTTAAGACATCGTCATAAGCATAAAACATGAGACAATGCCCGTCTAGGCCATCTCGTCCGGCTCTTCCCGTTTCCTGATAATACCCTTCCAGCGACTTAGGAGCATCATAATGCACCACAAACCTTACGTCTGGTTTATCTATACCCATTCCAAAGGCAATCGTGGCACATACCACGTCACAGTCACCTTTTAAGAAGGCGTCTTGGTTTTTCACACGCACATCCGGATCTAAACCCGCATGATATGGAACGGCATTGATGCCATTCACAGCTAAAAGGCTAGCAATTTCTTCTACCTTCTTTCTGCTCAAACAATAGACAATTCCGCTTTTGCCTTTATGCTGGCTCACAAACTGGAGCAGTTTCTTTTTGGGATTTATCTTCGGCCATACTTCGTAGTATAAATTAGCTCTATTAAAGGAAGTTTTGAAGAGTGTAGAATCATCCATATCAAGATTCTTCTTGATATCCATCTGCACCTTTGGTGTGGCCGTAGCAGTTAAAGCTATAATAGGCAGATTTATATTTATACTCTCTATAATACTTCTAATCTTCCTATACTCCGGCCTAAAATCATGGCCCCATTCAGAAATACAATGAGCTTCATCTACAGCCACAAAGGACAAATTAGCCTTCTTTAGAAATACCAGATTATCTTCCTTAGTTAGTGACTCTGGTGCTATGTAAAGCAGCTTACAGTCTCCTGCCAAGACATCCTTTTTAACCCGAGTCATCTCGGATTTATTAAGCGTGGAGTTTAGAAACTGGGCATTTATCCCAAAGGCGTTCATTTGGTCTACCTGATTTTTCATCAAGGCTATTAGAGGACTAATAACCACAGCTGTGCCAGCTAGCGTTATAGCAGGCAACTGATAACAGAGCGATTTGCCAGCACCCGTAGGCATTATCACAAATGTGTTTTTCCCAGAAACCACACTATGAATTATCTTTTCTTGCTCGCCTCTGAATTTATCAAAACCAAAAACCTCTTTAAGGTTTTTCTTTAGTTTCTTATCGATGTTAATGTCAATCATTATAAATTTCTAAGTAAATACTTCACCTTCCTCACCAGTGAGGAACTTGTACACTACCGTGTTTAAATTTAACCAAAAAAAACTAAGGACTTGGCTTTTTGAATCAATTTAGTATTGGGAGTTCCGTATTTTTTGAAACAAAAGATTTTATACTTTTGCCGCTTACTTCTTTTAAAATTATTAAGTGGATACGAATATAAATAAAAAAATTATTGCCCTAGCCAAAAATGTCCTTTCGGCTGAGTCAGAGGCAATAGAATCTTTGAAAAGTTCAATTGACGACAACTTCTTAAAGGCTATTTCGCTGATAATCAATTCAAAAGGAAAAGTGGTATTGACGGGAATAGGAAAAAGTGCTATCGTAGCTCAAAAAATTTCTGCCACTTTTAATTCTACAGGCCAATCCTCCGTTTATATGCACGCAGTAGATGCCCTTCATGGTGACATTGGCATATTGCACAAAACCGATATCGTCATTTGTCTATCAAAAAGCGGAGATAGTCCAGAAATCATCAATTTAGTGCCTCATATAAAGAGACTTAAATGCCCTCTCATTGCTATTACAGGCAATACTAAATCAGCTCTTTCAAAGGCTTCAAATTGTACTTTAGATGTTTTTGTTACTAAGGAAGCTTGCATTAATAACTTGGCACCCACCACTTCAACTACAGTAGCCATGGCCATGGGAGACGCTTTGGCCGTTTGTCTTATGGAAATGAGAAATTTTCGAGAAAAAGATTTTGCACGCAATCATCCTCTAGGGAATTTAGGCAAAAAAATGAACCTAACAGTGGGTGACATTTATCCGAATAATGCAATTCCTGTGATTAAGCAAAATGCTGATATAAAAGAGGTAATCTTAGAGATTTCCTCAAAAAGGCTTGGAGCTTCGGCGGTAGTGGATGGAGAGGGTAACCTTATTGGAATCATAACAGATGGTGACTTGAGAAGAATGCTCAACACACATCAGGATTTTAGCAGGTTAAATGCCCAAAACATTATGACTTCCTCGCCCAAAACAATACACTCTACCGCTCTGGGTACTTCGGCCTTAGATTTTATGCGAAAGAATAGCATTACTCAACTTATAGTAGAGGAAAATAGTAAAGTACTTGGCTTTATACATCTGCATGATCTCCTCAGAGAAGGTTTGGCTTAAGTGTAAGATTCAGCAGGTCTTGATTTTCTTAGCTATACCGTTAATCCCAATATTTCTTCCTTTTTTTATTTATCTAGATATTCGAAATCACCATGCGTCAGACAGACTTTTTAGTAATAGGTTCAGGAATAGCGGGTTTAAGTTTCGCCCTTAGGGCGGCAAAAAAAGGTAAGGTGCTGGTTTTAACCAAAGTAAATGCAGAAGAAACCAACACTAAATACGCTCAAGGTGGCATAGCTGCTGTTTTTGACCCTGAAGTGGATACGTACGAAAAGCACATACAAGACACACTTATTGCGGGTGATGGCCTCTGTGATAGAGAAATTGTGGAAATAGTAATTAGAGAAGGTCCAGATAGAATCAGAGAGCTGATTGATTATGGGGCTAATTTTGACAAAGACGAAGATGGGTCTTACGATTTGACCCGTGAGGGTGGCCATTCCGAAAAAAGAATCTTGCATTATAAAGATATTACGGGATCGGAAATTGAACGAGCTCTTTTAGAAGAAGTTTCTAAGAACCCTAACATTGAGATACTGACGCATTATTATGCCATAGAACTTCTTACCCAGCATCACATGGGTATTGAAATTACTCGTGAGACAAAGAGTGTGAACTGCTATGGCATTTATGCTCTAGATGTAAACTCTGGCAAGGTGGATAAAATCTTATCCAAAATGACATTAATGGCTACGGGTGGAGCTGGCCATATTTATGCAGCCACGACTAATCCAGTTATTGCCACAGGAGATGGTATAGCCATGATTTATAGGGCAAAAGGGAAAGTTAGGGATATGGAAATGATACAGTTTCACCCTACAAGTTTATATAATCCTGGCTCTTTCCCCAGTTTTCTTGTTACCGAAGCCGTCAGAGGTGAAGGTGGTGTATTATGTGACAAAAAAGGTCGTGAATTCATGTATGATTATGATGAGCGAGGTTCTTTAGCCCCTAGAGATATAGTGGCCCGTGGCATAGATGCAGAAATGAAAAAATCTGGTGAAGAGTTTGTCTATCTAGACATTAGCCACAAGCCAAAGGAGATGATTCTGGATCATTTCCCAAACATTTATAAAAAATGCCTGTCTGTCGGAATAGACATGACCAAAGACTACATTCCAGTAACGCCAGCAGCACACTACCTATGTGGAGGAATCATGGTGGGAGTGGACGGTCTGTCTAGCATAGGTAGTTTATTTGCCTGTGGAGAATGCTCTTCGTCTGGGCTTCACGGAGCTAACAGACTTGCATCTAATTCTTTAGTAGAAGCTGCTGTGTTTGGGACTCGTATTGCTCAAACGGCTCTAGACACCGTAGAAGGCTTAGAATTTAATACTCAGATTCCAGATTGGGACGAGTTTGGTGCTCTTCAGCCCAAAGAAGAGGTATTAGTTACGCACAATCTACGTGAACTGCAGAGGATGATGTCTGATTATGTGGGTATAGTACGTTCAGATTTCAGACTAGAAAGAGCCATGAGAAGGCTCCAATTACTGAAAGAGGAGACCGAAGAGTTTTACAAAAAAACAAAGATTTCGGTGAAGCTTTGTGAGCTACGTAACCTCATTTTATGTGCAGAAATGGTGATTAAATCTGCTCAGTCTAGAAAGGAAAGCAGAGGTCTACATTTCACTACAGATTACCCCTATAAGCTCGGCGGAAAACCAGAGAACTCTATACTCTAACTTTTAATACTTTTAGTTTAAGAGAGAAATCCTCACCTTCTTGGTTTTTAGTCTGGAGTTATTTAGCAGTTCCACAAGTGCCTTGGCCTTAACTGCCGGCACGGCCACAAAAGCACAATCTTGTTTGAGCTCAATATTGCCTAATTCTTCTTTAGACAACTCGCCTTGCTTAAAAAACAGTCCAGCTATATCCCCTTTTGAAACTTTATCTTTCCTCCCCCCTGAGATAAATAGAGTATTCCATTCGCTTTTAATAGGACTTAGACTCTCTATTATTTGTAAAGGTTCTGCTCCTTTTATGAAATCAATGAGCACTTCTTCTTTCCATTTAAGCACATAGGCCGTTCCTTCGGCATTCATCCTAGCTGTCCTTCCGTTTCTGTGCGTAAATTCCTCTTTTTTAGGCGGGAGCTCAAAATGAATGATATAATCTAACTCTGGAACATCTATCCCTCTGGCAGCTAAATCAGTAGCTACAAGCAGCTTATGCGTGCCATTCCTGAATTTTATCAAGGCTCTTTCTCGGTCTATCTGCTCCATCCCACCATAAAAAGTAGCATGGCCAATACCTTTTCTGTTTAGGTACTTGGTCACAAAATTGATGGTATCCTTTAGGTTACAAAATAGAATGCCGCTGCCATCTCCCACATGGCCTAAAATCTTTCCAAGCGTGTCTAGTTTATCACGTGTTGGAGACTCTACCAATCGTATTTTTAATTGGCTTTTATGCTCGCCTCCAAACTCCAGCTTTTTAGGACTCCTAAGGCCCACAAATTCTGGAATGCCCACTTTTTGGGTAGCGGAGGTTAGAATTTTCTTTTTAACAGATGGAAGCAAGGAAACAATCTCTGACATCTCCTTTTCAAAACCCGTCTCTAGAGATTTATCAAACTCATCCAAAACCAAGGTTTTTATAGAAGAAGTATCAATATTTTCACGTCGCATGTGGTCCGCCACGCGGCCAGGTGTTCCTATTAATATAGCCGGAGCACGCTTAAGCTCTAATTTGTCTTTGGTGCCAGACCTTCCACCATAAACGGCATTGGTCTTAAAACCACTTCCCATCTCTCTTATCACCTGCTCTATTTGAATAGCCAGCTCTCTAGAAGGCACTAAAATGAGAACCTGGATATTATCTGAATCAGGATCAAGCTGATCGATAATGGGTAGCAAAAAAGCCAGGGTTTTCCCTGTACCCGTGGGTGAAAGTAGCACTACCTCGTTGAAGTTGGAAATTGCTTCAAGGGCAACTTCTTGCATGGCATTGAGTTTCTCAATCCCTAATTTCTTTAAAATCGCTGCCTGATTTTTATATCTAGATACCATTTTGCAAAGCTATTCTAAATAATTGGGCTGTGCTTTTTTAATTCGAAAAATCAAGCGAACTGACGCACCACATGTTTAAAACGCTCTGCATCAAAGGCCATTTTCTCCCAAGTTTCTAGTTTTCTATTCATTACCCAAAACCAGATTGGTGGAAATAATGACATCACAATCATGAGTGGATAGCCAAATGGTAGCTGAGGACTTTAATCAAAATCGCGGAGTACCTGATATGGCCTGCTAGCATAAGCATGATGATCGGAGTGCCGTTGCAGATTGAAAAGTAATAGATTACTATAAAAATGATTCGCATTCCAGCTGTGAAGAGGATTTACCTTCTCGTACCTCCCAGGCCCTATCTCTATTCGTTGAATACCATAATGCTCCACATAATTAACCGTTTCCAATAGCAAGAATGCAATGAAGGCTTGAATAAGTAGGAAGCGAAGAATTAAACCGAAATCAACATTAAAAAACAGCACAAAGACTGTGGTCAAAACGACAAATAAAGCTACAGAAGCAAGCAAGCCCCATAAAACTTGGTTCTGCCACCATTTATCCTTTCCCACTCCGTCATTTTGTTCTTTTTCAATATTCCAAGCACTTTTAAAACTCCCGAAGACCGTTTGTATCCAAAAGCCGTAAATGGTTTGATTTTTCTTGGAAGTGGCTGGGTCTTTTGGTGTAGCCACATGCACATGGTGTCCTCTATTATGTTCCACAATAAAGTGATAGTAACATACACTTATAAGAGCAACCTTAGAGTGAATTCGGGCCAAGGAAGACTTTCTATGACCTAACTCATGAGCCACATTAATGATGGTTCCACTATAAATTCCCTGACTTACAAATAAGCCCAAAAGCTGGAAACTAGTGAGCGAATCTGCACTTAAGACATAACAAGTCCAGACTAAAAGGAAATACTGAATATAGACATGAGAATAAACAAGAAAATCGAAATAACGATTCTCTAATAAACCATCAAAGTCACCTTTGAGAACATTGTTTTTATCTTTACCAATAGCCAAGTCTATCAAGGGAACCAAAGCATACGTAAAAGGAAGAACTAAATAGGTGAAAGGCTCTGCTGGCAAATAATAGCCCGCCAGAATTAACACAGGCAGTGTATACGAAAACAAGAAACCTATCTTTTTTATATCGCTCATTTTGGTGAAGATCAATCAATCAATCAAATTTAAGGATTATTCATTCATTTATATTAATTTGTAAATTGAATCACTAACTCTATAATGTCAGAATTTTTTATTTACCTTAAGCTTGGATATCAGCACATTACCGATTTAAATGGGTTTGATCATCTTTTATTTCTGGTTGCCCTATGTGCCATTTATTCTTTACAGCAGTGGAAAGAGGTCCTAATTCTGGTTACTGCATTCACCCTTGGTCATTCTGTCACAATTGCCTTAGCCACTCAGGACATTCTGACGGTTAATGCTGCGTTCATAGAGTTTCTTATTCCTATTACTATCATTCTTACATGTCTGGTAAATTTCTTCTATAAATTCAAGAGGAAGCTCTACCGATCCTCTTCTAATCCTAAATGGATTAGGTACGGCATTGCCACTCTTTTTGGCCTAATCCATGGTTTAGGCTTTTCCACTTATTTGAAGAGCTTACTGGGAGCAGAAAATTCTATTCTCAAACCACTTTTAGCTTTTAATATTGGTTTGGAATTAGGGCAAATACTAATTGTTGTCATCGCTCTATTTATCAATTTCTTACTTATCAGCGGCTTTGGCCTAAAAAAAAGGACTTGGAATCTTATTTTGAGTGGTATCGTCATGGGCATGTCATTGATGCTGGTTATTGACCAATTATAAGAACTCCTTTAATTGATGGTTCGTAATAGCATTGCCAATAAACAGATTATCATTTCCGAACAAGGCTCAAAATTCTGTGGCAATCACCTTATTAATTGGTCAAGGCCCTATTTAAAGCAATAGTACGGCAGCGAAAGGAGGCCAACTTTATGTAAAAACGACCTAGTTATTGAAATAAGTTAGCAAAAAAGCCATATATCAGCAGTGCTATCATTGGGATAAGAGAATTCATGACTCTATCAGTAGATTCCGCAATTCCTTATAAAAATATTATTCTGTCTTCCTTAATTGAACCAAATTATAGAAGTACGAGTTTATATTATGTAAGTAATCACTCACTATTTCATTGAAGGATAAGAAAGTAAATATCAAAGAGGCCGCTTTAGAGCTTTTTGCAAATCAAGGCTTTGCAGGAACCTCCACCAAAGAAATAGCAAAAAGAGCCAAGGTTTCTGAAGGTCTAATCTTCCGCCATTTTGATAGTAAGCAAGGCCTTTTAGATACTATTATTAAAGATGGCGAAAAAAGAGTCAATGAATTTTTAGGACCCATAGTCTTCGAAACAAGCCCAAAAGAGGTTATTAGAAAAAGCATCGAAATGCCCTTTAATGTCAAAAATAAGGAATATAACTTCTGGAAACTTCTTTTTCAGCTAAAATGGACAGTTCATTATCATAATCCTGAAAAAATGAAACCGCTAATAGATAAGTTAACTTGGGCATTTAAGGAATTATTATATCCTATGCCTGAATCTGAAGCTATTTTGCTCAATCAGTTGATTGAAACCATTTCTGTAAGTTTAATTAGAGGAGAAATTACAGATTTGAAGACCTATAAGACATTTCTTTTATCCAAATATCTAGCATAAATTTAAAAACAATCATAAGTAAGTACTCACCATTATGTCAAAAACTATATTAATCACTGGAGCTTCCTCAGGAATGGGTAAGCATGCTGCATTGCAATTAATTGCCGAAGGAAACATAGTCTATGGAGCCGCTAGAAGAGTGGAACTCATGAAAGAATTAGTAGTAGCTGGAGGCCATGCCATTAAGCTGGACATCACAGATGAAAACCAGATTATTGATGGTGTAAAACAAATCATTAAAGAACAAGGAAAAATAGACGTTTTGGTCAATAATGCTGGTTATGGATTATATGGGGCTGTTGAAGATATTTCAATGGAAGATGCTCGTCGTCAATTTGACGTAAACATTTTTGGTCTCGCCAGAATCACACAGGAAGTTTTGCCTCATATGAGAAAGCAGAAATCTGGAAGAATTATTAATATATCTTCAATGGGAGGCAAAATTTATACCCCACTGGGAGCATGGTATCATGCTACCAAGCATGCTTTGGAAGGCTGGAGCGACTGCCTAAGGCTGGAGCTAAAACAGTTCAATATTGATGTAGTCATTATTGAGCCCGGGGCTATTAAGACAGAATTTGGAGATGTCATGTCTGAGCCTCTCCTCAAGAATTCTGGCGAGGGCCCGTATAAGAAAATGGCTCATATCATGTCCAAGGCCACCGCAGAAACCTATAGTGAGAAAGGGAAACCATCTCCACCTTCGGTAATAAGTAACTTAATCTCGAAAGCCATTACTGCCAAAAAACCAAAAACACGCTACGCCGCTGGCAAAATGGCCAAACCATTGATGTGGATTAGGAAATACTTGGGCGATAGAATCTTTGATATGGCACTTATGAGTCAAGTAAAATAATGAGACTCAAAAAGAAATTAAGGATGAACCAGAAGCCTTTCAATTTGTGTTAGCCAATAATAATAGCATCAACAAACAAATATGAACTTCTACGATTTAGAATTTAATAAACCAAACGGTGAAACAGTATCGCTTAGCGAATTTAAGGACAAGGCCATTTTAGTAGTTAATACTGCCACAAAATGCGGCTTGGCTCCTCAGTTTGACTCTTTGGAACGATTACATCAAGATTACAAAGACTCAGGATTGGTAATCTTGGGTTTCCCATGTAATCAGTTTTTAAGTCAAGAACCAGAATCTGATGAATCAATGGTGGAGGCTTGCAGAATTAATCATGGAGTGACCTTTCAATTGACCCAGAAAGTAGACGTTAATGGATCGTCTGCACATCCTGTATATAAATTTTTAAAGAAGGAACTTGGCGGGACTTTCACCAATAACATTAAATGGAATTTCACTAAGTTTTTAGTAACTCCTGATGGAAAGCCATTTAAAAGATATGCACCCACCACTGTACCAAAAGAAATAGTAGGAGACATTAAAAAGGTGCTCGGCCTTTAATAGTGGAAAGTATAAGCTTTAAAAAGTTTTTCAAAAAAAATGGTAAAGCTATTCTGTTACTTTTTTTGCTACCGTTGCTTTGGGTTGGCTATTTTATGGTTAAAAATGACGCTCCTATACTAAATGGCGAGGTTGTGTATAACCAACCTTATAAACTAGGGTTTTCGTTAGATATTTATCCTCCTACAAAAGTAATTTATGAAAAATCACCTACTATTTTCTTTATTCATGGAGGAGCGTGGATTACGGGACGAAAAGAATCAATAAATAATAATAGATTCCATAAGGCCATTAACCAACTTAGAGATGAGGGCTATACCATTATTTCTCCAGAGTATACACTGGCAGAGGTAGGCAAAAGCCCATTTCCGAGCTGTATCATAGATGTAAATGACGCCATAGTTTGGGCAAAAGCTCATGCAGAAGAGTATCATATAGATTTAGAAAATCTAGGTATTTGGGGAGAGTCCGCTGGAGCACATTTGGCTCTTATGAATGCGATTAGGTCATCCTATGCATTTGATTCCACTTTTGAAGCTACTCACTTTAATTATGTGGTGGATATTTATGGGCCCACCGTTTTAGAAGGAGTTTATCATTCTGAAATGGCCGATAGTGTAGAACACTTTCTGGAGGAGCTGCCAGATTTCTTTAAAGATGATTTTGATATTGCACTGCTAGTATTTGGTTTTGATCCAAGACTAGATACAGCTAGAGCTAACAATCTGATGGAGACCTATTCCCCTTTAAACTATCTCGGGGCAGATGCCCCGCCTATACTTATGATTCATGGCAGTGCAGACCAAGTGGTGCCTGCCCAGCAATCTATTCTGCTAAAACAAAAACTTGATTCTCTTAGTGTAGAAAATGAGTTACATCTTTTAGAAGGTGTAAACCATGCATTCTTTGGAGCTAACGAGGAACAGAAAAATGCAAGCCAAGATTGGATAGCAAAATTTATTCAGAAACAATACCGAAAACAACCTTAAATATGTTTGACATAGAAAAAATACCCTCTCAAAAAGGCCGACTGGCTATTGTAACGGGAGCCAATATTGGTTTGGGATATGAAACGACCTTGGCTTTAGCAAAAAAAGAAATGTCGGTAATTTTAGCCTGTAGGAACCTTGAAAAAGCAGAGGAAGCCAAACAGAAAATTCTTGGAGAAGCTCCTAAGGCCCATGTGGAAATTATGCAGATTGATTTAAGCAGTTTGAAATCTGTAAGGGCATTTTCCGCTTCCTTTTTAAAGAAGTACAAAAAACTGGACCTCCTTATAAATAATGCTGGTGTTATGATTCCGCCTTATTCACAGACAGAGGATGGCTTTGAACTCCAGATGGGGGCCAATTATTTCGGACACTTCCTCCTCACAGGTTTACTTTTAGACATAATTGAGAAAACGCCTGAATCTAGGATAGTGTCATTGAGCTCGATAGCTCATAAGTCTGGAAAGATAAACTTTGACGATTTGCAAAGCGAAAAAAACTACTCCAAAATGGAGGCCTATAGCCAAAGTAAATTGGCCTGCCTGATGTATGCCTTTGAGCTTCAAAAAAGACTGGACAAAAAAGGAAGCAAAACGTTATCTGTGGCTGCTCATCCTGGTGTGTCAAACACTAATTTGTCACAGCATATTCCTAAAATACTTCAGTTAGCATTGACGCCATTGTTTATGTTTATGGTTCATAAACCTGCCTCAGCAGCTCAGCCCACTTTATTAGCCGCTTTGGGGAAAGACGTTAAAGGTGGTCAATATTTTGGACCTACCGGCTTTAGAGAAATGAACGGTAAAGCTGGCCTAGCTCGTTTTATGTCATTTTCAAAAGACGAAGGGGTGGCCAAAAGCCTTTGGGAGACCTCTGAAAAATTGACAGATATTAAATACCTTTAAAGCACCTTTCACCATCCTTTCCCTCTAAAAAGCGAAAGACTTACTAAGATAAAAAACGTTTTAGCAAGCTATAAACTCTAAACGACCCCTCATGTTCATCCAAAAAAACTTCTCTTTTAAAGGCATCATGGCTTTTACCGGCGGCCATTTAATTTGGCTTTCTCTATGGGTAACGGCCGTATCCTTTAGCTACGAGTTTTTCAATTTAGAATGGCTTCATATCCCTTGGACTCCAGTAGCCGTAATAGGTACTGCTGTAGCTTTTTACATAGGTTTTAAGAATAATCAAGCATACGACAGACTCTGGGAAGCCCGGAAAATATGGGGAGCCATAGTTAATAGTAGCAGGGCATGGGGAAGTACGGTCAAAGGTTTCGTGAGCCATCAGTTTTCCCACGACAAAAAACCGTTAGATTCTATTCATCAAAAAATGATTCATCGTCATATTTCTTGGCTATATATCCTAAGAAGACAGCTTTTAATACCGACTTCTTGGGAACATATCCAGCAGCATACTTTGGTGGCCAGAGTCACACGAAAACGGATGAAGAAGTTTGGTGTAGGCGAAAACGAGACTGAGCAAATAGAAAAACGCATAGAGAACCTTTTGGGCACAGAGACCTATCTGGAGATAAATCAAAAGAAGAACTCTGCCACACAGCTCATTGACCTTCAAAGCCAACATTTGAAAGAGTTAAGAGAGCAAGATCTCATAGATGATTTCAGGCATATGGAGCTTCAAAAAATAATGAACGACTTTTATGTGCATCAGGGCAAATGTGAACGCATCAAAAAGTTTCCGCTGCCACGCCAATACGGTGGGGTGAGTGCTGTTTTTGTTGGCATTTTTATATTCCTTTTACCGTTTGGCATGGTCTCCGAATTCTCTAAAGTGGGCGACTGGGGCTTTTTGCTATCTATTCCTTTTTCTATTCTTATAGCGTGGGTGTACCTTGTTATGGAGCTCGTGGGTGATTATTCTGAAAACCCCTTTGAAGGACTTGGAAACGATATTCCCATGTATTCTTTATGCCGCACAATTGAGATAGATCTGAGAGAGATGCTGGGAGAAACAGACTTGCCAAAAGGCATTGAAGCTCGAAATGGCGTTTTGATGTAGGCGGTCTACCCAGATGAAGAACCTCCTTAAACGACTTTAAATTTGAGCGTAAACACAGAACCCACCCCTACCTCAGACCTTACCTCTATTTCTGCTTCATGAGCTTTTAATATGCCCAAGGTAGCTGCTAGTCCTAGGCCTACACCATTCGTCTTGGCCGTATAAAATGGCTCAAAAAGTTTCGTTTGTAGGGCATCATCCATACCTATGCCATTATCTGAAATAGTAATTACGGCCAGTCTGTTTTGAAAATAACTATGTAGGCTCACTTTGGGCTCAGGTCTGTTTTCTAAAGCTTCAATGCCATTAATGAGGATATTTACCAATGCCGTACCTATTTGTTCTGGATGGAGCAATACCCTCGGGCAAGCCTCCACTTTGCTTTCTATCTGTACTTGCTGCATTTGGGCCCTATCCCTAACTTTAGCCAAAGCCAGCTCTATGACATCGCCTAAATCAGTGGAACTTCGCTCAATGGCCTTCTCTGACGCTGCATGAAGTACCTCGTTTATGAGTGTATCTATTCGTTTGGCGTTTCGCTGAATAATTTCTAGCACTTCCTCATCCTCTTCTTTTGCTTTATCACTGAGACTATCCAAGGCCAAATTAATGTTCATCAGTGGGTTTCGTACCTCGTGAGCCAGTACCTGCATAAGCCTTGCGGTAGATTCTAACTTTCGGCTTTGTGTTAAAGCCCGTTCAGCTTTTATTTTTTCTGTCTGGTCAGAAAAAATCCCATGCAAGAAGAACTTACCTGCTTCTTTACGCTCCAAAACACAAGAAACCAATCCGGTCTTAAGCTCCCCGTTTTTGGCCTTTAAGTGAATTTGGAAATCCTTAATACTTCCATCCTTAACCATAAGGTCTTGCATTTTCATTATTTGTAGCGGATTCTCAAAGTACTCATGACTTTGCATGCTATAGACTTCCGAAGGTGTGTAGCCAGTAAAGTCTGCTACTGTTTCACTTACATTCACAATGTTAAAATCTTCATTAGCGATGAAGATTATCTCTTTTGAACGCTCAAAAACTCGCCGATATTTTTGTTCACTTTCCCTAAGTGCCGCTAGCGTGTTGGCATGCTTTAAGGCATACCTCATGCTCCTGCCTAGGTCATCCGCATTAAGTGTACTTTTCTCTAAATAATCATATGCTCCTAATTCAATGGCCTTTTTATCAATTCTAGAATCACCTTTCCCAGTGAGAAGTATCGCTGGTAAATCTTCATCCTTTTCTTTAAGAATTTTCAATAAATCTAGACCTGACTTACGGCCTAATAAATAATCAAAAAGGTAAAGGTGATGTCTCTCTGTTGCAAGAGTTTCCTTTGCTGCATCAAAGGTTTTTAGCCAATCTAGTTTAAAATTTAAATTTGGTATTTCGCGTAAGATTGACCTCGCAATAAGAAAGTCGTCCTCATCATCTTCTACCAATAAAATATGAACAGAATTCACCATTTAAGCGGCAGGTAATAAAAGGTGAAAAGAAGTTCCTCTACCATCTGAGGGCTCCGCCCATATGACTCCACCCATTTTTTCTATTATGGTTTTGGTAATGGCTAATCCCATTCCAGCACCTTTATATTCTGCCCTTCCATTTATTCGATAAAAAGGTCTAAAAATATCATCGAGGTACTCAGGAGGCAGCCCTATTCCGCTATCTGTAAATATCATGTAGGCATAATTCCGTGAGGGATTTAATCCTTTTGATGCAATTACGGTAGAGAATATAGATTTGGTTGATATCCTTATGTGAGGCTTGCCAGATGAAAACTTTACCGCATTTTCAATAATCTCTTGAACAGCAATTTTAAGTTGAATTCTATCTCCATAAGCTACTTTCGGGCAATTGTACGCAAAATCTGTATTGGCCCCTATATCTAACTCGTCAATAAGTTCATGAAGTGAAATTTTCTGTTTTTTGAAGTCTAAAGTCTTTAGCCTAGACAGTTTAAGGAGGTCGTCTATCATAGACTGCTGCCTATCAGCGGCACTCATCATTCGCTCAAAGAAGTCTTTTTCTTCGTCGCTTAATTTCCCATCCAGACTTTTCCGTAGACGTTCTCCAAATGTGGTAATTTTTCTGGCTGGCTCTTTTAAGTCATGGGAGGCCAAGTAAATGAATTCATCAAATTCATTTTGAAGCATTTGGAGTGCTTCTGGCAGGTTGCTATTTTTTAGCGTCTCGTTCATATTCAGTATAAATCTAGATTCAGGAAACAGGCTTATTTTTAAACCCTCATAAATTCATCTTTCTCATTTTATTGTAAAGCGTTTTCCTATCAATATTTAGGATAGCGGCAGCCTTACTTCTATTAAAGTTCACCTTTTTAAGAGCCTCAACAATCATTTCATACTCGGCTTCAGAGGCAGCCATTTTTAAGTGACCGTTCATCTGACCTGGCCTTTCTAAAACCTCTTTTTCTACAAAAAGCATTTTTTCATGATTTACAATCTCAAACGGTAAACTACCAGATTCTATTAAATCTCCTTCCGTTAATAATGTGGCTCTTTTAATTACATTATTTAGTTCCCTTAAATTACCGTGCCATGGGTAGCTCATAAAATGGCTCTTAACTTCCTCTGAAAAACCCTTAACTTCTTTCCCCAATTCTTTATTGGTAGCCTCAAGAAAAAAGTCGGCAAACTCAAAAATATCATTGCCACGTTCTCTTAAAGCCGGCACGTCTAAGCTAAACTCATTGAATCTATAGTATAAATCTTCTCTAAACCTACCTTCCACTATCGCCTCCGAGAGTTTCTCATTGCTCGCTACTAAAATCCTTACGTCTAGGTTAATTTCTTTATTTCCCCCAATGCGTTTCACTTTTTGTTCCTGCACTACGCGAAGCAATGAGACCTGCACTTCATAAGAAAGATTTCCAACTTCGTCTAAAAAAAGTGTCCCGCCGTTGGCCAACTCAAAATGTCCTATTTTTTGATTCATCGCCCCAGTAAAAGCACCCTTTTCGTGACCAAAAAGCTCGCTACCCGCCAATTCCTTAGAAATTGCTCCACAGTCCATAGCCACAAATGGCCCGTTTTTTCTTTTACTTTTCTTATGTATGGTCTTGGCTATTGCCTCCTTTCCAGAACCACTTTCTCCATAAATAATGATACTAAAATTTGTGGGGGCCACTAAGTCTAGCTGCTTCATAAGTTTTTTGGCTACAGCACTTTTCCCGAAAATATAAGGGGTCTTTTTATCCTTTTTTGAAACTTCTACTGTCTGTACTGTCACATTTCCCTCAGACAAAGCCTTTCTTATATTCAGTAAAATTTCATCTGGAAAAAGGGGCTTTGTTACATAATCGAAAGCACCCATTTTCATGACATTTATAGCCACTTTAATATCCGAATAGCCTGTAATAACTATTACGGGCAACTCCGGCATAAATTCTTTGGCTTTCTTTAACACCTCTGTGCCGTCTATATCTCCCAGTTTAAAGTCTGTTAGTAAAAGGTCTGGTTTATAATCTTTTAATACCTTAAGCCCAGCCAAACCAGAAGTGGCAGTTTCTACTTCATAGCCATTTTTGCTTAAAAAGCGATTCATCAAAAGACAGATATCTTTGTCGTCGTCTACTACAAGAATTTTATACATAGGTTAGCGTGATCTTCTAAGTTTAGAGGAAAGAGTATTTATACTTTTTCGATATTTTGTAATGGTTCTGCAAATTAATACAAAGCCATTTAGTGCCTGTTTTTTATAAATCTCAGCATCTGTAAGTGGATTCTGTTTATTCTCGGCAACAACTAATTTACTTACAATTTCTAGAACTTCCTTATTGTTGATTAATTGTCCATCGTTTAGCTGAATTACTTCTTAAAAAAGACTTTTCATTTAAATCAAACAAAATGCATCTCTAGAATAGTTAGTCCATTTAAAAACATAAAGCTAGGGTCTGACTTAAAGGATTTGATTTGTCATATTAAGTCACCCTTTTGTTGAAAAAAATGGATCTCTACTCAAGACTCTTCTTCAGCAAGTTCCATCGCAGGATTAGTCCCTAATTCTTCCTTTATTCGTTCCTTTACCTCCTCTATATTTAATTGCAGGAAATGTAACAATTGAGTCTGACCCTGACTTGTCTCTT
>Ga0075117_1000313_pt1 | contig 33703 bp, 36 predicted proteins | sample AntAceMetag02UKJ_FD_69789 | JGI IMG/M metagenome (GOLD analysis project Ga0075117, IMG submission 69789) | Saline lake microbial communities from Ace Lake, Antarctica - Antarctic Ace Lake Metagenome 02UKJ | ecosystem: Environmental > Aquatic > Non-marine Saline and Alkaline > Saline | place... | reverse complement strand
ATGGGTTATATCCAATTTGTACGTCATCAGTAGAAGGAGTATAGTTTTTATCTAAAGAAGCTATATCAATCTGGGTACTTTTGTAGTAACCAATTGAAAATTTATTATCAATCACAGTTTTTATATTCATATACAAGAGTTACTATAAGTATTTAATACATTTTTATGCTTAAATACAAACCAATTCAATTTGTAAACTACAATTATAAACACAATCTCGTTTGAATTACTTTAGAATAATATAATATTAAAGTATTGTAAAGACAATGAGTTTGGAATTAAAAAAATTTAATATGCGTGAAATTACATTCAAACCCGATGAAAATAAAGGTCCAGTGGTTGTTATGATAGGAAGGCGTGATACAGGAAAATCATTTTTAGTAAGGGATTTGTTATTTTATCATCAAGATATTCCTGTAGGAACGGTAATGTCTGGAACTGAAGCAGGAAATGGATTCTATGCGGCTCATGTTCCTAAGCTATTCATCCATGAAGAATATAACACGGTCCTTATTGAAAATATTTTAAGACGACAAAAGACGGTGTTAAAACAAATGAATAAAGATATAGAACAGCATAAAAAATCAAAGATAGACCCAAGATGTTTTGTAATTTTAGATGATTGTTTATACGACCAATCATGGACGCGTGATAAAATGATGAGATTGTTATTTATGAATGGTCGTCATTGGAAGGTAATGTTGATAATTACAATGCAATATCCATTAGGTATTCCTCCTAACTTAAGAACTAATATTGATTATGTATTTATATTACGAGAACCATATTTAACAAATCGTAAGAGAATTTGGGAAAATTATGCGAGTATGTTTCCCACATTAGAATCATTTTGTAGTGTAATGGACCAAACAACTGAAAATTATGAATGTTTGGTTATTAATAATAATGCTAAGTCCAATAAATTAAACGACCAAATCTTCTGGTATAAAGCTGAAAACCACCCTCCATTTAGATTAGGCGCAAATGAATTTTGGGAAATGTCAAAGAAATTAGGGTCTGATGATGAAGATGAAGCGTACGACCCAAGTAAAGCAAAAAAAAGTAAAGGACCCGCTATAAATGTAAAAAAGAGTAAGTGGTAAAATAATATATTTATGAAAGTTGTAAATATATTATGCGTAATGATTATGTGTCATACATATCTTCATCAAATTCAATCTCATCATCAGAATCGTAATTATCGGTATCACATAAATTATCTACTGGAACATCGGTTTGACGAATAAGCTCGTTTAATCGGTTTGCGAATTCTTCATTGAAATCAAGTAGTAAATTATTACTGATGTCCGTAATTGGTTCGCTATCGGTGGTGTCGTCGTCTATAATTGTAGATTTTGTATAAAGTTTCATATATAATTTTGGTTCAGTTCTACCATCGAGAGTAATAAATGATGTATATCTCTTTCTATCCTTAATTACAATAATTTTTCTACCAATTCCAGGACATTTTTTAATAATATTATTAATTTTTATTGACATACGTTTATAATTAGGTGATTGTTTACTAAGATCAAAAGTATATTTATAATGAATATAGATTGAGACAGCTGACTTAAAAGTGTTGATTAGAATATCATTTGGGAAATCTTCATCTATGTTAATACGCGGATAAAATTCATTAATCATATCATATATGTTATCTAGAATCTCGTCTTCATCTTCATTATCAACAAATTGATTGAGATATGTATCTCTGATAATGAGTTTGTGATTTTCGCCAAACACATCGAGATTGAATTCAGATAGAAATAATTTTTGTACTATATCTGGAACAATTGAGAACCGTTCTTTCATATAAAAATAAATATTGTATAAGTTACTGATTGAAAAGACAACCCCGCTATATGGATTTTTTGGATTAAGTGGTTCTGAATGAAACATAGGAGAATTACAAACGGCTGCGATTATTATATGTGAAAGGTCTTGTAATGTAAATAAATACGTACAATTATTATCATATAACTGGATTACATTTCTTTGGGTGATTGATATGGGTGCCAACAATAAATCCTGGTCGACCTTATTTAGTGAGTATCTTCGTCTAATAATTTTCGCAAAGTTAGAAAAAGACCAATAGATTTTCTGAATATCACAAAAAAAATCTAAAAATAAGTTCTGATTTTCTGGTGAAATTAAAAAGGTCTCCATAATATTTTTGTTCAGTTCTTTGAATTTCGGTTCATTAGACAATACAAATAAACATTTAATCAGATTAGCATGTAAGTACGTTTGATTATTAACATCAAAAATGTGTTCCATATAGGAAATGCGACGAAACGAATCGTCCAAACGAGTACCAATCGTTTTATACGTATCGATACTAATATCATGTTCGTACTTTACATCACGTATAAATAATTTATGAGCTATATAGGTAAATGTTTTCATGTTATCTATAGAATAGAAAATAAAATTTTTATACCTTTTCAACATAATATAATATATAATTGTATTATGTTGAAAAACGCTTGTCCGGTCTAATCTTCCTTTTTACTAATAGCAAGTTCGTCTGCCAACTTAGCAGATTCAGCTGTATTTACCTCACGTGATTCAAAATCAACATTTTCAGGAACACCATTTAGATTGCCCTCTTCGTCAATTGTCTGTGTAAGTACATTCCCACTGGATTTAGCTTGTTCTATATTCTCCATTATAGCCTTCTTTTTTGTCTCACGAACACGCTCCTCAAACTCCTTTTTAGCGAGTTCTTCATTTTTCATTTTCTCTGAATGTAGCGCATTTAGTTCATCTTCCATATGCTCTACACGTCCGGTTTTGTACGCGTCTGGGTCCCAAGGAATCCATACACCAACAGGTCCAACATAAATATCATGATTCGGGTCACTTTCACGGAGTTTTTTACATTTTTCCTCAGCTTCCTCTTGATTTCCAAATACTCCACGTATCTTAAGACCACGAACTGATGTTTGGAAAGCATGTTCGCGGTTGAATTTCTCGTTTAGCTTATCCTCCTGTTTATCCAGGAAGTTCTTGTAATCATCTTCAATTCCACTTTTCTTTAATTTGTCGGATTCTTCTTTGACAAAATCATTAAAATCACCGATTAGTGTCTCAGCCTTAATGTTGTGTTTATATGAGACAAAATGGATGAACTCAAAGTATCTTTCCATAGATTTAGAAAAATCCCAGTTTTTGATAAATTGATTAAATAGATATACTTCACGTTTTTGCAAAATTTTTTCGGGAGATACAAATGACATACATGCGAACTTTTGTCCGGCAATAGCTTGGTCTTCGTCGCACAAATCAACATATTTGGCGTTCATTGAACCATCCGCATTCATTTTCTTTTCGTATCCAGACATTTTAGGAATATACAGAATATAGTGTTGATTATTTAAGTGATTTCAAGTATTATTATTAAATTATTATATTTTTTTTGTTAGGGTATAATATAAACATAATGTTTGATTTAAACGAGTTAGTTAAACGTGCTGTAAAGTACTTGATTGAAGGTTTAGTTGTTGCTCTTGCCGCATTCGCTATCCCAAAGAAACAGCTGAATGTTGAGGAGATTATTATTATTGCCTTAACCGCTGCTGCTACATTTAGCATCCTTGATGTGTTCATCCCTGCTATGGGTTCTTCTGCCCGTGGTGGTGCTGGCTTCGGTATTGGTGCTAACCTGGTCGGTGGTCTTAAGTTGGTAGCATAAATTTTATATTTTTATTGAAATAACTGTATAGTTCAATAAAATATTCAAAGGTGTAAAAAGAAGTATAAAAAGAATCTTAATATATATCATAATGGATACACCTACAACTCAGGAATTAAATGATGAAATTAACGCACTACGACAACAGGTAAGTACATTAAAAACTCGTCTTGCAAAATATACAAACAATGAGAGGCATAAAAAATATTATGAAAACAATAAAGATAAAGTTAAACAGAACGCAAAGCTATATATAGATAAATTGAAAGAAGAGAATCCAGATAAGTTAAAGGAATATCGTAAGAGAGCATATATGAATAGAAAACAAAAGGGAAAAGATTAAGCATCGTAATATGGATTATCATGTATTTTCATTCCACAATATTGTTGAGGTTCCTTTTTATAATCAACCGGGTTATGTATACCCGATTCCTTAGCGCATTCTAATAAGAATTTAAAGTTACTCCAAAACTCGCTTTTATGCCCTATTGATTTTGTCATTACATGTGATAACTCATGAATGGCTACGAATGTTAATGTACTTTCGTCAATTAAATGGTCGTTATCTTCTTTGTCTTTATTTAAACAAAATGCGACTTTTTCACCTTTATTCTCACTATATGCGGTATAACTACTTGTAGGTAGTGTTTCCATTATCTTCTTTGGATTAAAGTTTTGTTGTAATCGTTTAACATTTTCTTTGTCTGGGTATTTATCACCTACATATGTAACTAACTCTTTACATTTCACTGTGATTTTTGCGAGTAAATCGGCAGCTTTTTCAATGTTTTCTCTTTCTCTAACGCAATATTTATTACCATCAACTGTGGATACAATACATGTTAATTGGAAACTTTCATAGTTCTCGCGGTATACATAATAACTGGTGCTTAATATGAATCCTATTATAAAATATCCTAAAATGTCTTCACTTCTCATTATACATATTCCTGATAAAAATACAATTCCCTTGAAATATATTATATAACAATAATGTCATATAATATCAATAATAAACTTAAGCACCAATCTCTAAATGTTGACGAGTGGAGTCACCTTCAATGGTGCTCTGGTTCCATGGACCAATATCAGCCTTGGAGATCACTGGGTCGGAACGAAGCTGAAGGTTAGCATTTCTCATAGACTGACCGATAGTATCGAGACCAATGTGGTAACCAGCCTCAAGAAGGTCGGGCATCTTTATGCCGTCAGCATTAACATTAGTAGGGTTTAAATTATTCCACTCACTGTTTTTATCAGCAGGTAACAAATCAGTAGGATTCGCTACAGGTTGAAGAGCATATCCGGATTCAGCCTTTCCGGAAGAAGGCTTAGGTCCATCGGTAGCTGCGGGTTCCGCCTTCTCCTTTTCAGCGTCCTTATCATTCGTACCATCCTCCATCATATCGCGTACCATTTTCATTTGTCCGTTATATGACATTAATCCATAAATAGCGATGATAGATATGATAATTACTAACATCATCTTGGGTGTAAAAAACTTAGTAAGATTCTTAAACATTTCGTTTATATAAACGCCTGATAAAAAATATTCACGCTATATTGTAAAATATGCTAAAATAGAATGTTTATTTATAATAATTTTCACTATTTATACTTTCATCGTCAATCTCTAAATCACTTGTATCACTATCTATATCATTCAACATATATGTATTTTTAATGTTCTTTGCTTCTAAATACGAAGATAATGCCAATTCTTTCGCGACTTTCGCTTTTTGTCGTGCATCTCTATACATTTGATAATATACTTCATTCGGTTTTTTTAAAATTAGTTTTTCATCAGTAGGTAACTCTTCTAAAGTAAATACTACCTCTTCCATTGAATCATTCGAATCATTCGAATTTTTTATGTTTGTATTATTGTCAATTGAACTGTCAATATCAATGTTTGTATTTATTGTATCAGTATCAATACTATTTGGTTCTGATGATTTTCCTAAATTATTTGTATTGTTATCTGATTCGGGTAATATTTCAGACTGTTCTATTTCAGATGAAATATCATTTATCAAGTCAGATACAATCTCATTAGTGTTGTTATCATCTGTAGAAATCATAATAGGTTCAGTGATGGATTGTTTAACTAATTCTTCAGTTTGTGCGGGTGTTGTTGGTGAATGTATTAGGGATTTTGCCTGTATAACGCATTTGTCAAATAATTGAAATTCTTCAGGTCTGAGTATTAATGATTGTTTCATTTCAAGTTCTATCTGAAAACTTCTTGCGGAACACTTAATCCCTTGAACTTCAATTATATTCATCAACTTGGTATTTTCGGTAATTGTTTTGAAATCAACTTGATTCTCGTCTTCGTCGTATATTTTAATAGACGGTTTGTCGAGTGCTGTAGGTATATTTGTTCTTATCAAATAGAATTTACCCGATTTATACACTTTCAATGGTGATGTAAAGTAATTTTCAATATCTGCCTTTTCCATATTACCATCAAACCATGTATCTCGATATTTGTAAATATATTGAATACAATACTCTTCTAATTTCTCAAACCATTGAATAATATATTCATCTTCATTTGTGAAAAGCATATCAGTGTAGTATTTTCTACCATTCTTTACAAACCCATTACGAGTATTACATGTGGGTGGTTGTATATATAAAGGGGTATTGTTTTTTTTGAATCGAATAAAGTAATTTCCGCCCGAAATAAGAGTGGGTTTTGACAGTACTAACTTATCAAAAATAAACTCACGTAACTTTTCATTGGTATCGTATATTTGTTCCATATTAGTTTGTATGTAATGTTCTCTTTATTATTATTTACTCATTAAACATTAGTTTTACGTTTAAATCATTAGTATTGTTTCTTTGAAGTTTGTAATACGTAATGAATGCTAAGTTTGCGAGATAGTTGTATAGCACTTTTTCAAGATGAGAATATAAAACGAGATTTAAGAGAAATCATAAAACCAATCCGTGATACAATATACGACGAATTGAATATATATGTATGGGTCATAGTGGTTTACAATATATTTTTAGTTATTATCATTTTAGCGAATTTATTTTTATTGCTTCGTTTGTTGAGATATTCAAATAAAGTTTCTTACATAGATTAATATGTTCGTTTATAATATAATGGCATCACATAAGACAAATAAGCGTTCATCTAAAAAACGTCCCGTTAAAAAAACAACACAAAAAGGCGGTGATGTCCAAATATTTGGATATACATGCAAAAAGGATGAAGATAACTCTCCAGCCACAGAGAACATTGAGGAAGATAACTCTCCAGCCACAGAGAACATTGAGGAAGATAACTCTCCAGCCACAGAGAACATTGAGGAAGATAACTCTCCAGACACAGAGAACATTGAAGTAGAGAATAACAATGAAGATGATGAAGAAGAAGAAAGTGATGATGAAGATAATATTGGTGGAGGTAAGAAAGGACGCAAAGCCAGAAAATCAACAAAAAAGGCACGAAAGTCACCTAAAAAGAATCGCAAAACAATGAAAAAGAAGGGTAAATCAGCATGGACTACTTTTGTTACTGACTTATACAGAAAGAATAAACAAAAGAACCATGTTTACATGTTTAAAAACGCACTAAAAGATGCTGCTAAAATATACAAAAAGTAATACATGAATATAAGAAATTAGAAAAACAACTTTAGTAATATTATAAAATGGATAATATTACTAACAGCAATCAAAGTTTGATAGCCAATTCAAATAAAAATGAACGAGAACTTTTAATCGAACATGTAAAAAACTGGGTTATTTTAGACCAAAAAATACAAATGATTAACGAAAAAACGAAACAAATCCGAGAATTAAAATCAACTGTTACTACTGAAATATGCGATTATATGAAACGTAACAACCTAACATCAAATATAGGTATTAGTCATGGAGAACTTCGCATATACGATAAGAAAGAATATAAACCACTTACATTTACCTATGTAGAAAAATGTTTGAATGACATTATCAAAGACAAAACTCATGTGGAATATATAATCAAATATTTGAAGGACAATAGAGAAATAACGGTATCACAAGATATTAAGCGTGTTATGCAAAAATTATAAATATAAATAATATATATAATAATGTTTACTATAGATACATCTGATTTTCAAGATTATATATTCCGAAAAGATATTACTGGAGATAACGTAGTTGGTGGTTATCCTATTAATAATTTGATAAATATTGAGAACAACGAACGGTCTATGTTAGGCGGGTCAAATGATATAGGAACATCTCGTTTTGATGGGTTAGTAGTACCAATTGGATTGGCAGTAGACTCAAAAACAATTTTGGGTGGATGTTCTCAATTATCAAATATAAAAATGATAAATAAAGATGAAACTATAGATGATAATTTATTTAATGTGTTATTTGGTAAAGTAAAACATAACAACGGAAATAACAAGACGAGAAAAAGTAAGAAACACTAATTAGATGTACTATATGTTTCGGATAATATATCATATTTTGTATCTTTCAATAACAATACTATCATAGACACTACAATTACATTGAATATACCACTATTCATATTTTCAATGTCACTTTCATCTTGTTTTGTAGCAAAGATTATATCAAACCATTCGGGACCATAATTATAATGTAGAGATTCGTGATGTTCAACATGGATATTATTAGTCTCAAATATGTGATAATTAATAGAATGATATGAGGTGTAAACTAAACTCCAAATAAGTATAACGTAAGGGTTTAATAGATGGATATTGAGAACACTTTTAATGTATAACAATGGGAATAATAATATAGCACCTCCTATGGTAAAAAAATTAAAAACGTTATCAAGCATAAAAGTAAGTATGATTGAGTTCTCAGTATGGTGTGTTTTATGAAAGTATCCAAATGTATCTGGATATGTATGAAATAATCTATGTATGAAATACGTCCATAATGTAACTATAATAGATGTAATAGCTGATACGTAGTAATTATTTAACGTGTAATAATCAACAATAATACTAACAATAAAGCTCAATATAATAATTGGTATATTTACCTGTAAAAATTTGATGTAATTGTCAATCCGTGTATCTTGTGTATAATATTTCATTCCTATGTAGTACCGATATATTCTATAAATGTATGTTTTACTAATACCAATAATATTTTACTTGTAACGACCATTAAACCTACAAATAAACATTGAAGTGTTTTATCGCCGGATGTTAATTTACTATAAGATGGCGTATAAGGTGATGTTATTGTGTTTATCATATTGTCATCTAAATATAAATTTTCGATAATTGTAATCGGACAATCTTGATATATAATATTAATTGCTAATACCATAAATAATAACATATTTATCATTATTAAAACAGATAAATCATTAGTCATAAGAGTAATAATTATAGGTAATGAGAACATTACCCAATGTAAAAATAGTAAAACCCACTTTATATGACTTTCGTATAAAGATTGTACTATATTAGGGTATATCATATCTAAATTATAGAGGCATTATAATTTAGATACTATCACGAACAACGCGACTTAATGACGAGACCAATTGGTATTATTAAAGGAATTTAATTGTAATTTATCAGGGTTCTTTTTCCAGTAATCTATTTTCTCTTGTAATTCCTTGTCTTCTGCAGTGAGAGGAATGGGTTGTGATTGCTGAGCTTCTAATCTTTTCAAATCGTTTTCTGTTGCGGTAGGTTTTTTACCATAACAATTTACACCAAATTTAATATATGGATTATCAATATAACCTCCATTTACACCTGGACGACCACAATTGTTTTTCTTTTTGGGGAATTTTTGTAATTTATCCCAAGTTCCTTTCTGTGTAGGAAAGAATGCCATTTGCCCGTCAGACCAGCCATAATTACACCATTCGGCACCCTTATTGTATGCTGCTTCAATCTGGTCGTAATTAGCTAATTTAGCGCCAAATGAACTACATACTGCTTGTGCGTCTTCGTAAGAATATTTATTGTTAGAAACATTAAACACTTCATTTTCACATTTTGGCATTTTAATTATTTTTTTGGTTGCGTCATCTTCCTCTTCCTCTTTTGGTTGAGATGTTCTTAAATAATCAAGAATATTAATATCAAATGTCTTTTGCATAAAAATAACAATCGCATTCAATAATAAACTAATCCATGCTGTGCTTTCAATTAATGAGATAAAGAAAGGTTTGGTAGAAGAAGACATTGGAAGTCTAAATAGATAAACGACAATGTAAAGAGAAACAATAAATAATGGAAGAGTAACAAGATTGTTAGAATTTTCTAAAAACATTAATACATTATCATAGAGAACAATCATATCATCGGTAATTTGTTGTTGGGATTTAGATGTATAATACGAAATAATAAAAATAAAGACGCTAACAAAGAAAATGAAATCCAACGTTCTACCTAAATTAGTTTGAAACTCATCAGGTGTCTTCCCTTTATTAAAAAACGTTCCTAAAATATAATATACTACAATGTAAATAGCTAAAAACCATATTAATACGAACATATTTGATGAAGTAAGATACTGGTTTGCTACATTCTTGAATTGATTTGTTTCTGGTGTAACATCAGTTTTTGTAGGGGTAGTATTATCAGTCATTGTAGGGGTAGTATCATCAGTTTCTTCAGTAGTATCCGCATCTTCATTGGTAGAATCATCAGTATCTTGAGATTTGATTCCGTTATTTACATCTCTTAAATGAGTTTTTGTGTCTTCCTCATATTGTGATTCAGCAACATCATCATTAATATAATCAGTTTCTACATTATCTGGATTATACTTATTAGCCATTATTGTTTTATACTATATTTATTTATTTTTTTTTACGGTAAAATAAACAATATGCCATTGATGTAACAACCTTAGAAGGGTCTTCAACCTGTTCTATTACATTATCATTAAAATGAATCCATTTATTACTTGCGTGTTTTACAAACGCAGTATAATGTCCTTCATTAGTACCTCCATTATGATTACATACACCATATAAATCATACACATATGACTTGGGATTATAACCCAGAACATATTTTGATAGGTCAAGATTATCAACTGGGAAATCTATTTTGGTATTTATCTTACGTTGTCCGTCTGGTGTAAACCTTTTCAAAACAATAACCAAAATTTTTGGGAAATTCCAGAAAACAACATTTTTCTTAACATTTTGCTTTGAATTAGTTTCTTCATTAAACCATGCGTTGTCTCCTTCAAGAACATCTGGTTTAATAAAAAGGTTAATACAATCATATATAGACGATTTTACAATATTTCCTTCCATTATAGGTAAATCTAATATAAAATAAGATTCTGGTTTCAAAACTAATGACTTTTTACCATCAATATCGGTTATTTGATTTACATATATTCCATAATATAAATCCACTATTTCAGAATATTCAGTACTATATAAATGTTGAAGTAACTTATAACATTCTACAGCGAGTTTATCAGTCATATTTTCAACATTACCTGATATTTTCATTTTTACCTTACGAGAAATGCTTGTATGCATACATTCAATAATAAACATAAAAAACTCAGGCATATCATTTTGATTATATCCAGAAAACAATTCCTTACCCTTCTTACTTGCAAGTTCATGCATTATATGAATGAATTTCTTGGGTGTAACTACACCATTACCACTCCACATGACTTTTCGTAACTCGTCCCATGCTAATGTTGCATGACTTTCAACAATATCTGTTTTTAAATATTCTTTATATGCGCTCGAATCAAAAAAATCATTTAACTCATATGTATGATTTATCATTTGCATACAGGAATTTAAAAAACATGTATTCCCCATATTTTCCATTCCGGTTATTCCATTATCTTTATATTTAGTTAGATCCATTATAAAAGGTATATAGACATTCCTTTACACCATTTATAATAAATATAATTAATATGAATAGAAATTCATTTACTTCAACTCACCCAAGACAAACACAATCATCTGGAATGTCGACGAATGAATACGTAAATACTCAACGTTCGGTGAATGATTTGGTACACATATATCGAAATTTAACTCATGGTATGCGCGATGTTATGGTTGGATATAATTCTACCATAAATGTGTATAATCAAAATATATCCAGATATTTATCCACAATAAATGAATATAGAAATGACGTTAGATTAATGCAGTCGCAAATATCGAATGATTTACCGCAATTATCTCGTACAACTACACCTACAATACCATCACGAGTACAACCATCTAACATACGACATAACACTACAAATACATATCCCGATATAACACCAGTTGGTACTACGGAATCGCGCACATTTTCGTCTCCAATTTCATTGTTTCCGAATAATTTTACTTTCCCTATAAATTTTGGTACGCGTAGTTACGAAAACGTTATAGTTTCCCCGACACAAAGCGAAATAGATAATGCGGTGGAAGTATTTAATTACAATGAAAATAGCATGCAACTAAGTGGTAGATGTCCCATTACAATGGAAGAATTTGTCATAAACGACCGTATTTCCCGAATACGTCATTGTGGACATATATTTCGAGAAGAAGCTTTAGATAGATGGTTTAGAATAAATGTTAGGTGCCCTGTGTGTAGATATGATATACGTGAGTATACAAATAATAATGATACACCAGATACTACTGACAATAATACAATGGATGCGTCTGATAATAATATTGATATATCAAATTCAAATATAGACACGAATATAGATGATATTACGAATCAAGTAACTAATGAAATTACAAATTTGCTAACACAAGCATGGCGAGCTCAATTACAAACAAATCCGAGTGATAATTCACAAAATCAAATATTTAGTTTTGATATACCAATATCAATAACAAGCACTTATGTGAATGAATATGATGAGGACGAGGACCACTAAATAAAAAATATGACAATTATACATTATGTGTCATATTTTTACATATTACAGAACTAATTCTGTTTACTTAGGCTTGGTAAAGAATGTATCTAATGTTTGAATACGATGTTTTGTATTGTGTATCTTACTAAGGACCTTATCAAATAATAGAATTTTTATCTTCGCACTACACATTTTTTCTTTTTTTTTCATGAATGTTTCCAAGTCATGCCCTTCATCCTCCAATTGTTGTAGGTCCTTGTTAAATGTTTTAATCGCAGACCGTTTGTTCTGCATCGTCCATATTTGTTCCAAAGCTAATCCAAACAATTGTTGGAGTGGTTTCATCAACTGGTTTGTAATATAGTGAGTATAATCAATCTGTAATTTGTTATCTATAATATATTCAGGCGTTTCGATTTTGTCTCCCATTAACGCTTTAGGTTTGTAATTTACAATAAATACAAATTTCATTCTGTCACCTGGCTTTGGTTTATTTCCTGGGTCACGTTGCCCTATACGATTTGCCAATACATTATGACCTATTTGATTTGGAGTTTTATAATATCCCTTAAGTGCTTTTGTAATCATAAGTTTATCCATACTTACCTTACCGTCAATTAAATCTTGTAGAGCTGTTTCTAAGTACTTAATTGCGTCCTCTACATTGTTACCTTTCATTAGGATATTCAATATATCTCCATATACATCTTTTAGGTAGTCACATGAATCGCGACGTTTAATCGAAAGACCCATATATTTCAAGTATCCTTTGTTTGGGTCATCTTCGTATAAAATACCAACATATCTCTTTTTAGAAAGCAATATGAATGGCATGAGGGTTTTCTCATATTCTAAGAACATAGGTGCTTTCAAATAATTACTACATACCACTTCTATGTCTTTTGATATTTCAATTGTACCTTCTAATGCTTTTTTACCGCGAATTTTCTCTCCAGTTTCTGGGTCTTCCAGATTTAATGTATAAAACACAGAGTCAGTATCACCATAAATATATTCAGCGCGACATCTCATCGGTCCATGACATTTGGTATCATATACTAAGTCTCCATAGATTTCTTCAATCATTCTTCGAGCATACATAATCATCATGCGACCAGTAGCTGTAGTAGAAGCAGCAACATCTTTTTCGTAAAATGTAGATGTCCTTGCTCCACATTGTCCATATAATGAATTTGCTGTTACTTTATATCCAAGTTGTCTTTTATCAAGGATATTTTGCATGAATGGGTCCTTCTCGGTCTTTATCATTTTACGCGTGTCCTTTCGTGCTTTTAACAGCTCTTCCAAAATAGAAGGCATAATAGACTTTTGATTATCTGGTAACTGAGCCCATCTACATGTCATACGTCCCACTTTTGTCTTTACCTTTCGTGATAACGGATTTGCTGGGTTTCTTAGATACTCATAATTATCATAGTCAATATCAATATATTGATAGTCTGGTAGGTTGTCATATATGAAATTGCCATCTTTATCACGTTCACCTGTAACATGTATTAAATTGTCATCCAAATCATAAGTCTTCGTCCATACCTTACTATCATGAGAATAATTCTGACTAATCATTGACGATGGATATAATGAAGAATAATCTACACAAGCTACTGGGTTATCCATATACATAGAACACTTGGGTGGAAGAACAATCGCTCCTTCATATCCTTCTTCTTTATATGTTTTTTCAAGGTCGGGCATGAGTGTATTCTTTTCACGGCATTTTTTAGCAACATAACTTGTTAATTTGATACCTTGTCCTCTGAATATCAAGAAGTTAATGGGAACACTACAAATACTTGCCATCTCTGTATATCCAGTAATAACATCGATTTTATTCATTAAATGGTGAACGAGGTTACAATCTTGAATACAATATTTCGCAACAATTGCCCTGTCGCTCGATGAACCATTGGCTAATCTGAAAATATCTTGTGGAGTGACATCATCTTTAGCTGTACCCCATTTAAGTGATTTATTACCTTCAATATCCCTCTCGTGATTTGCTATCATAATAACGTTAAATGTATTGGTTTTGTCATTTTCGGTAACTTCTCTTCCAAATTCAATATCTAAAACCTTGAACTTCTGACCGTTTTTGTAATAATTTGTGGTAACCCCGCTAAATTCAATATGAATAAAGTCGTTCTTATGTAGTCCAGCCAAGTTCTTACTATAAAGTTCTGTAATGTCACCATATTCTGGATGGGAACAACATACCACTTGTTTTACACTATCGCTTATATATTGCCCGGCAACATCATCTAATTTGTACGAAGCCAAATTAAAATCACGTCTGAAATACGCATACATATCGATTTGTAATCTACCCGTCATTTTAAAATACCTCAAATCATAATCTCCACTTGCTATCTGCATTTTTGTGTTTTCAATATTCAACTCTCTGGTATTTCTATCTTCCTTCGCACACATTTCATTAATTTTGCGCGATAGTTTTAAGAACTCACGCTCACATTTATTTTCTTGTGCTCTACGAAACATGAACTCATAATCAAACCCAAATATATTATACCCAATCATAATGTCTGGGTTTTCAGTTTGAATTAGCTTAGCCCATTGTAACAATACGTCTTTCTCGGTTTTCGCAGTTTCAATAATAGAACCATCTACATCATCGCATGTGCCAAGAACCACACAGTGATTCATATATGGTTCAGAATCACCATATTTCATAAAGGTTGAGCCAATAAAAGTAACTTTATCACCTTCAAGAGGCGGAAACATTAATGTGATTACTTCGTTGGATAGTTGGATCTTTTCTTCACGGTCATATTTATCACTAAGGAGTATGTCTATAATGGTAAACTTTTTATTTGCTTTCACTTTTTTTTCATACTGTTTATGTGTGTAACCCCCACCATCCCCATTATCGGTTTGTAACATTTCGTCACTGTCTCCACCAGCACCTTGTGTTTGGTAATCTTGATTTATTTTATCGAATATACGGTCAATTTGAAGTATCTTTGAACTTTCGCCATTAGAAAGGTCGTCTTTCGCCTTCTCGATTGGAATTTTTGAAAGAGCATCGATCTTATCTTGAATATAATCCTTGTTTACTTTTGATTTTGGATAAACTAAATCAACATCATCAAATTTACCAAATCCAAAAGCAGCCATTACACATTTAGTTAATAACGTTAAACTATTATTTTTATCCAATAAACGTAATTGTTGTAGAAACGCATCGACCAAATTAGCCGCGAATCGCTTATATGTCTTAACTGGTATAGGAAAATCACCATGACTACTACTTGCTTCAATATCAAAACTACATATTTTGAATGGAACTCGTGTTTCTTTCTCCGGCATAGGTGTCAAATCTGTTAGAGAGCATTTATATTCATATTTACATGTAGTAGTAGAAACAGGTGGTTTAATCATTCGCGATGTATTAAATGATATCCACCCAGAAGGACTTACTGAATTCACATGGAAATATCTTAATAGAGGTGGTATATTGCTCTCATATAGTTCAATTTCTATCTTATTAGATACCAAGTTTGTACGTTTACGAATATTTTCACCAGTTCGTTTATCTACAACATAGTAAAACCATAAATTCTTGGTTTTATTCATACTGGTTGTGTTTTTGAAAACCAATTTTATAAATTTATGTTTTCCACCACCAGAGAATCCATATAATTTATGATGGTCTACCAGGGTTGCCGATATAATAGAGTCTTGAAACATTTTTCCAACCTTTTTCTTCAACTCATCAACAAAACAACGTTTATCATATTCCGTCCAATTATCACCGACCTTTACAAAGAAGAACGGATTATAATCTTCGACATATAAACAGCAAGTTTCTCCCTTTTCATTTACACCGAACATTTGAATAATAAATGATTTCTCATCCTTAATCGGTTTATACTTATCATTTGAATCATCACTGTCGGCATCATCCACTGATACCACCTTGTCTTCATCATATACATTGAAATCAAATAAACGAAATGATTTTCGAATACCCATCTTTTTCATTGTGTTTGATGCCATTGTTTACCACTAATAAATTATACCGGTTGGTTTTAGATTTTTTATTTAAATATTGTTTATTTAAGAAATTCAATTTTACATCATTCAAATCATATGTAGGATGTAAAATATTTATTGCGATTTAGATCTAATACTTCGATTAGTTGCTCTAATTTTAGATTTGACATATCCGCCTTTATGAGATTTAGCCCAGTTTATCATTTCAGGTGCGGTTCTACTTCCACTGTAGTAATCAGCATGTCCTTTATGTACTTTAAACATGGTTGGATATCCGACAACCTCAATATGTTCTCCATTTAATTTATTATCTTCAATATCTCTAATCTTCATATCTTTATCAAAATCAGAGTCTTCTATTTCTATGGTTTCAATATCCATACCTAACATGTTTTTCATCTCATCCCATTGTGGTTTCATGTCTTGACAGTGGTGACACCAGTTAGCATATACTAACACAATTGTACTTTCGTCTTTATTTTTCTTTGGTGTAACCTTCTTCGTTTTATTTGTTTTCTTTTTAGTAGCTTTATTTTTTACTGGGTTACCCTTTGTATTTTTAGATGTTTTACTTTTATCTGTTTTAGTCTTAGCTGGTGCCATTATATATTATCAATAGAAAAAAACGTTTCAAAACTCATTCTTTTCCTAATATATATTATAATAATTATGAAAACTACCAAAATATTCGTCATACTTTTCCTATTGATAGTATTTGTTCTTGGATTGTGTGCTACTATGTATTTTAAACCATCTGTTACAAATGAAAATAAAGATATTGAGAACATGGAAACGGAACAACAATCTGGATGTCCTGATATGTTAGTAAAAAAAGGACAAGCTTTAGCACTTTATAATACAAAACAACCTGTTATGGAAGGAAAGAATCCTATTTTGTTCCAAAGTTTAGATGATTATATTGAATTTGTACGAATTCAAGAAAAGAATGGAATTAACTGCCCTATTTTATATTTACAAGAAGAGGTAAATACGCAAGGGGAGAACGTTTACCGTATGCGCCCAAGCCCATTTGATATGCAAGGAGGATTATCTTCAACAACTCCTGAAGTAGTTGAAATATCAGATGCCAATCGCACGAATTTTCCATATAATGAGAACAATTACCCTGGATTTGACCCAGAAGGTCAATATGTAGGCATTTATACTAATTTAGATGCAGTACATGATTCTACTAAACAATCAAGTAATAGCGATAATCCAATGGATCCTAACTGGGGAGGTATAGAATACACAAGAAAGGCAGTAAAGTCAGGTAAATATGAAGACAGAGAAATTACGAAACCCGTATTTGGTAAGACTGTAAACACCTCATTTATTCCAGAATTACCATCTAATGTAGAAAAACCAATAGATATTCTGTAATTGTATGTTTTCATAGAGAACATAAAAATACAATTAGTCTGTGGAAGTAGTAGTTTGCGTTTCAGTTACAGGTTTGGTATACAATAAATACTGACGTATATTTTCCAGGGAAGATTTACTAATTTTACGAACTTTTCCATTGGAAGTTACCGTAAATGTATCAATACATTGTGGATTTGATTGTAACTCTTGCATGAAATGATTGAAAGATGTAAAATGACTCATAATAGCCATAGCGGTTACTGAACTAATACCAGGAATCTGACATAGTACAATTTCACCAATGTTCTCAGGGGTAACGTTTTCTTTCTTTACCTTTTTTACTACAGAACAGTAATTACTACCACTTGGTTCTTCGTTGGGTGTATCAGTAGTATCTTCTTGTTCTCTGAGACGTAATGTACCCGCAAAAGTTTGTGTTAAGTAGTATGGAATACGTCCTTTACCAAATTCCCGCTCTATCTTATCGGCTGTAAAAATTAACCATTCTGCGGTTTCATCAACGGTTGACGTTTTATATAAACTAAACCCTTTGAAAAAATGTAGAGAAGTCATAGCCGAATACACTATTTTCTTTTCAAGTGGAGTTCTCAATTGTGAAAATAAACCTTCTAATAAATATACAACAGAATGCAGTGGATATCCAGACGAATGTATTAATCTATATGACTGTTCTTCATATCTACCATCTTTAATAGATGCTAATAAATCGGTGTAAGTTTTACGCTCTATTAACATAACATTCTTACCTTCATCCGTTTCGATAAGTATATCCCCAAGAGGAAGTACCCGTTTCTCTAAAATAGCAAATGATGGATTTTTTAAACTACTAAGTCTTGCATCTAATCTGTCATATAACGCATGCTCGCGTTCATCAACAATTATCTTCATGACAATAATATAATAAGTGTATAAGAATTATTATATTGTTTTCAAAAATGTTATTTAATGCCAAACCATGGGGCTGACACCAATAGGACGAGATTGTTTAACATTTGGGTTAGCAGTTGTAGCAACCTTCTTTAATCCGTAACTTGCGAAACGAACGCCTAAAGCAGATGCTCCACCAATGTGAATAGCGGACCATGCGTCTTTTCCAACTTGATATGGAAGTCCAGCCTTTTTTGGTCCTCCTCCGGAGTTTTGATTAACAATACTTGACATGTAGGTTGTTCTTTTAGAACCACTTAATACCATATTTTATATATTTACTAAATATTTTATATATTTACTAAATATTTTATTACACGCATATATATTATAGTAAAACCATATAAACTGATTTATACATAATAGATTACAACATTCATTTTATTACCAGTTAAGAATAAAATGAATACCGACGAAGATATCCGAATTGAAAAAAACATAAACGGTGTAGAATCATACATATTTGACCCATATAATACCATCAACAAAGTAATCACCGAAGATGAAATAAAAGGGGTATTGTCTAAATATGGTATAAATGCGAATATTTATAATTCGATGTTATATAAACGTGCGTTCGTACATCGTTCTTATATCAAACGCCCTGATATTGAAAATGAATACAATAACATTACACTTGTCCCTCAACCTGCGGAGTGTTTACCATTATATACTAAATCAAATGAACGGTTAGAATTTGTAGGAGATGGTGTATTAGAGTGTATTACTAAGTATTACTTATATAAACGCTTTCCTAAAGAGAATGAAGGGTTTATGACTGAAAAAAAGATTGCCCTTGTAAAGAATGAAGCAATCGGAAAAATCGCATATGAAATGGGACTTCATAAATGGTTAATATTATCTAAACATGCTGAAACAAAGCAAACGCGAACAAATTTAAAGAAACTTGGTTGTTTATTTGAGTCATTTATTGGAGCTATATTTTTAGATTTTAACAAAATATCAGTTCATGATGATGAGAATTGGTTTAGAGACGTATTTGCTACAGGACCTGGGTTTCAAATGGTACAGGCATTTATAGAAAATGTATTTGAAAAACATGTAGACTGGATAAGTTTAATTAAGAATGATGATAATTACAAGAATATTTTACAAGTAAAAATTCAGAAAGAGTTTAAAGTAACTCCGCATTATATGGAAGTAAGGGAACACGACCCTGAAACCGGTTATCATATGGGTGTATATTTATGCTTAGGACAGCCGATTCACAGTGTAAAGCCGGAACAATCAATCTCAATCACTGAATTCAATAAATATACAGACATACATCAATATATGTCACAATACAACCGTATTTTTGTATTTATGGGAGAAGGTATCCATAAGATAAAGAAGAAAGCAGAACAAATTTCTTGTGAAGATGCTATTCATAAATTAAGTCAATTTTGATATTTACTTTGATTGACAAAACAAAATAAATATAATTTGTTTTGTTACTATATACATATTATAAGGTAATGAGTATTCCAAATACATATTTAGAACTATTACAAACCAAGGTAATGCCAAATACACAAACAGGAATACAAATAAGATTTAACAACAGACAGCAAATAAATGATTCTAATTCTGTTGAAAATAATGAAAAACTTAATAATGATGAACTTGTCAAGTCTAAACCATTTACTATTTTAGATAAACGACGTAGTTCTACCGTAAATCGCGATATTGTTCTTGATAAATTACGTAAACAAGACGTATTTGCCGTAAAACCGCGTCCAAGTGACATTAATAAAAATTTGTATGTTCCACGCGACCTTCCAGAGCCAGTGTTAATAGATAATCAATCTGTAAGTAAATTAAGTACTGATATTGTAATATCAGAGGATGTTCCAATTGAAGAGGAAGAGGAAGAGGAAAAGGATGAAAAAGAACGAGAAGACGACATATTTGATATACCTTCTCAAAAGGAGATTATTGAATTACCCAAAGAAGAATTAGAGGTTATTACAAGGTTAACTGAATTAGAAGAACCTGCTAAATTTGTAGAAGAAGTACAGGAAGAAAAGGTAGATGAAATTATTAATGAACCTAAAAAACGTGGAAGAAAACCAAAGAAAATTGTAATAGAACAAACAGAAGAATTACCAGAAGTTGACTTAACGACCGCAGTTATACGTACTCAAAAAGTAGCTGATAGATTACCAAAAGAGCGTGAGAAAAACATTAGTGTTGCTCCACCATATTATATGAATAATCGCAAACTATTTATTCAAAAATTAAACAAAATACTTCAACCAAGAGAACAAGAATTACTCGGTTCAGAAGATTCAGTAAGTTGTGATAGTAGAGGTGCGTCTGAAGAATTTTCACTACTTACACATCAACGTATAGTCAGAGATTATTTAAATCTATATACACCTTATCGTGGATTACTTTTATACCATGGTCTCGGTTCCGGTAAAACCTGTACTTCCATTGCTATAGCAGAAGGTATGAAAAGCAATAAACAGGTTTTCGTACTTACTCCTGCTTCCTTGAAAATGAATTTTTTTAGTGAGATGAAGAAATGCGGTGACGATTTATATAAAAAGAATCAATATTGGGAGTTTATTTCTATAGAAGGTAATCCTGAATATTTGACTGTATTATCAAAGGCATTATCATTACCAATTGATTATGTTCGTACAAATAAGGGTGCTTGGTTAGTAAACATAAACAAAGAACCCAATTTTGCTGAATTATCTTCCGATGAAAAAACTTCTGTCGATTTACAGTTGAATGAGATGATCCGTTCAAAATACAAGGATATAAATTACAATGGGTTGAATATGAATATATTGAATAAGTTGACAGATAATCAAACACGTAATCCATTTGATAACGCAGTGGTTATTATAGATGAAGCTCATAATTTTGTAAGCCGAATTGTAAATAAAATAAAGCAAAAGAATTCTATCTCCTATATTCTGTATGATTACTTAATGAAAGCCACAAATGTAAGAATTGTATTATTGTCGGGAACGCCTATTATTAATTACACAAATGAAATCGGTATTTTATATAATATACTACGTGGATACATAAAGACATGGAATATGACGGTTAACGTTCAGACTTCTCAAAAAGTAGATACAAACGCGATTTTAGATATGGTTGATAAAGCTGGTCTGAAAACTCATGATTTCGTAGAATATAGTGGTAATAAGTTAACCATCACCCGAAACCCGTTCGGATTTGTCAATACTAAAAAACGAGGTGCTTTAAAAGGTACACAAAAACGCATTGTAGCAGATAACCCAAAGACACGTAAAATTAAAGGTGGTTCCCCTGGTGAAAGTTTCCAGAGATATGATGGAGTAAAATTAGACGAAAGTGGTAATATAACGGATGCGGATTTTTTGAGTAAGATTTTACAAATATTAAAGAAAAATGGATTGGACGTCCAAGAAAAAACAATTGAACTGACTATGAATAAATGTTTGCCTGATGTCAAAGACGATTTCTTAAAAACATTTGTAAATAGTGACACCGAACAAGCACAAAATATTAATTTATTCCAACGGCGTATTTTGGGATTAACCTCTTATTTTAGAAGCGCCCAAGAAAACTTACTTCCTTCCTTTGTTACAACCGAAAAGGGTGATAATTATCATATTGTTTATAATGAAATGACAGACCATCAATTTGGGGTTTATACAAAAATTCGTAAAGAAGAAGCAGATAGAGAAAAGGCAGCAAAAAAGCATAGAAAAAAGCAACAAGACAAGGAAGATTTATTTAGTATTTCATCTACTTATCGTATTTTCTCCCGAGCAGCTTGTAATTTCGTCTTTCCTGATGAAATTGAACGACCTATTCCTACTAAGAATATCGACAAAATGGATGAAAATGACATGGACGCATTACCCAAAGACTCTATACAAGAATCTGACCCATATGCAAATGTGGATGATGTGATTGATGAAAGTTCAAAGATAGATACTGAAAATTACGCGAAACGCATAGAAAATGCTCTTTCAAAATTAAATACAATTGAGAGTGATACTGGTAATCATAAATATTTGACGGGTGATATGTTACAACAATCAAGCCCAAAGTTTTTACAAATATTAGAGAACCTAACCAATCCGGATAATATTGGTTCGCATCTTGTTTACAGTCATTTCAGAACCATGGAAGGTATAGGTATTCTTCGTCTAATTTTGTTAGCAAATGGATTTGCCGAATTTAAAATTAAAAAATCCGCAGCTGATTGGGAAATAGTAGAGGATGAGAAAGATGCTGGAAAGCCCAAATTTGTTTTATACACAGGTACAGAAACTCCTGATGAAAGAGAAATAATACGTAATGTATACAATGGTGCTTGGGACATTGTCCCCGTGAATATTGCCAATAAATTAAGAGAACAACACGAAAATAATATGTACGGCGATGTGATTAAAATCTTTATGATTACTTCATCTGGTGCTGAAGGTATTAATTTAAAGAATACTCGTTACGTCCATATTGTAGAGCCTTATTGGCATATGGTTCGTCCAGACCAAGTTGTTGGACGTGCCCGTCGTATTTGTAGTCATCAAGATTTACCTGAAGAGCTACGTACCGTCCAAGTCTTTTTATATGTAACTAAGTTCAGTAAAGAGCAGAAAACGGATGATAAAAACATTGAAATACGAATTCGTGATGTGAGTCGTATAGATAAAGCTACCCCAGTTACAACGGATGAAACACTATATGAAATAGCAAGTATAAAACAACGTATTAATAATCAAATATTACAAGCAGTAAAAGAAACGGCTATAGATTGTAACATTTATGCAAGAACCGCAAAGTCCAATGATAACCCTATGGTGTGCTATGGATATGGTAAAATAGAATCGAATGTTTATTCATCATACCCTTCTTTTGAAATGGATAAGATGCAGAAAGAAGGTCTGGATGTAGCCAAAATACAATGGGACGTACAAAAAGTGAATATTCAAGGTCAAGATTATGTATTGAAGAAAGATACCATGGAATTATACGACTATAGTAGTTATAATGATGCTTTGATTAATCCGAATATAGAACCTAAACGCAAAGGTAAACTGATACAGTCAAACGGACAATTTAAAATAGTGGAGTAATACCTACCACCATAGTATTATATTTTACAGATTTTTGAAAATATAATATGAGATAACCAAACTAAAATCCTATCTTTTTTATTACACCGACCGAAAAGAAAAATGAGAAACAACGAGCAAAATAAAGAATTACTACTAGTATTTAGAAAGTTTTACGTGCGATTACACCTTCGGATAACACATACCAGTGATCCTCTACATAATCAACAGATGTAAAGTAATCAATGAACTTAGTATTTAACATACCTTCACCGTCCTTAAACTTAATGACAACAAAAGGATTTGTCATGTTTCCATCTTTGTCTTGATAAGAAGCAGTGAAACTGGCACTTAATACTTCACGTGCGTTAATATCGCCATGTGTATCTACTGCGTAGACCGTACCTTCAGCATTTGTAAAGATTGATATCAATGGACGTTTGCCACCTTTAAGAATATTAATAACAGATTCATTCAACTGTGTGTAGTTAGCACTATTTAGAGCAATTGGAGTAGCCATACTTATATATATACCTATAGTATATTTTTTCTAAATCTATTGTAAAAGAATGAAAATTCCAAAACGTTATATACCTACAATTTTATCAAATAAAGATAAGAAAAAACAACGACAAAATATATTAAAATCGAGGAAACTTTACAAAAAGGGTAAATATTATACCCGTCCAAAAGTTAGTTCATTCAAGTCTAAACCTTCAAATCATGTAAAAACCGCTAAAAAACTGTACGGTGTTTCAAGTATCAAACCATCGAGAAAACTTGCTATAAAAACTGGATGTTCTACAAAAACGCTGACATCTATTCTAAATAAAGGACGCGCAGCCTATTATTCGGGTGGGTCTCGTCCAAACCAAACTCCTGATTCATGGGGAATCGCACGATTAGCAAGTACTATTACCGGAGGTAACGCAAGTGTAGTCGATTATCATTTATTACATTCTGGATGTAAACCAAACAGTAAAGCTCTTAAACTCGCAACGAAAACATGTCGTAAAAAAGGGAAATGTAAAAAGTATACTGTAAAGAAACATTCTAAAAAATAGATATAATCCAAATAAAATATAAAAACAAACGCACTCTACTAATTATATTATTAGTATTATGAATGAAGAAAACAATGTATTAACTATAAAGACCGTTCAAATTCAGCCTATACGAAATATGATTACTGCTATCAAAGATATTTTAACGGATGCTACTATCACATTTACTAAAGATGGTATGAAAATTATTAATTTTGATAAAACACATACGATTTTGGTGAATGTATTATTAGATGCGTGTAAATTCGAGACATACGATTGTCAACCGGATAAGATTATTGTATGTGCTAACACCCTACACTTATTCAAAGTTATTTCAACTATGTCTAATGATGATACATTATCAATGTATATTGATAAAGCGGATTATCATGATGGTATAGTATCACATTTGGGACTGCAATATGATAATGGAGATATTAAACAATGTTACAGTCAGAAGCTGCGTTTAATTGAACCAGATACGGATGAATTGTTTATTCCTAATGTTGAATATTCTACCATTATCAATCTACCCACTTCAGATTTCCAAAAAATTATTCGTGACCTAAATAGCATTTCGGACCGTATTGAAATCAAATCGGTAGGCAGTGACTTGGTATTTTCTTGTGAAGGGAGTTTTGCCAGTTCCCGTATATTCCGGTCTGAGTCGAAAGACAATATGAATTTCATTCAGAAGTCGGACGATTCTATTATTTATCAAGGTGAATTTTCATTAAAGAGTTTGTCTCATTTTATTAAATGTACTCCTTTATGTAGTCATCTTGAAATGTATCTTGGAAATGACCTACCCCTTATTATTAAATATGATGTAGCATCACTTGGAAGCATTAAGTTGTGTTTGGCGAATTTGCCACCACTATAAGTTGTATGATTTGAATAATAAAGTTTTGTATATTATTCAAATTTACGGAAAAACCATCAAAAAATAACAGTTGTACTGTGTATATGAAAACTATTGTAGTAACTGGTGGTGCTGGATTTATTGGTTCAAATATGTGTGAACGACTATTACACGATGGCAATTATGTGATATGTATAGATAATCTGTACACTGGGAATGTAAATAACATCTCGCATTTATCTGAAAATCCAAACTTTAAATTTATAAACCATGACATAATTACACCATTATTTATACCCGAACACAAAATAGACCAAATTTACAATTTCGCATGCCCGGCTTCTCCACCAAAATATCAAATAGACCCTATTTATACATTAAAAGTAAACTTTCAAGGTATATTAAATTTATTATATTTAGCAAAAGAACATAATGCTACTTTATTACAATCATCTACATCAGAAGTATATGGTGAACCAGAAATAACTCCACAACATGAATCATATCGTGGTAATGTGAATACAATTGGTATTCGAAGCTGTTATGACGAAGGAAAGCGAGTAGCAGAAACACTCATGATGGATTATCACAAACAATATAATGTAGATATTCGCATTGTCCGTATTTTTAATACATATGGTCCAAAGATGGATAAATATGACGGTAGGGTTGTATCAAATTTTATAAATCAAGCATTAAATAATGAAAATATCACCTTATATGGTGATGGTAGTCAAACGCGTAGTTTTTGTTATATTGAGGACCAAATGAATGGATTAATCAAGCTAATGAACTCAGATTATATATATCCTGTTAATATTGGAAACCCATATGAACTAACCGTTAAAGAATTAGCAGATGTTATTATTAAATTAACAAAATCCGAGTCACAACTGGTATTTTGTCCGTTACCATCAGATGACCCAACAAATCGTAAACCAGATATTCAAAAAGCTCAATCTATTCTAAATTGGAATCCTGAATATAATCTAATAGACGGTATAACAAAAACTGTCGAATATTTCAAAAAATGCTAATAACTAAGTATCATTCATGACATACGTAGTTACACTGATTGTATGTGCTTTTCAATAATTTCAGCACGTTTTTCCCACGTACAGTTATCTATATAATTCTGTTGGTTTGTCAGTAGTTTTTGATTGTATTCACTATAATAATTGTGAATTACATTTATTGTTTTTGTTACAAATTGCCGTATATAACTTTCTGGTATTTTTTCCAATTGAACTGGATTTTTAATAAAATCATCCGCAACTATTTCTTCGTGTAGAACATCAATATGTGGATTATACAAGTTAGCAAACCCATTTGATGTTTCTGGTATAGCCCCTAATTCAGATGAAATTACATTACAACGATAAGCCATTGCTTCCAATATAGAAGTACAACATGTTTCAGCATATGTATTTGGATAAAATAATACCATCGATGATTTAATATGATTAAACAACACTGACTGTGGTACAGAACCGTAAAAATCAATATTTGGGTCATCTATTAACAATTGGTATACTTGATGATAATATCTATCCATTTCTGTATGATTTACTTCATTAATATCTGTAATTGGCATGTACTCTGTTTTGTTTTTCTCAACTTCACGAGAAAAGCATGAAAAAATCTTTAATCTAATGTCAGGAATATGTTTTTTTACTTGTTGGAATAGGTGATATGCTACAATCAATCCACGAAAAGGAGTACTATAATAAATCATTGTTTTTTCCTTTTCTATGAACTTTAATTCGTCTAATTTAATCAAGGGAGATATGCCATTTGGCATTGTAATACATTTATTATGGTCGAGTCTGTATTGTTGTATAAAACGGTTTTTTTGCCAATTACTTACAAATATATATTTATCAAATGGATATTGAATAATCTCATTTGTTATAAAGGCTACATTTATGTCATGTTCCATTAAATTCCATAATTGAATATTTGGGTTTATATTTGTTAATATTTCTTTACTTAGCGGACATTGCCCTTGAAAAATAATAATATCAGGATGTATAGTTTTTATATAATCAACATGTAACGGAAAATATTGTAAATCTGTATGAATAATAGTGCGTGTTTCCGTTCGCGTCATAACACTAACATTGTATTTTTTAGATAATACATTTGATAGATTATAAATAGCCGCTTCAGTTCCTCCCAATGCACGTTTATTTATGGTATTATAATCCCATTCAGAATAATCAATAAATAGAATCTTTTTTTTTGGTAAAATGATTGGGAGTGTCGTATGTAATTTTAAAATAATTTGTTTATGAAAAGCACGCATATCTTGAATATTTACAGTTCCTTTCACAATAGTAGAGTAAGGTTTAATAATGGTGTCGGTAATATTATACTTATCAACATGGGTTTGTATTAAATCCAGTTTATATTTGTTATCATTTTTGTCATAATCATTTTCAATCGAACTTGTATATTTATATGATACGCTTTCTTCATTTACAGCGTTATATAGGTATATATATGGGTCTGAAAGATGAGTAATAGTAAATGCTGGATTTTTATCCTCTTTATAAAGTAAAACTGTTGTCATAAAATCGTCATAAATATACATACGTTCATCATATAATTGACTATATTTGGATAATAAATTTCGATTGATACATATTAATCTACCCGGGGTAGCAAGTGTCGTGTTAAATTCGTCATTCAAATTGTATATATTTTTACATTCGTCTACTTTATAATAGAATTGTAAATTATATGTACTGTTTGGACTGTGGGAATCATTATTTAATTTATGATAGTTAGCATTATTTATTAAAATCTTCGTATTTCCATATAATGAAATAACATCACTATTTTCAGCTATACGAACATTGTTTATTCTCTGTATAGCATTTGGAAATAAGAAATCGTCACCATCTAATATAATTAAATTTTCATAACGATAGTCTTTATAAAATATTCGTAATACTGAATTATGACCTTTTCCGGGAGAACCATTCGATTCAGTTCTTATGATTTTTCTCAATTTCGTATAATTATTCTTGCCAAATTCGTACATAACATCTTGATAAAACTCTTCATTCAATGTATTTATAATAATCATAATTTCATAGTCATCATATTCAACTTGATTGAGAACACTTAAAAACGATTCCTTTAATAAGCGAACATTACTCGAACATAAAATACATACCAAATATTTTACCATAATATAAATATCATACAAAACTATATTTATATTATTCGGGACGGATATATTCATTATGTATTCGTATAAGTGTGAATAACGTTTTATCGTAAAATTTATCGATTATATCAGGGTTCACATTCTCCTTTATATTATTTTGGTATACCGTTATGTTGATATCGCTAATTTTATAGTCAGTTAACCCGTATTTTGTCAAAAGACCATCTCTTATGTTTTTATCGTGTGTATAAACACCTACATTGTCATCGTGATGTTTGGTTACACTATCATCGTTAATACCGTTATATAAATAAATGTATGGGTCACTTAAATGCGTTATCTTATAATCAGGGTTTTGTAATTCTTTGTAAAAAATAACACAATATTCTATATCTACTCCTTTATACATATCATCATTATATAATTTCATGTATTTGGATAATATGTTACGATTAACACATAGTAAACGCAATGGTGTAAGTGTGAGTGTATTATATACATCATCAATTTGTCGTATATTGCTGACTTCTTGAATGTGAAACCCTAATTGTATATTGTAATCACGACAATACATATCGGTATCTGGGTCAATTTTGCGTTGTTTATTATATTCAAATATCGTATTACTTAAACAACAGTTCCCTACTAATGTGACAACATCGCTTCCTTCTTCAGTTTGTATATTGTTGATTCTTTCAATCGCATATGGAAATAAAAAATCATCACCATCTACTTTAATTAGGTTTTCGTAATTGTGATTATTATAAAATATTTCCAATACTGAATTATGTCCTTTTCCGGGAGAACCATTTGATTCTGTTCTGATTATCTTTTTGAGTTTTTTGTGGTTGTTATATCCAAATTCACGTATAACATCTTGATAAAAAACTTCGTCCAAAGTATTCACGACAATAAAAATATGGTAATCGTCAAAATTGATTTGGTTGATTACACTATTCACAGTTTCTCGTAATAAACGAATATTGCTCGAGCACAAAATACCAACTAAGTATTTCACCATTGTATAAAGAATATAATAAATATTATTTATACTGTTTACCATGTATTATCATTCATTCTTGTATAATATAGTTCACAATTATGTTCGGAAGCACTCCAACAAGTAAAAAATGTCTCAGCATACCACTTCTTTTCACTACTATCCTTGTAAATTTTATATTTGTCATCAGATAATTGTATGTTTGTACCAACATGATAATATTTATATATAGGAAAAGCTGTTACAATATCACGTTTATTTGTTATACGATAATGAGTTAGGTTTTGTTTTTCTTCAAATGACTTTTTCCACTCATAATTACCTACCCGTGGGCTCGCAAATGAAACAACATTTACATTATTTTCTACACAATTGGATAACATATATCCAAACAATGTGGATAATGCTCCGCCTAAACTATGTCCGGTGACATAAATCTCAAAATCCGGATGGTCTTTTAAAATCAAGTCAATATTTTCTACTAATTCGGTGTATACAGAGTTAGTTGTGAGTTGTTTATAGAATCCACTATGTACGTAAACATCGTCTTTTAATTTATGTTTGAATACCATTAAATCATAATACCAATCTGACATTGATTCGCTACCACGAAATACCACTGTTATTCTTTTTTTCCCTTCAATTATAGCAATCCCCACCTGAATGTCTGTGTCTGGGTCATTTATAAATTTATGTAATTTTCCCGTTGGTACATTTTCAGAAATCTCCACTAACACTTTTTTTTTTACTGAATCCATTTCGAGTTTTTCTAATTCGTGTTCCTCTTTTAATTCAGATACAAACTCTTCTACTGTTTCATCTTTATTTTTTAATTTAAAGTTATTACCATAATTGTAAACTAATAATGTTGCTCGTAATAAATCTAACATTGTATGGTGAGATATAGTAGTAACTTTATCGTTACTTTCAACAAGGTTGTCGTTTTCTTGGTCGGACATTCTATATACTGAATCCACAAAACAATTTATACAGAGATTATTTTAGAATTTGTAATCATAACTTTGCCAACTATATTTGTTTTTTCTACGTTTTTAACGTATGCATATACTACCTCCAAATCTCGTTGTGATTTATATTTCGAATTTTCTTTACATACAAGAGCTCCTTGCGTGATTATTTGTCGAAGTTGTTTTTTTGAAAATTTTATAGTATCTGGTATAATTGCGATAACATGTCCCGATGGTTCATTATTAATGTGAAACCATATATCGTCTTCTTTTGAATCATCTATTATTTCGAAATTATCACTCGCGCGTTGCCCTATAATATATTCTATATCGTCTCCTAAAGCTGAAATATATCTACTGGTTGTCTTCATGGTTATTGTTTATTTATTCATTCATAAACAATAATAATATTATCAATTTTACATCTAAAATTCAGGTTCATGTTTCTTAAATAGACACCCGTGTTGTTGGAGATTGGGTATATCAGAAATTATACTTGGGTCTTGTAATGTAGAACCATCCAACCAAATTTTTATAATACAAAAGTTTTTTTTTGGCGAAACGGTGATACCATTTACATGTTTACTGTGTGAAATGTCTTTACATATTGTCTCACCAGTTATCATATAGAATAGTTTTTTCCATACTTCAGGAACATAACGGTTTGATATTTTATATGAAAAACATCCACCATTTCTGTTACGCGGGTCTTCCCACATGGGCGTAATACCTTCCCGCATTACAAACAACATACAATTTTTCAATACAATATCATGAATAGTATCATTTAATGATATAACTTTTTCGGCATTATCAATCTTATTCATAATTACTGAATAGCTTGATACATTCCAGTTTTTGTCTTGTGGTAAATGGTAATATAAGTTCCATTTACCATTTAACATATGTTGGTGGGATTGAATACTAACTGTATCCATCTCTTACGCCCGTAATATACTAAGAGAAAAATCTTTATATTTTTTTTGTTATAACTAATCATTTGTTATTATTGTATATGAATCTTCTGACAACAAAATAGATTGAGAATAGGTAAGTGTAATCATATTTATATTATTGTCCATCAAATTAATCGTGTATTTTTCATCAAATATGAATTCTTCGGGGTGATATTCCAAATATCGCTTGATAAATAGAGCTGATAATATTACATTATTAGTAAAATACAATTCTTGTTCTAATTCTATACTTATTCGGTTTTTCATTTTCGGATGAGTATACTCGACGGTTAAAAATGAAGATTTAGAACGTGTATTTGAATATGTTGGTTCATCTGTAGATTTAGATTTATTAAAAGAATTATTAGTTGTTCCATCATCTAATTTCATAGTAACCATTGTTTCAATTACATTACTATCAGATTTGGCAATTGAAGTTGCCATTTTTCCAAAATAAGAAAGACTATTATTATAATAATCGGTTTTGCTTACATCAGGAGTAGTATGAGGTTTAATATGTTGATAATATTCTAAATATATCTGTTGATTCCCGGTAAACAGTGTTTCATCATTCTTTAATAATATTGATATACATACCCAGTTGTTAGTAAAAGGTTCAATACGATGAGCGTTATACATTGCCTTTATTCGTTCATAATTATATGATGATGTGTCTACTGTATTTTTTACAACATCAAAATTGTTATATAAATAATTTCCACATTTAGACACTCGTATCTTTGTATCTATATATATAAGAAAGAGTTTGGTTAAAATAGTCGTATAATCAATATTTTGTATTTCAATTATCATCATATTTGTAGATTGAACCAAATATTCAACATATGTAAATAATATAACACTCAATATAGTGTATGCGTTTGTAATAAATTGCATTTTTAATAATATTAGAGATATATTTTTATATACTTCAGTAATAATAATAAAGATTCATAAAGATGTATACACCCTTGAAGATTTATAATGGGACATTTATTTTGTTTTTTGCCACTTACAGATAAAAGTTTCCCAATCATCGCCATTTCTATTATTTCTCATTGTTTCATTTAATTCATATATACTATTATCAAACGCCGTTATTAGTTCATCGATAGTAACATAATGATGAACTTTAATATTCTTATTTATTTTATGTAGTTTTGGGTTAATATTTAATAATTTAATAGCTTTCTTTGGACCACCTCCAATTATATATACATTATCTATAATTATTCCATAATGTCTACATATTCTTACTGAAATATCATAAACCATTAAAGGTCCGATTTGATTTATGTTTTTACAGATATCATGAATCATATAGATTATTTCTTCAAAATTTTTATTTTCATAATATTTTATATCATTATAAATATCTTTTAAAAGAGGGCGTAATTTAGTTTCATGGCGAGTATGCTCGATAGCCTCATAGAAGAATTGAAATATATAATCAGTTGAAGAATTACAATCCATATTTTGTTTATATGGTATAGAGTAAAATAAAGTGTTTCAATTTTTTGTCCTATTTTAAATATTCAAGGGTGTATACACATTTGAAGATTTAAATCCGCACAAATTATGAGTGATATTTTATAATAGTAATTAGTAATGTTATTATATGAAGCATAAAAGTGATGATTACACCCTTGAAGATTTAAAATGGCACGATAAAGAACTTAAATAATAGTTACCATATAATAGTAATGAGAAGAGGTTT
>Ga0075117_1000299_pt1 | contig 34550 bp, 49 predicted proteins | sample AntAceMetag02UKJ_FD_69789 | JGI IMG/M metagenome (GOLD analysis project Ga0075117, IMG submission 69789) | Saline lake microbial communities from Ace Lake, Antarctica - Antarctic Ace Lake Metagenome 02UKJ | ecosystem: Environmental > Aquatic > Non-marine Saline and Alkaline > Saline | place... | reverse complement strand
CTGTTTAAACAATGCCTTGATAGATAGTTAAACAACCTGCATGGTTTCCGAACATACCCCACATATAGGTAGAGCAATCTCCGCCCACTTACGCGATGTTCTTACAACATAGCCACAAGTCCCACACTCACATTTTATCATGCGCGTGGTTTGCTTTTTCTGCTTAGTGTAATCAATTTTCGCGTGTGGATAGTCACCTAGCACGGCAATGACATTGGTTTGAAGATAGTCAATCAAAGTATCGGTTGATGTTGTGGCTGTCATCTTACCTGTTAAGCCTACAGCTATAGCACACTGTTTAAACACCTTGCCATGTCCCGCTTGATTGCCTACAACAGCATGTACCAATTCATGAACCAATACTCCCAACATCATTTGGTTATCGTCAACGGTTGGAGATATCATAATCTCGGTTGTATTATCATCAGATGCGGCTGGAGACCAGCATTGCCCAATGGTGCGTAGTTTAGCACCGAATGCCCCCTTGCTCGGCAGGCCACACGTCAAGCGTAGTTTGTCAGGCAAGTCATAACCAGCCTTAACGAACAAGCCAGCCAGTATGATATCACTTGCTTGGTTTAGATAATCTTCTCTGTTTAATATTTTCATCTTAATACCTTTCGTTTGTTGTGGTGTTGCTAGATATAACCATAAACCCCTATATTCGGGATGTCAAGCATTATCTTTACATTTATATATGTAGTTAGTTAGAATGCATAGTTATGTATGTATCCGTAGAAGTAGGCTTGCGTTAAGGGGGGTACAAGCCACGAACTCCTCGTCACCTATAGGATAGCATAGGGGGATAAAGGGGGATAAGTACATTATGGGGAGGACTTCTTCAAGTGGAGGAGGAGTACTTGGGGCAGTAGTATAGGATGGTGTGGATATATGTGTATGGAGGTAGCCACCCCAACCCTCACCTCTATGTAAACTGCTAGAGGTACCGAGAAACTCACCGAATAACAGGCTAGAACACCATATAACTAGGGGGGAGGGGGGAATTTTTCTACTCTATATATATAGTACCCACCTAAATACAAAATAGTAGCTTTTAGGGATTCCCCATAAACTCCAACGAATACAACGACTTAGCTAAAGTATAATATAAACTGTTAAAGGGGGGAGATTTGAATAACACGCTACCTCTAGCAACTACGTGTTATTCAGATAATATTAAACTAAATAAAAATAAAGCTTGACAAAGGATTAAAAGTATGGTATAATCTTATTTCTTTGTTAGTTAAGAGATTTTAGGTTTGTTTGGTTTTGTACTTTCTCTCTTACACCACCACTACTCCTTCTCTCTTAGTATGGTGAACCGAGGGAAGCTATTATCATTACAGAAAAAACTACTACTACACTAGAAACTCCTCCTCCTCTAACTACAGAAGAGGCTAATGCTTTACATGTAGCTAAGAATACAGAGAAGAGAAAGAAAAGAGGAAGACCTCGTAAAGCTGAATTAAAAAAGAAGGGCTCTGGTATTATCGGTAGACCTAAGGGGGATAACTCTGTCATCAATGAGTATAAAGCTCGTATGTTGGCTTCCCCTAAAAGTAGGAAGGTATTAGATACTATACTTAGTGCTGCTTTAGATGATGGACATAAACATCAGGCTGCTGCTTGGAAGATAGTCACTGATAGGATATTACCTGTTGGTCTGTTTGAGAAGGATGTTATGGGTGGTGGAGGTAGACCATCTGTTAACATTACTATTACTGGAGTAGGTGGTATTAGTAGTAACGATGATGGTAATATGGAAATAGTACAAGAAGAAGAAGAAGAAGAGATAGAAGAAGAAGCTATAGAAATAGAAGTAGGTGGTATTGATTCTTTTGAATACGGTGGAGCTAACGAATAACGATATGCCAGCAGAAAACATATATAGAATTAAAGAGGGTGATACCCTATCTGATTTATTCGGTCAGAACTGGCAGGAAGTAGCTGCCTTTAACGGTATTGATGACCCTACTAAACTGCAGGTAGGACAAGAGATTGACCTCAACTTATACGACTATTCGATAGTCCCACAAGGACAAGAAAGTCAAGAACAACAACTTAGTGGTGAGGAGAGTTTCTTATCGGGGGCTGCTGATTGGGCTACAAGTTTCTTTAGAGAAGTTGGTGCTGATGCTCGTGATGTCTATGAAGACTTATCAGCTAGCTCTATCGAGGATGATGATGTATACTCTTCGTTTACTAAAACACCTGCTTCATCTTTTCCAATACCAGAAGTGGAAGGAGAAGTTCCACCACAAGCTCCAGTAGTAACTCCAGAAGTAACTCCAGTCTACGACAGTGCAAAAACTGGCACGTTGTTTCCTATTGGTGGCGATATTGGAAACATTCAAGCTATACTAGGAGTAACAGTGGATGGTGTTGTAGGAAATGAGACCAGAGAGGCTTACTCTAAACTCTTTACTACAGACAATCTAGCAGCTATTCTAACAGCTGAAGGTGGAGATGATACAGGTGAGGGTATACAACATCAGGGTGCTGAGATAAAGGCAGCCCTAAACCCTACTCCGATACTACAGACCACTAGGTACGGTGTAGTAACACCTCATACATATGTGAAGAGAGAAAATGGTGAACTTGTAACTAAGACTGTAGCTGGCTTTCCTAAGGAGACGGGTGAGAGTGATAGAGCACACGCATTGAGGTATTATGAGACAAACGTAATACCTAAACTAAAAGTTATTAAAGGTATTGAACATGAACCTACTGCAGTAATGGAGGCGGTGACTAAATATATTTGGAATAAAGGTAAGCTACCTAGTTCTTTTGATTTAGCTAATGAGATTACTTCACAAGAAGGTCTGTTAGATATTACTACTTCTGGTGGACTACAACTAAATGGTGTAGTTAATAGAACTCTTGGAGAGTATAACGCTATTGCTGAGGTTAAAGGTTGGAGACAAGTGAACAAGATTAGAACTATTAGAGACCCTGATAACACTAGTAAGTTTAAGGTAGAATACTACGATAATACGGGATTAGTTCATGACGATGAAGAGTACAAGGGAAGAAATAGTGAATCCAACAGCAGATATGTAGCAGATAGGGAATATGATGTTGATAGTAATAATGAGATTGTTATAACGAGTAGTAGGGCAATACCCACATCTTGAGTAGCACAGACCTAAACATTAAGCTCCTACCATGGCAAGAAGAGGTATGGGCTAGTAAGACAAGATTTAAAGTGGTAGCCGCAGGTAGACGAACTGGTAAGTCCAGACTAGCTGCTTGGCTCCTTATCGTTAATGCACTACAGACAGGTAAGGGTAATGTATTTTACGTTGCTCCTACGCAAGGGCAGGCTAGGGATATTATTTGGCAGACTCTATTAGAGTTAGCTCATCCTGTTATAAAGACCAGTCATATTAACAATTTACAGATTACGTTAATCAATGGTGCTACTATTTCCCTAAAAGGAGCTGATAGACCAGAGACCATGCGTGGTGTTAGTTTGAAGTTCCTAGTGATGGACGAGTATGCAGATATGAAACCTGCAGTCTGGGAGCAGATTTTAAGGCCAGCCCTTGCCGACCAGAAGGGAGAAGCACTGTTTATCGGTACTCCTATGGGGAGAAATCACTTCTATGACTTGTATAAGTATGCAGACTTAGGAGAGGATGTAACGTATGAGGGCTGGCACTTTACTTCGTATGACAACCCTCTACTAGACCCAGAGGAGATTAACTTAGCAAAAAGCTCTATGTCTTCTTATGCGTTTAGACAAGAGTTCATGGCTTCTTTTGAAGCTATGGGTAGTGAGATATTTAAAGAAGAGTGGGTATCCTTTGAAGCAGAACCTCCAAAACATGGAGAGTACTATATCGCCATTGACTTGGCAGGCTTTGAAGAGGTAGGGAAAGCTAAGACAAAGCATAAAAGATTAGATAACACAGCCATCTCTATAGCTAAGGTGAATGAAGATGGTTGGTATGTAGAGGATATTATCTTCGGTAGGTGGACTTTTGATGAGACTGTCAATAGGATATTCAAAGCTGTTGCTAAGTACCAACCAATCTCTGTAGGTATTGAGAAAGGTATTGCTAGGCAAGCTGTGATGTCACCCCTTACAGACATGATGAAGAAGCAGGGTAGGTTCTTTAGAGTAGTAGAGTTAACTCACGGTAACAGAAAGAAAACAGATAGGATAGTATCTGCCTTACAAGGTAAGTTTGAACACGGAACTATCAAGCTAGCGGAAGGAGATTGGAACGCTGAGTTCTTAGATGAGCTGTTTCAATTCCCTAACCCTCTAGTGCATGATGACTTGATTGACTCTTTATCCTACATAGACCAGTTAGCTTTAGTGTCTTACGGATATGACTTTGAAGAAGATAACTACGAACCAATGGATATAACTGCTGGTTATTAATATAGATAGCTTAAGGGTGGGATAATGGAAGAACTGGACAATCTAGAATTAAATCAATGGGTGATGGAGAAGTGTGACTCTTGGAGAGACCACTACGAATCTAACTATAGAGGAGACCACGAAGAGTACTATAGACTCTGGAGAGGTATCTGGGCATCTAGTGACCAAGAGAGAAAGTCAGAACGTTCACGTATCATTACACCTGCATTACAACAGGCTGTAGAGTCTTCTGTTGCAGAAGTTGAAGAAGCAACCTTTGGTCGTGGTAAGTGGTTTGACCTACATGATGACTTCCAAGATAATGAAAAGATTGACATTGAGTTAGTTAAAAAACAATTAGAAGAAGACATGCAGTTCGCTAAAGCTAGAAGCTCTATCAGCGAAGTGTTAATCAATAGTGCTGTCTACGGTACAGGTATTGGTGAAGTCTACTTAGATGATGTAATTGAATACGTCCCTACTAGCCAACCAGTGATGGATGGTGCAATGCAAGCTGTAGGTGTTAACAAGAAAGAAAGGTTTATCGTTAAGTTAAGACCTATTCTTCCTCAAAACTTCTTAATCGACCCAGTAGCATCAAGCATTGAAGAGGCACTTGGTTGTGCTACAGATATGTTTGTACCTGCACATCAAGTACAGATTGATATTGATAATGGTATCTACCGAAATGTAGAGATTGAGACTACTTCTACAGACTCTAAATTAGAAGCAGACCAAGATACAAGTTATCAAGACGACAACAGAGTTCGTCTTACTAAATACTACGGCCTAATCCCTAAGCATCTATTTGAAGCTGAGATGGATAATGAAGAAGAAGAGGGTGAGTTAGAGTCCCTATTCCCTGACGAGGTTGGTAATGATGACTCCTATGTGGAGGCTATTGTTATTATTGCTAACGGGGAAACTATCTTAAAAGTAGAAGCTAACCCGTTTATGATGCAGGATAGACCTATCGTAGCCTTCCAATGGGATACAGTACCTAGTAAGTTCTGGGGCCGTGGTGTCTGTGAGAAGGGCTATAACAGTCAGAAAGCATTAGATACAGAGCTTAGAGCGCGTATTGATGCACTAGCTCTTACAGTACATCCTATGATGGCTATTGATGCTTCTCGTATGCCTAGAGGTGCTAAGTTTGATATTAAACCAGGTAAGACATTCCTTACGAATGGTAACCCTTCAGAAATCCTACAACCATTTAAGTTTGGTGCAGTAGACCAGATTACCTTTGCTCAAGGACAACAGCTACAGAACATGGTACAGCAAGCAACGGGTGCTGTAGATACTGTAGGCTTCCAAGGTGCGTTGAGTGGAGAGGCAACTGCTTCGGGTATCTCAATGGCACTGGGTGCTGTTATCAAGAGACATAAGAGAACTCTCTTAAACTTCCAAGAGAATTTCCTTATACCGTTTATCCACAAAGCAATTCACAGGTACATGCAGTTTGACCCTGAGACTTATCCAGTACAAGACTACAAGTTCATTGCTTCTAACTCTTTAGGTATTATTGCTAGAGAATATGAGGTCACACAGCTAGTACAGTTGCTACAGACTATGCCTGCGGATTCTCCAATGTATCCAATGTTAGTAGAGTCTATTGTAGAGTCTATGAACCTTACAAACAGAGAATCTATCTTGGCTACTATTAGAGCAGCTAATGCAGATACTCCTGAGAAACAACAAGCAGCTCAACAACAGCAGCAAGCACAACAACAACAGTTAATGCTTCAGCTACAACTAGCACAAGCTCAAGTACAGAAACTTCAAATAGAAGCAGCAGAGATTCAATCAAGAGTACAACAGAATAACGTTGAGACTCAGCTCTTACCTTTCGAGGAAGAGACAAGACGTATCGCTGCCATGTCTAAGAATACTCCTGTAGATGACTTTGAGAAAGCTGTTAAGATTGCTGAACTTAAAATTAAAGAAGAGGGCAACCTCATTAAAGCCGCAGATGTAGAGTCCAATGAAGTTATTGCACAAATGCAGATGATGGGCAGAAAGTAAAAAGAAATGAATCTAGAAGATGAGAAATACTATGAAACCTTTTTTGATTTGTTTGGTACAGATGGCTGGGAGCAATTTACAGCCACTATCAAAGAAAACTTAGAAGGGTTCAGTATAGAGGGTTTAGAAGATGAGAAACACTTGCGACATGTGCAGGGACAAATTTTCATTCTGAAGAACATCTCAAACTTCGAGACTAATACTCGAGCTTCTTACGACCAAATAATCTCCGAAGAACAGGAGAACGATTTTGCCTCGTAGGATGTTTGATTTTAGGTGCGAAGACTTCCACACAACTGAGCGTTTTATAGACACAACAATAAAGTCTGTAGAGTGTGAGGTTTGTGGGGAGAAAGCGGTGAGGATAATCTCTCCTGTTGCTTGTAAGTTAGATGCTATCTCTGGGGATTTTCCTGGGGAATCTATTAAGTGGGCAAGGAATCATGAGAGCGCTTCACGTATACACAATAATCCATAATACTTTTATAAGTACGGAGTTAACAAAATGGCAGCAAAATTTTTAGTTGAAGAGCAAGAAGCAGACCTTGAAACAGAAGAGGTTAGTAACACTAAGGAAACATTTGAGGATATGGAAGGGGACTCTGCACTAGAAGCAGACAATTCTCCTGAAGTAAATGAAGAGGTTTCAGAAGAAGAAGAAGCACCAAACCCAGCTTTGCAGAAATACTCAGGCAAATCTATTCCTGAAATTATTAGGATGCACCAAGAAGCTGAGAAGCATATCAGCAAACAAGGTAATGAGTTAGGTGACTTACGTAGTGTTATTGACAAGTATGTAAGGGATGATATTGCAGCAACAACCCACAAGAACAAGGAAAGCAAACCTAAGCAAGACGATTTAGATTTATTTGACAAACCAGAAGAGTATATCCAACGCTCAATTAACAACAGCGAGCAAGCAAAAGAGCTGAAGGAAATTAAGCAAGCCCTTAAACAACAGGACATTACTACTAAACTTACAGATAATCACCCTGATTATTTAGAAGTAGTAAATAATGAAGCCTTCGTTAATTGGGTTAAGGGTTCAAGAGTTAGACTAGAGTTATTTGAGAGAGCGCACTCAGGCTTTGACTATGATTCTGCTAATGAACTCTTATCAAATTGGAAAGAGAGACAACAAGTCATAAAAGACTCTACCCAAAATGAGGATGCCAGTAGGAAACAACAGCGTAAAGCTGCTTCCACGGGCTCTGCTACTGGCTCAGGTGAAACTAAATCAAGGAAACTGTACAGACGTTCTGATATTATTAATTTAATGCGAAATGACCCTGTCAGGTATCTAGAGTTATCCGATGAGATAACAAAGGCATACGCTGAGAAGAGGGTTAGGTAACACAACTTCTTAATTATAAAGGTATTTCAAAATGGCACTAGGAACTTCACACGTAACAACAACAACTGCAGCAACATTCATTCCAGAATTATGGAGTGATGAGATTGTAGCAGCCTATAAATCAAACTTGGTTTTAGCTAACCTTGTTAACCGCATGCCTATGACTGGTAAAAAGGGTGATACATTACACATCCCTAAACCAACTCGTGGTAGTGCTTCTGCAAAAGCAGCATCTACACAAGTATCACTAATCGCTGCTACTGAAGCTGACGTTGCTGTAACTATCAACAAGCATTACGAGTATTCTCGTTTAATTGAAGATATTGCAGAGGCTCAAGCTCTTGCATCATTACGTAAATTCTACACAGATGACGCTGGTTATGCCCTAGCTAAGCAAGTTGACAATGACTTGTTTGCTTTAGGTAAATCTTTCGGTAATGGCGATGGCTCAAGCTATGTACATAACAACTCTTTCTATGTTGATGCTGGTAATGGTCTTGCTGCTTATGCAGTCGATACTGTAGCTGCTACTGATGTATTCACTGACTTGGCACTACGTGCTGCTATTCAACAGTTAGATGACAATGATACACCTATGGACGGTCGTTTCTTAGTTATCCCACCTTCAGTACGTAACACTATTATGGGTATTGATAGATACCAATCTAGTGACTTCGTTGATGGTCGTGGTGTTCAGAATGGTAAAATTGGTTCACTATACGGTGTTGATGTATATGTATCAAGCAACTGTCCTGTAGTAGAAACTGCTGCTGCTAACACAGCTTCAGCTGTAGACACTCGTGGTGCTGTCTTAGGCCACAAAGATGCTCTAGTATTAGCTGAGCAACAAAGTGTTCGTTCACAAACTCAGTACAAACAAGAGTGGTTAGCAAATCTATTTACTTCTGATACTATCTATGGTACAGCAGTTCTTAGACCAGAGTCTGGTTTAATTATTGCAGTGCCTAACTAAGTAACATTTAGTAAACTAGTTTGGAGTGGGTGGGGAAACCTACCTGCTTCATCTTTATATCTTTAACAACTTCAAAAATAAGGTTACATATACATGGCAATTTATAGAGGTTCTGGTGGGTCTGGTGACTCATCCACAGATGTAACACGGGATGAAGTAGCTGGGTTTTCAACAGATGCTAAAAGGTATAGAGATGAAGCATTAGTCTCAGAAACAAGTGCAAGTGGTTCCGCAAGTACAGCAACAACTAAAGCAAGCGAAGCTACCACTAAGGCTTCAGAGGCCTCTACAAGCGCGTCTAACGCGTTAACTTCTGAAACCAATGCAAGTACCTCAGCTACGAACGCAAGTGCGTCAGAGAGCGCTGCAGGTACCTCAGAATCGAATGCAGCTACAAGCGAGTCAAACTCAAGTACCTCAGCAGGTACAGCTTCAACTCAAGCTGGCATTGCTACAACCAAGGCTGGGGAGGCAAGTACTTCAGCTTCTACAGCAACTACTCAAGCAGGTATCGCTACAACTAAAGCAAGTGAAGCAAGTACCTCAGAATCGAATGCAGCAGCAAGTGCAGCTGAACTAACAGCCTTAACCACAGCAACCACTACGGTAGCTGCTGGAGGCTCTTCTACCTCTAGCTACAGTTCAGGTACAGGGGTTCTAAGTTTAGGACTTCCTACAGGTGCTACAGGTGCTACAGGCTCTACAGGTGCTACAGGGGCTACAGGCTCTACAGGAGCTGACTCTACAGTAGCTGGCCCTACAGGCTCTACAGGTGCTACAGGGGCTACAGGCGCAGCTGGAGCTGATGGGGATACTCTACCTACACAAACAGGGAACACAGGGAAGTTCTTAACCACTGATGGTTCTGCTACCTCTTGGGGAGTTGTGGATGCACTTCCTGCACAAGCTACACACGCTGGTAAATACTTAGGTACTGACGGCTCTGCTGCCTCCTGGGGGACAATTGCAGGTGGAGGTCCTAGTCTAGGTACTGATAGCATTATTAGAACAAATGCACAAACTATCAGTGAAAATATAACAATACCGTCAGATACAAATGGGATGTCTATTGGTGATATTACAATTGCTGATACTTATACCGTGACGGTTGACGGCAGATGGGTGGTGATTTAATATGGCTTCTAATATAACAGTAGATACCTTAACAAAAGGGGCTGTGACTTTAAACACAGATGAGATTGTAGATACTAACTCAACTCAGGTCTGTAAGGCTTGGGTTAACTTTAATGGCTCTGGTACAGTAGCTATTCGAGGCAGTTACAATGTCAGTTCTATAACTGATAACGGAACTGGGGAATATACTGCAAACCTTACAGAGGTTATGAGTGATGTTAATTACTCCGTTATTGTTGCACATTCTGGATTAGGTGCTGCGGGAGCTGACCCTTCTGGGAATCGTATGATAGGGGTTAGTATTATATCTACCTCGGCAGTGCGAATGGAATGTAGGTCTATAACCAATGTCCTTGAGGATTACCCACAAATATTTGTATCGATTTTTAGATAAAAGGGAAACAAAATGACACAAAGAATTTTAATCACAAACGACAACGGTGCTTCTATTGGAGTCATCGTTCCTGCTTCACAACACACAGCTGAGTTCTGCATCAAGGATGTTCCAGTAGGTGATAAGTATAAGATTGTAGACGCTAATGACGTACCTTCTGACAGGACATTTAGAGATGCTTGGGAAGAAACTGATGTATCTGATTGGAAGGTGAAAGCGTAATGACTAGCTCAGTCGTATCAGATAACTTTGAAACGAGTACGGGTGGTCTCCCTACTCTAGGTGGGGATTCTGTAGAGACTAGGTTGTGTTCAGCTTGGGTAAACTTTAATGGTACGGGTACAGTTGCTATTAGAGATAGTTATAATGTTAGCTCTATTACTGATAATGGTGATGGGGATTATACGGTTAATTTTACTGTGGCTATGGCTAATAATAATTATGCCGCTACTGTCGCTGGTGGTGGGTCAAGCGCTTATCTGGGTGATGTTAAGACTGACTCAACAACATATACGAGGACGATTTCCGCGCTACCTATATTAACGTTTAATACTACTCCTGCCACCGCTGATGTAACTTCTATTAACGTAACAGTATTCGGAGGTAAATAATAATGAAACGTATTATATTCACAAACACTGATGGCGGCGTGTCAATCATAGTCCCGTAGCTTACGAAGTATAGTAATTTTTAGATAAGGAAACAAAATGACAATTACAGTAAATAATACCAAAGCAGCAGAGATTACAAAAGAGGCTATCAGAACCTACCGCAAGCCTTTACTAGAAGCACTTGATGTAGACTACACACGTGCCGTAGAAGTTGGTGGTGATACCTCAGCTATCGTAGCCAGCAAACAAACTCTAAGAGATATGACAGCTACTGCTGATGGTAAGAGTGTAGATGAGTTAAAGGCTATTGTTGAAGGGTTAGTCTAATGGCTAGTGAAATAAGAGGGAGTGATAACTTTGATTCTGCTACAGTGGGAATGCCTGTGGGTACGGTTATTGACTTTGCTGGCACTGCACCCCCTACTGGCTTTTTAACCTGCCCAATACGCGGATTTATTCACGGCTATTGGCACAACATGGGGTGTAGGTGATGGCTCAACAACTTTTGGATTGCCGTGGTTCGCGGCCAATTATGCAAGCGTTCAGGCTAATGCTAATGTAGGTACGGCAACTATTGGTGAAAATTTAGCACATACCCACACAACTAACATCTGGTGGGCTTCCGCAGGTGGCCTACCCTATGGAGAAGCTGCAGGTGTTTCTGGTTATACTAATCGAGGCTCATCTTCTAGCGGCGGGTCAGCCAACTTGGCCGCAGGTGTTCGCGTTCTTAAATGTATTAAATATTAGGATTGAAAATGAAAACAGTATACTTATATGATGCGGTCACAGGCTTTACTCTTGGTGAGTGGCAAGCACAGGAAAGCCCTTTGGAGGAAGGCGTTTTTATAACACCTGTATATTCAACCGATAAAGAACCGCCAGCAGAAGATAAAAAAATAGCCAAGTTTGATAAGGAAGAATGGGGACTACTACCCAACCTTAAAGGCGAAAGATACTGGTTAGCAGACGGCACTGAACAAGAAATTACAGAAGCTGGTATTGCCTTCCCTGATAATGCGTTATTAGAAAAACCAAAGCCAGCCCCTCTAACATACAAAGAACTACGAGCAAAAGCATACCCATCTCTAAAAGAGCAAGCTGATATGGCTTACTGGGACAGACAGAATGGCACAACTACTCTTGATGATGCTATTACTGCGGTTAAGACTAAATATCCAAAAGGTTAATCCTCAATGAACGAACACGACTGCGCGGTTATGGAAACTACACTTAAAGAACATACTAGAGACATCCAACACTTCTACAATAAACTAGATAGAATGGATGATGACTTGGACTCAATCAAGGCAAGCCTTAACCAGATTAAATGGTTAGCAACTGGTGGGCTAGCATTTTATGTAATAGATAACGTAGGTTTACTGGAGGTATTAACAAGATGATTTCTTTTATAGCAAACGTAGCCCCTATTCTTTTAGGCTTTCTAATGAAGCTATCAGCTATTAAGTCACAACAGGCTTCAGACGCACATAAGATGATGCTAGAGGCTATGACTGTTAAATCTAATATCATGGATAAGGCTAGAGGTCAATCGAACCGTGAGAGCCCTATGGCAGCCCTTAACAGACGTGTACTAATCTTTGTTATACTAGGTATGGTAGCAGTGTACCCACTAGCAGGACTCTTTGGGGTAGATACTACTATCCCTGTTGTTAAAGAGGGGTTCTCTTTCTTAGGGCTCTTTAAAGCTAGTGACACAATAGAGATGGTAAAGGTAGAGGGACTATATAAATTTGATGAGATATTCTCTTGGTGTTCTCTAATAGTAGAGTTCTACTTTGGTTCTCAAATAGCAAAAGCATCTTAATAAAAATAAACCTTGACAAACCTGTCTAAATATGATATAATATATATAGGAATTTAAATGACTCACTTAGAAATAGTAAACAAACTACTAATTAGATTAAGAGAAAGAACAGTTGGTACTGTATTAGAGACAACATACTCATCTCTTCTCTCTTATCTAGTTAATGATGCAAAGGAGCTAGTAGAGTCTACTTGGAATTGGTCTGCTTTACGTAATACTCTATCAGCTACTACCACAGAGGACATCTTTGCATACGAACTAAATGGTACTCAGAACAGCCTAACAGTCTTAGATGTTCTTAATGATACCGATAACTTCTTTATGGAATACAGGACTGCCCATGAGTTTAATAAACTCTTCCTAGCTACTACTCCTGAGAAGGGGTCTCCTAGGTTTTATAGTTTTAACGGTGTCTCTTCAGATGGGGATACAACAGTAGATGTTTATCCTATTCCTAACGGAGCCTATGACTTGAGGTTTAATATTGTACAAAGAAATCAAGAGTTAGTTGGAGACTCTGACAAACTTACTATTCCTAATAGACCAGTAGAGATGTTAGCATACGCTATGGCAATTGAAGAACGTGGTGAGGATGGTGGTGTATCTTCTAGCTCTGCTTTTAATAAAGCTCAACAAGTGCTAAGTGATGCAGTAGCTTTAGATGCAGCTAAGCACCCAGAAGAAACAGAGTGGTACTCAGTATGAGAGCAAGGTCCGTATTTAAAGCCTCTCTAGCTACTTCAAACGAAGTCCTCTATACAGTCCCTAACAACACTAATACTAAGTGGGTATCGTTATTTGTTGCTAACTCAGCAGGTACTACTACTAGTGGTGTGATTATTAAAGCTAATACTACTCGTAAGAATACAAGTAATGTTGATGTAGTGGAGGCTGTTGAGGTACTTGGCTCTAAGTCTTTAACAGCAGGTGAACATATCCTTTTAGGTAATAGTGACTTTGCATACCTAGAAGCAGGTGATACGATTGAGGGGAGTGCTGCTGCTACTGGCGTGGGTGTTATCCTTACCTTAGAAGAAACTACTGGAATAGTGAGTACACGATAATTATGGCTAAACCATTACAACCAATGACATTAGAAGCTCCAGGCTTTCTTGGGTTAAACACTCAAGACTCAGGAGTTACCTTGCAAGAAGGTTTTGCACTACATGCTGATAACTGTTTAATAGATAAGTACGGTAGACTAGGCTCTCGTAAAGGTTGGGCTTATCGTACTAGTAAAAGAGACACAGTAGTTGGAGACAACGTAGGGTTAAACCTATTAGGGGCTCACAGCTTTCTAGACCTTGCAGGGACAAACACTTACCTATCTTGGAATAGCACCCTACTGTTTAAGGGATATGAAGATTTAGTAACACTTACACCTTCTACCACAGACACAGTAGTTGCAGGTGGTTGGCAAGCTGCTACCTTAAACGATAGTGCGTACTTCTTCCAGAGAGATTATAAACCCCTATACTATACAAATGAAACAACTGCTAGTGAATTTAAATCTATCGATACTAAAATTGGCTTTACTGGAGCTGCTCCAAAAGCTAATGCCGTTCTTTCCGCTTATGGAAGGTTGTGGGCTGCTGATACCTCGACTAATAAGACTACTGTATACTTTTCAGATTTACTAGATGGCTCTAAGTGGGGTTCTGGTAGTGCTGGCTCCCTTAACATAGCAGGTACGTTTAGTACCAACAGTGATACTATCGTAGGTCTAGGCGCACATAACGGTGCTTTGATAATATTCTGTAAGAACTCTATTGTTATATTTAAAGATAATGATTCCTTCCAAGGTAGCTTTGACGTAACTACACTTCAGTTAGTAGAGACTATTGAGGGTATCGGATGTATCTCTAGGGATAGTATACAAAGTACAGGTACTGACATCTTATTCTTATCTAGTACAGGGGTTAGGAGTTTAGGTAGGACTATTCAAGAGAAGTCCCAACCACTACGAGATATATCTAAGAATGTGAGGGATGACCTAGCAACATTGGTAGACAATACTGCTGACCCACAAAGTATAAAAGCTGTCTACTCTCCAACTTCAGCCTTCTACTTACTAGCCTTTCCTAGCTCTAAGGCTGTGTACTGTTTTAATACTAAGGCTACCCTTGAGGATGGTTCATACAGAGTCACCACTTGGAATAACACAACCCATACTTCATACTTATATGACAACCTTAACAAGAGGTTATTGACTACACAAGCAAATGGTATAGCAGAGTACTTTGGCTACCAAGATAATGGTGTGGGATATAGATTTAGTTACTTTACTAACCACTCAGACTTAGGTCAAAGTGCTAACACTAAAGTTGTTAAGAGAGTAGGTACTACCTTGATTGCTCCAGAAGGTCAAACCTTTGTTGTTAAGGTAGGTGTAGACTACTCTGAGAACTACACCTCATACCCTTTTGTCCTTTCAACAACTGGTACTATTTATGAGTACAGTTCAACAGAGTATGATATTGCAGAGTATAGTGGTGGTACGAGGATAGAGAATGTGAAAGCTCCAGCAGGAGGTAGTGGTGTTGTACTACAAGCTGGTATTGAATCAGAGATTAATGGTGCGCCATTCAGTGTGCAGCGATTAGATGTTTATGTTAAATTAGGTAGGGTAATCTAAATATGTCAAATTATATAAAAAGTACGGATTTTGCAGTAAAGGATGGGTTACTTACAGGGAACCCTTTAAAGATTGTCAGTGGTACAGAGATTAATGATGAGTACAATGCTATTCAAACTGCTGTAGGAACAAAGGCAGACACCTTATCCCCTACACTGACAGGAGTTCCACTATCCCCAACAGCAACAGTAGGCACTAACTCAGCTCAATTAGCTACAACTGCTTTTGTAACTACTGCACTTACTAACTATAACTCTGTGGTAGAAACTTTATTACAAGCCTTATACCCAGTAGGTACAATATACACTAACGCTACTAGTGGCACTAACCCAGCAACCTTAGTAGGGTTTGGTACGTGGGAAGCCTTTGGTACTGGGAGGGTGTTAGTTGGGCTTGACAGTAGTAATACTCTTATGGATGGAGTAGAGGAAACTGGGGGTAGTGCTGATTCTGTTGTTGTTAGTCATTCTCACACTGCAACTGTATCAGACCCTGGGCATACTCATGTAATATCTAGAATATTTGTTGAGTCGGGAATTAATGCTTTTGACTACGGAGGCGGGCTTGTAGGAACTTCAGTAAACACAGAGTCATCGGCTACAGGTATAACGGTAGCTAACAGCACTACTGGCTCAAGTGGCACTAATGCTAACCTACAACCATTTATTACTGTATACTACTGGAAGCGAACAGCCTAAATGGAAATAACCTACATACGCCCAACAGATTTAGATAGTATCTGGACTAAAGTAAAACCTTTTATGGAAGTGGCTGCTGAGTATACTTACGGTAGATTCACAACTAATGATATTAGAACAGAGTATAAAAAGGGTAGCCAGCAGTTCTGGTTAGCTCATGAGGGGGAAGAGGTGTTAGGCTTCTCTATCACAGAGGTAATGGACTACCCTCAGACTAGAGCCTTAATCATGCACTTCACAGGGGGTAAAGATTTACCTTTGTGGAAAGCACCTATGCTAAAAGATATACAAGAGTTCGCAAAGACTAACGGTTGTGACATCATAGAGTCTTACGGTAGGGTTGGTTGGGGTAAAGTATTTAAGGAAGATGGATACAAATCCAGATTTACGTTTTATGAATTGCCAGTGGAGAGATAAGAACATGAAGATTAAAGAACTATTAGTAGATTTATTAGAGCCCTTTTACTATGAGACATTTATGCCTTGGTTTGAAAATAGTGGTTTTATCTTATATGGTGGTGGTGGTAAGGGCAAGAAGCCTAGAGCTGCTGCCCCCCTAGCTGGTGTGGAGTTTAAGCCCTATGCCTTAACAACCTCCACAGGAACTACTACTGGTGCAACAACTCCTGGTGGTGGCTTTGGTGCGGATGTAGAACTTGACCCTACCATAGCAGCGTTAGGACAAGCTGGGTACGAAGGGGCTCTAGGACTCCAGCCAGACTTACTAGCAGCTATCAAGGATAGACCAGACGACTTTGCGTTTGACTATGACCCTAGAGCTGCTGCTAAAGAATATTATACAGAACAGGCTGGACTACTAGAACCTCAGTTTGCACAACAAAGACAAGACCTCAAGAATGACCTCTTCGGTAGTGGTCGTATGGGGTTAATGTTGTCTGGTAGTAGTGTTGGTGCTGGTGAAGGTGGTATGGTTAGTCCTGATGCTTTCGGGTTAGGTAGAGCTCAATCTCAAACCTTAGCTGGTATTAGTGCTGACTCTAGACAGAGAGCCTTAGCTGAACAACAAGGTTTGTTTGGCATTGCTAGTGGAGCTTACGGTATGAATCAAGGCGCACAGCAACAGTACCTACAAAACCTACAAGGTGGTAGTGCTGGTCTAATGGGTCAAGGTGCTGGTATCTCAGAACTAGAAATGAATCTGATTAACCAAGGTCTCTCTATCGAGCAAGCTAGGTCTGGAGCTTTATCAAACTCTGCTATGGCAGGTGCACAACTAGCTCAAGCTACCCCACAGAAAAGGGGTAAGGGTGGTGGTCTCTTAGGGGCTGCTGCTTCTTTAGGTAGTGCCTATATGATGGGACCAGCAGCACCAGTAGGACCGTGATGGTTACCTTCAAGTGGATTATGAGTTATTAGGGAGTAAATAATTATGGCTAGACAAACCGTACAAGATATACTTAGAGCACAAAGAGAGTCAAGAGATAGGCAATATGGGGCACTGCAAAATTCTTACCAACGAAACCTTGCTATGGGTAATGAGTATGCAGACCAAGATTACGCATTGCAAACATTAGCAACTGCCTTAGGTAATAAGTTAGCTGGTAAGTACAAGAGTGAGTCTCCAGAGATGACAGCAGCTAGGGCAAATGATGCAGAAGATATTGCTAAAAAAGATTTAGATGCCAGTATAAAGAGAGAGATGTTTATTTATAAAAACTCTCAGGATTTGCTAGGGGAGTATGACCCAACCAAGGCTGGTGTGGTAGGGGAACACTATGATAGAATACTAAATGGTATTAGTAGTAATACTGTGGGAGAAGGAGAAGGTGCAGCCCCTCCTGAAAGTGTGCTAACAGCAGGTCCAGGTACATTTAACCAAGACCCTACAATCCCTCAGCAGGTAGAGGGTGCTGACGTATTCACTAGTGGTATTACAACACCTCCTGCAGAAACTAATAAAGCAGAGAGAGATGCGTGGCTTAGGAAGTCAAGACCTGGTGACCCTTTTAGAGTTAACTCAGTTAGAGGCACTGCAGTAGAAAAAGACAAACAGCTCTGGCAGTTGTATAGGGAGTCTCTTGGCACCAGCAACCGTCCTGTATTCAAATAAATAAGGTAACACACACACACTATGACAACTTTGTATCAGAAGCAAGACGATGGAAAGATAGCCACCTTTGATGGGGACTCTAAAGAGTTCTTATCCTTTGTGGATGAGTTACCTCAAGGCACGGCATACACTCCCCCTACGGAAGCAGCAGGTCCCTCTGGTGGGGACATAGCTAAAGGCCTAGCTGCTGAAATTGCTATTGGAGCAGGGGCACAGGTTGCGGGGGCTGCTACTGGTATCGGCTACCTTCCTATTGCATTTGCTGGTGGTGTTGCAGGTAACATCGCAGCACAAGAGATAGAGGGTGCTGAAGGCATTTCTTGGGGTAGGGCCTTAGTAGCGGGTGCTGCTAACTTAATACCTGCTAGCAAGGCTTTACAGGGCATTGGGAAGGGTACTGTTATAACTAAGCAGTTAATAGCTGAAGCTGCTAAGGACCAAGCGTTTAAAGGTGCTGTCATTGGTGTTAGTGATACTACAGCTCGTGCTACGATAGATGAGGATAGGATGCCTACACCTCAAGAGTTATTGACAGGTGGGTTAGCTGGTGCTACATTCGGTGGGGTGTTAGGTGGTGTATCCCCTAAAGTCTCTAAATCAATTAGTGGTATGTTTGCCTCTAAGGTTGGTAAAAAGATAGAGGGTAAGACACCAGCAGAGATTGATGAGTTAGTTAAGAAGGGTGTCATTACTCGTGAGGAGTTGTCTGAGTTAACTGACATGCCTCTAAAAGATGTAGCTAAGAAAACAGTATTAGCAGACGAAGCTAAGGAAGTTGCTGAGGCTGAAGAGTTACTAAGGAAAGAGTCTGGTGGACTAAACTGGTTCCAGAAGACTTTTGCAAAGTGGACTCCATCTATTACTCTTGGTAAAGAAGTTCAGAATTTAATTATCAAACACTCTAACCTTACTACAGGTAACATAGCTGCTGCATCTAGGATAGAGAGAAGTGTATCAACAGCTATCGAGAAGAACCCAACCCTACTACCTAGTGTAAATCAGTACCTAGACACAGGTGTTATGGATAGCTCCTTAAAAGGAACTCTATTAGAGACAGACTTAAAGTTCTATGACAAGCTAAGGTCTGAATCACAACTATCTTTGATAGACCAACTAGATGAGAATAGCTTTCTTAAGATGACTCGAGAGGAGACACAGGCCTTAAGTAAGATAGTACAAGATAGCTACAAGAATAAGAACTACAACACTAGAGAGTATAAAATGTTTACGGATAGTAAATATGAACCTAGTGCACAACAGAGAGCGGCTGCGGTTGAAGAGATTGCAGAGAAAGAAATGCTAAAGGGTAATGTAAAGAGGGCAGAGGCTACAGAGATAGCAACTAAGAAAGTACAATCCCTATTAGATAGTAGTGCTTTTGCTAGGTCTGTAAGTGGTGATAACAAGAACAAAGCTTTAGAAGGTGTATTTAGGAAACGTGCAGATGTTGGAGAGGCAGAGAGAGAATTCCTTGGAGAGATTACAGAACCAGGTGAGAGGATTAGAGGTACTCTAAGTTCTTTAACTAGGATTGTAGAGAGGAACTCTGGGGATATTGCCATTGCTAAGACACTAGAGAAAGCAGGTCTAGCTACCGCTGAGAAGGGTGCACCAGCTCATTGGATACCTTTAGTAGTTAGAGGGAACTTAGACACAGGTCTACATGTACCTCCTGCTATCAACCAAGCTCTGATTAAGGACTACCTTACTAAAGAACAAAGACCTGCTAACGAACTCTTAGACATGATACAAGACTTCTGGTTTGCTGGTACTGGTGCTGCTAAGGCAACTAAGGTTCTATTTAACCCATCCTCTTACGGAGTGAATGCGTATGGTGGTATGGCTACTATGCTAGGTATGGGTGTTGTACCTAATAGAGCTTACTTCAAAGGTCTTAAGTTAGCACTGTCTGAATTTAATATAGTAGAAGACTTAGCTAGTGGTGGTAGCCCAGCAGCTAGGAAAGCTATGCTTACTGACATGAGGGACATGGAAAGGTTTGGTCTGTCTAATGCTAATATCTTAGTATCTGATGTTAGGGATACGTTAGATGCTGGTAAGATTTCTACAGCACTCTCTGATAAACTAACCCCTGTAGGTAAAGTCTACTCTGCTACGGATACTGCTGCTAGATACCAAGTGTGGGTTCATAATAGGGCAGTAGTAGGCAAGCTGTTCCCTGATATGGATAGTGAAGGTATTAAACAAAGAGCTGCTGACTTAACAAATGATACATTCCAGAACTATGCTAGGTTGAATGACTCAGCTAAGACTCTTTCTCGTATAGGTGTTATGCCACAGTTTGCTTCTTTTACTTTAGAGTTTGCTAGAAACATTACAAACCAAGTAAAGGTATCAAAGCAGATGATGATGGGTACGTTTGGAAAAGAGTTAGGGATTACAAACCAACCTAACATCGCTGCTATGAAGTTAGAAGGAGCTAAACGTATGGCTTCACTAACAGCAGTAGTAGGTGCAACGGAAGCAGGAAGAAGAGCGTGGAATGAAGAGCAGGGTGTTACTGAGGACAAAGAGAAATTATTAACTAACCTTGTCGTAGCTCCTTGGGATAAGGGCAAGTCTCTTAGCTTTAAGATGAGTGAGGATGGTAAGACTGGTGAGTATATGAACTTATCCTACCTTTCTCCACATGCTATGATAGCAGACCTTATTAACGCTGGCCTAGGGGAAGACCCTGCAGGAGACATTGCAGAAGGTCTGTCTGAGTATTTTATAGGTGAGGGTTCTTTCCTACTACAAGAAGCCTCTAGAGGCTTAGCAAACAGGGATGAGTATGGTAGAACTATCTCTAACTCTCCAGATAAACTAGTGAATGCTCGTAAGAGAGTTGCTCACACCCTCTATGAGATACTTGAGCCTGGAGTCTTTAGGGAGTTTGAGAGGGGCTTAGACCCAGAGTTTACTAGAGAAGAGATGGCTTTAAGGTTAGTAGGTATTAGAAATAATAAGTTTAATATTGAGGAACGTTCAGTACAAACTGTTAGGTCTAACATCTTTGCTGGTAGAGACTCTTTTAGAGCGTATAACTCTATGCGGAACAAGGGGGATGATAGCCCACAGGCAATGGCTAAAGCATACGAGGAAGCTTCAGCTGACTATACTGCCAACATGAAGAATACCCTAGAGAATATAGGTAGTATGAGAGCATTAGGTTATGACCAAGATAAAATAATTGGTATCTTGAAAGAAGCTGGTACAAAAGGTTCTGATATACTAAGTTTGTTAGAAGGTAGAATCAATATCCCTGCCCCTGATAAAGAACCAACTACTGCTGACATCTTTACTGAGTTAGGGTTAGACACTGCTACTCCTAAAGAGTTTAGTAAGAAGGTGGGGGAAGTCTTTAAGACAGATGCGAACCTAGCTAAAGCTTTAAGGGATAGGTACGTAGCTAATAGGAAAGCTAAAGTGAGAGGGGTCTCTGCTTATGATACTGTAGTCAAGGGGTTGTCTCTTGAAGAGAGAGCTGAGTATGCTATTAAGACAATAGGAAACAATCCAAAGGTACTGAACGAACTCTTTAAGAAAGGGATTGTAACTAAAGGTGTTATGATTAAAATGAGAGAGATGGGTTACAACAGTAAGGGTAACTACAAATAAAAAGAAGAGAAGAAAAAAGGGGCAATTAAGCCCCCTTCTCTATTCTATTTTAAATATATAATACACTACTCTCACAATGACGAAGTCTAATGTCATAATGAATGTAATGTCTTGTGAGGGGGTGGATGGAAACTCAACCCCCAACCCCATTCCTGGAATCCAACTCCATGACATACCGTGACATTTCATTATCTATTCCTCCCTTAGTTATACTTCACAAGACTTACCTGAGCAGGCAAGGTTATCTTTAGCTTCTGTATTATCCTCTCCTTCTATTACTTCTGTCAAGTCTATCTTAGCTAACTGCTCATACATTAGATGATACTCTTCTTCTGTACAATCTGTGAAGGGTGCTTGCTGATATGTTCCCCCGTTGTATGGTAGTACAGAAATACCTGTATACTCTTCTCGGTTATCCCACATCCACTGTCCACACTCTTCCCACTCATCATCCTTCAAGGAGATAGTACAACTTACATTGTGTGTGTTATCCCCTTTGTTATGACCATTGCCAACCCACTCCTGATTAAATCTCCGTACTCGTTCTAGTAAGTCTTTGTAGCTCTCAGTCCTTAACATAGCCCCTTTAGGTGCTTTCTGTGGGAAGCTCATGACTGCTTCTAAGTGAGGCTTATGAACACAGTCTTCAATTAGGTCTGGTACTTTAGACTTCATGTAGGCATATAGTGGCTCGTTCTTACCAACACGCATACGACGAATATAATAGTCATTATGCCAAGCGTGTATGCCACTGCTTGAACCCAAGACCAGTGAGGTAGTTCCCGCAGGTTTAACAGTAGTAATCCGATAACTGATATTAATACCAATAAGGTTAGCAACACGGGCGTTCTCCTCTTTAGCTATTTCTGCAGACTCTTTCAGGTCTAACTTTAGTACAGCTCCACTTCCAATCCCAGTCATAGACACACCTAGTAGGCCTTCTCTCTCTGTTGTCTCTTTCCATACAGAGCGAAGGTAGTGGAAGTCTGTGTACCCAGCTTGTAGTGTACCAAGTAAGGTTGCAGCTTTTACACGAGCGTTTAGTTCCTCTTGTTTTGTTACATCACTTACGTTTACTTCTACTAGGTTACAATATTGGTTAGGCATTAGGGCAATCTCACAGCAAGGGTTACTACCCATGTCATAGTTGTTAGTCCAGAACACACCTGGCTCACCACTACCTGAGTCTTCTACCTTCTTCCAGATATCCTTCCACTCATCCTCAGTGGTATCATCTCGGTGTAACACCACAGAGTTGTTAGCTCTACCACGTTGAGGGTTTAACTCCCACCAAGCTCCTGCCTTAGCTGATAGCATATCTAAGTCATCTTTATCAAACAGACTAATCAAAGCTGCTCTACGTATACCACCAGTTAATACTGCATCTGCAATGTGACAAATCATATCATGTACTTCTAGTGGTTGTAGTTTTCTACCCACTGCATCATTAAGTACACTACGTAACTTATCTAAGCAGATACGTAATGGGTCTGGTCCAGGAGCTTTACCACCACTTGTTACTAACCTAGCACCCTTATGTCTAATGTCTCGGAAGTCAAACTGTGGGTCACTCTTACCTTTAGTGTATGCCTTGATTAGCACTTTAACGGCATCTGCCCAGCCTTCAATTGAATCCCCTACTAAGAACCTACGTTGACGCTCTAGAGGCCCTACAATGGTTGGTAGCTGCTCTGTGTGACGCTTCTGTACTGAGTAGCCTACACCACTACCACCTAGTAGATTAAACATAGTCTCACTGAAGACAGCAGGGTGGTCTACTGGTGAGAAGGCACAGTTAAACATACGGTTGTTGCTCAACTCAATAGGTCTTCCACCAAATTGTAAGCTACGCATAGAAGGTAGTATTTGTTTGGCGTATACATACTTGTAAGCAGAGACTATCTCCCCTTTAAAGTCTGGGTACTTACGTACATGCATGTCAAGGTTACGGTCTACTAACTCTGCCCATGTCTCTCTACGTTCAAGACCATCTACATACTTTGCGTACTTGTTGAAGACTGTAATGTTTGATAACAGTTCTTGTGAATTATCCATTGCGTGTTTCCTTGTTAGTTTGTAATTGTATAAATTGATTGGGGGGAATGTGTCTACCCAAGCTTTCACTCTCGTAGGTCTCCAATCATCTTATCTATATAGTGTCTAGCTTTCTCTAGGTCTTGCTTCTTATTATCTTTATCTCGTAGTAGGTACTTCAGGGCGTTACCTGCATAGAACCCTAGTTTATACTCATCTACAATATCCCAAGGTTGGATGGTGTACTTCTTGTAATGGTCACCACCTACTTGTATATCTTTAAAAGCCTTAGCTACTACTTCCTTTGTCTTCTCTGTCATTTTTATCTTCCTTACTTTGTCTAGGAACCAGTCTGGGTTGTTAGTCCTGTCGTGCATACTTATCCTCCAAGTATCTAATACTAATAGGCATCTCATCGAAGCTACCATTCTCTACTTCATTCAATGTCCAGATTCCTTTCCAAGAACCGTTTCCTTGATACCCTAAGTAGCTCTCATCGTGTTGGTAGAAGATACCTGCAAACAATCCCGTTAATCTAACCCCATCACCACGCTTACCAAAGGCTATGTCTCTATCCTGAACATGCCCCATAATACAGCTCATCATCTTCTTAGTTAGTAAAGCTCTTGCACTGGCTACTGGTCTACCCATTACACCTGAAGTGAAGTAGTGGGCAAAAGCTACACCCTCTAAGATGACTGGCTCTAGAAAGTCATACACTTCCCAATCACTTAAGTTTAAATCTTTAAAACCAATGACATCCTCTAGGATAGCATCATACTCTACTGCCCGTTTGATACGCTCCTCATGGTTACCCATACAGTATACTAACCTTGGTGTCCACTGCTTCTTCTTACCTCGCTTCAACCTCTTCATTTCTTTCTTGATAGGCTCTAGTAGTATGTCCATTGCTTCATTACCTGAGCTTATGTCATCCTTATAACGCCTACCCTCAAAGGACTTCTTGCCTTTGTCATAAGAGGAGAGGCTAGGCATATCCCAATGGTCACCAATATGTACAATGTAATCTGGCTTAAGCTCTGCTATGTACTCACCAGCCCACCTGAGATGGTCCATTGGTACACCCAACTTAACTTGTGTATCTGGTATTACTATAATTCGTTTACTCATAGCCTAATCCTTTCTAAAAACAAGTGGTGGTGCAACTTGCACCAAAGCAGCAAGTGGTACACATAACCACCTTACCACTAGGGTCGATGAAAGTGTTAGAAGTACACACTGCATACGCACTTAGTGATGTTACAAGTAAAGCTGTTGCGATTAATAATCTTTTCATTGTACTACTCCTTATTTATAATTAAACATTCCGCTTTTACATTCTCGGAGATAGTTTCTTGTACCAAACTATCATACATAAAATAGTAGCTGAAATTCTTAGTCGCCCAAAAACACAAATATGCAAACCCACAAAATAAACATATTGACACTAACACCGAAATACTTTTTTTTAAAACATTCATTTTACTATTCCTTTCCAACCTGTGTCAAATTGTCACGGGTTAAAGATACCCAAACCAATTCCTTAAAAATTCCTATAGGTAGTACATACCCATACTGATTATTGTTCTTCGTGTTGACTAAGTTAATAACCACAGTACCATCTTTCTCTATTGAAAAACAACCCTCTGCCCTTTGCTTAATATTTACATCCTCAGCATAAGCTTGGAACAGAAATACATTAGGGGGTGGGTCATACATAGTACATGGGGTGGTTGTTAGTGTAAGGAACACCCCTTTTGTTACCTCAGTTACTACCTCCTGAGGTGCTGCGTTAGCTGTCACTACTGTCATGAGGCCTACTAAAGTTAAAGCTATCGGATTAATCATAGTCTTCTCCATACTCATCTTTAAAGTCTTTCTCAAAAGCCCTGAAGGAATGTTCTAACTCACCTTGGTCCTCTTCAAAGTCTAACTCCTTAACTCCGTAGTCTTCGTCAACATGTTCAGCCATGATAGCATCTTTAATCAACCCTTTTAGTCTAAGGTCATTTAGTAAATCAATAACCTCTGTTATGGTCATTACCATAGGCTCCCCACAATCAGAACAAACCCTCTGGTAATCTACTACCTCAAACTCAGGCCCTTCTGCACCGCAAGAATAACAAATTAAACTTTCTTCACTCATAGCATCCACTCCTTCGGAATCTCACCAACACAATATTTAATATCCCTCTTGTTGCACCAATCACTGTATCTCTGCTTCTTTAGTTTGGTAGTCCATCCATCTGATTGGAACACCATTCTAATATCTACGTCTGGGTTACAAGCAATTACTGATTCCATCTTTGTTCTGTCACTAGGTTTGAACCAACCCTTTGCTTCTAGGTAAATGCCACTAGGCAACCTGAAGTCTGTAAGGTACGTTGCATACTGCAAGATGTTAACACCACCACAACCTTGACATACCATTTCCCTACTAGTCCTCTTACGATACTTTAAAGTGGTACACTCATATGTAAATCCCTCTGGTAAGGTGAGAGCTAAGCGAGTCTCAAGCTTACTTCGGTATCTGTTACTTTTCTGCTTCATTAGCGTACCCTTCTATGTTCATTGGCATTAGTGTATCTTTTTGAATCATCCACAAGAGCTGAGTGTTCTGTACCATTCTAGTAAACCACCCATCACCAAAGAACTCTTCATACTTCTCTTCTACTAACTTATCCCAGTCTTCTCTTTTGGTTTCGTCCAACAGCTTCTCTGCTTTCTTAGGACCAATACCCTTAATTCCTGGAATGTTATCTACCTTATCTCCCATCAACATCTGCTTGTAGAAGAACTTAGTACCCCCTTCTGGTGTTACTGTTTGCCACTCTTTCTTAACGTAGTTGTAATGCCACCCAGCCACCATCAATAAGTCTTTATCTATTGTAGCTATTGCTGTCTCGTTTGTTTGGTGTTCAGCTAGTGCATCATCAGCTTCTTTCCCATCTACAATCTCAGTGTTATAGTTCTTCTCTAGATAATCTCTTATTGCTTGATAGTGTACTGGCTTACTCACACCCTTTCTATTAGCCTTGTACTCAGAATCTATTGTATACCTAAAGTTATCCTTTCCTGTCAGAAACCCTACATACTCATCAGGTCCCGTATCATTCAATAGGGAAGTCATAAACCTCTTTACAGTGTACAAAGCATAGCGCACTGGTTCTGCTTCTATCTCCCCATCTGGCATCTTATGTTGTGTAGCAAACCCTACTCTATATACTATAGGGTCTAAGTCTATTAATAGTTTCATATAGTCTTACCTTTCTTGGTGCGCCCAGCAGGAATCGAACCTGCAACCCCCAGCTTAGAAGGCTGGTGCTCTATCCGATTGAGCTATAGGCGCAATCCCTATTAGGAGAAGTCTGGAGCTGTGTCCTCTTCACCAGAAGCTCGGTTGTTATCTACACACCAGCGAGGTAAGCCATACATAGCCTTCTGTGCTGGGTTGTTCTCATCATCTACATCACCAGTACACCCATCAGTAATACCACCTTCTGCTACATCCTTCTGATACTTCTCTGGGATGGCTAGGATTTCTTTGATGTTAGCATACCCACCACGGTGAACAACTTGAACACTACAAGGCTTACCAATTACAGAATCCCAGTCTGCTACTTGTCCCTCTTTAGCTGAAGAAGAGAATACCTTAAACCGCTTAAGCTCATTACCCATCTCTGTTAGAGTACGTAGGATGTTGAAGCCATTAGTCCACATAAGCATTGGGTTAGTCTCTCCTTCATATGTACGAGTCTGTCCTAGAATCTCAATACCTAATGCTAACTGTTGGATAGGTGCTCGTACACCCTCACCAAAATCTTTCTCCCGCTTCTGCATACCTAAGTCTGCTACATAAACTAAACGACCTTCATACTCACCTTCTGGTAGTATATCGTTCTGGTCTGTACTTGCTGTTGCACTTGTTCTCTTGATAGCCATTCTTATTTCTCCTTGTTTAACTCAACTGTTATTGTAACACATTCTATACTATAAAGCAAGCTAATGTATACTTGCATAATTCTTACCAAACTGTACATCTACATCCAAGACTCTGTTCAAGCTGAACTTGTTATTAACTTCCTGTACAGCTAGCTTAAAGTATTCTTTCACCTTCTCTTGTTGGCCTTGCTTAACCTCAGCAATGACCTCATCGTGGAACTGCCCTAGTATCCTAACCCCACCTTTCTTTAGTTCCTTAACCCACATATCAAATAAGAATGTACCTGTCCCTTGATTAAGGGTGCTGAACTTATCTTTATCAGCCTTTAAGAAGTACCAAAACTTACTCACTGGGTTATACAACCACGTCTTACCCTTAATACTCTTTACTATACTCTCCTCTGCAATAGCCTTAACACTCCAATTACGTTCCCAATAAGCTTTATGTAGTTTCCTAGCTTCCCTCTCACTCATCCCTGCTTGCCTTGCGATAGTAGCTGCACCAGCACCATAGGTAGAGGCATAGTTAGCTGTCTTAGCGTTGTACCTAATCTTATCTAGTACCTCAGTCTTACCTCCCTCTTTGTATTGGTTAGCTTGCTCTTGTGTCATCATATTAGCTGCTACTGCAATGTCTAGGTGTGGGTCAAAGCCCTCTACCATCATCTCTTTTACATACTCTGCATCATGACTCCACATATAATGTTGCTTAGTCCTATCCTCAAGACTGCACATATCACTACCAATTAATTCATTAGTATCCTTTCTAACTGTTAGTAAACTTCTAATCTCCTCCCCATAAGGTTTACGTAAGCTAGGTATATTAACACAAGTCTTATGCTTAAACCTTAAGGTGTTTGTTAGGCCTTGTATACCTGCCACTACATAACCCTTCTTAGCTGACTCTAAGAGCCCCTTAACAATCGCTATACGGTGTCCAAGTACCCCCAAGTCTGATAGACTAGCTAACTCTGGGTGGTCTTTAATCATATTCTCAATAGAAGAACATAACATACCACTACTGTTTTTAATCTGAGGTACCTGTCTATCATCTACAAAGTTGAAAGTAGCTGGAACCCACCCTAAAGCGAACAACCAATCCTTAATCTGCTTAGAGCTACTAGCATTAGGTGGTAAGTTCCTCTGGAATACTTGCACTTCCCCTTGGTAATCAAACCCTAAATTCTTTTCTTCTACTAACTCCTTCCAACGTACCCCAACTACACTTAAAGTACCATCCATCTTAAAGGGCTCTTTAGGTCTAACTTTCTTAGTATACTTAGGAACTTCTGGCATGACAGAATGTAATGTATCTTTAGCAGTGTCTTGTCTCTCTATCATCAAGGATAGTAACTCCTCCCCCTGTACCTCATTAAACTTCCACCTCTCCTCCTCTTGCCCCCTGGCACAAGTCATCTTGAAGGTTAGGTATTCTACTAAGTCATTGTATTTACCCTCATATAGTGCATCTAAGTCCCCCTTCTGTAACTTCCAGAGTAAGGTATTTATCCTCACATCTTCCTTACATCGGTTCACATACTCCTCTAGTGGTAGGTTTTCCCAATCATCAACCTTAGGCTTAGGGATACCGAAGTCCTCCCCATAATGTGCTAGCCCATGCCTAGCCCTCGTTGGGTATAAGTACCAAGACAATGCTAATGTGTCCACTAACGTAGCCTTGATAGTTATATTTAGTAGTCTTTCTAATACAGGTATGTCATATCGTATGATATTGTGACCAACTAAGGTTGACACTTTGTTTAAACAGTCTCTCATCTCTTGATAATCTGTAATAGCTAGCCCGTCTATCACCATACAATGTATCTTTGTGGGGTTTAGACCATCTGTCTCAATATCAAATACACATTCCATACAACTCAATCCTCTGCTGAATAGTCATCTTGTAGTACATCACCCATAACTTCTTTTAGGAATGGGAAATCCTTAAATAAGAGTATAGCACACTTCTTAGCTATATCCCTATGTTCTTTTTGTGTTTCAACTCCACACCTCACAGTACAATAGGTAATCCAAGAGCGTAGTGTACCATTCATATACATAGAGGTACTTGTAAGACCTTCAGGTAGTAAAGCTCTTGCTTGTTCTTTAGCTACTCCGTTGTTTAAACTATATATGTAGGCTGAGACTGCAACAGCCCACACATCTTGTTGCATACCCCTAAAGTCCATGCTATCTTCACTGCTGATGCTGTTTTGCTTATTCTTAGTGTCTTGTAGCCTCATCTCCCTGAACTCTAAGTCTGGACTAGCTTGACTATAACGTTGGCTAAACTCTTGAAAGGAGAATGAGCGGTGTCTTAGAATCTGTCTGCCAATATCTCTCGTGGTGGTAACCTCCATTACTACGTTAACCATCTCAAAGATACTGAAGTGCTTATGATTGATACAATATTTTAATAATCCCCCACTTGTTTTAAAGTTCATTTGGTTATCAGGGTTAGATACCCTAGCACAGTAACTCACCAACTCTTCTGCTGTTTCCATACCCTCAACTAAAGGTTGAGTAATACCTACTATTTTTACGTTCATTTTTTAGTACCCCTTCACTTCTAAGTAAGTAATTGTTCTCTCATCAAAGTATACATCACAACTGTACCCTTGTCCAAAGTCTCTATCAAATAGCATCCTGAACTCACTCATATTCTTACGAGCTGGTTCACAATCCTCTGTCCTGTCTCGACTAATACCATGACCATAATGAGCCCACTTCTCCATCGCTCTACTACCTGTAAACTCTGAACTTAGTACCTTACCACCTGCTTCATGGGGTGTAGAGGTCTTAGGCTTAGGGTTAACATGACTGTAACAAAAGATTGAGATTGGATACTTCATAACCAAGTCTGCCATGTCGGTCATAATCTCATTGAGTTTATCATTAGCTTCACTACTAGCATACCTACTAATCAATGCTGTCAATGGGTCAATGATAAAGATATTAATATCATCAAGTAGGTGCATCTCTTCAATGGCTATACGTATATCATTCCAATCACGACTAGCTAACCTGTCATAGAACCTTACCCTACCATTCATATCTGTTAGCGTATTGCGTAAGTCTTCTATATCATATTCAATATCTGGTCTACTGTAATCAACCTTATCATGCTTACCTGCTAATTTCTTAGCTGTCTTAGCTGGTGCATTCTCAAGGTCAAACATACCAACCTTAGTGTTCTCTTTATAAATCAAATGTTCTACTAACTGGTGTTGGTGGTCTGTCTTACCAATCTTAGGAGCTGCTCCAACTATGTGAATGTTATGTGGCCTGATACCAAAGCAAGCCTTTGTGACTGTAGGCCATGGAAAACTGATACCCATCTCAGGTTTAATTAAAGCTTTATCAATGAAGTCTAACACATCCAACACTTCACCTTGTCGTACTGGTTGGCTATCCCACACGACTTTTTGATACAGCTCTTGAGTTCTACCAGCCTCCAGCATAGCGTTAGCATCCTTAAGGGGTAGCTCTGCCACCTTGAAGGTGTGAAAGGTCTTTAGAACATCCTTAACAGCCTTCTTACCAGCATCATCATTATCTAACACTAAAATAACTTCATTGTAAGACTCTACGAACGCCCTATTGTTAAGAATATCCTTAACTGCTGAGGTAACCCCTCGTGTTAGAGATACTACACTAGGTTTAAATGTTTTATACTTAGGGTCTGTATGAATAACAATAGCTTGGTATAAAGCCATAGCATCACAAGCACCCTCAGTAATAAACAACTTCTTACCCCCATTACGTTTAGCTAGTGTTGTTCCAAATAACTCTACATCTCCTTTTCTGTCACCTACACTACGAAAACCCTTATCTAATACAGTACGTTCCTCGTACCCTGTTACTAATCCCTCTTTAGTAGTAGGATAGTAATGCTTAACAATCGTACTTCCATCACTCTTACTGTAACCAACCTTAACATTAAAGAGGTCTACAACCTGCTTTTTAATACTTCTGAAGCCATCACTAGGTAACTTGCCTATCTCTTCTACTGTAATATAGCCCTCAGACGCACGTAGTGGCTCTGTAACGGACTTTCTACCTCCTACCATACCTACCCCCTCACTTAGCTCATTAGAAACGCTTAGACACGCAAAACAGAACGCATCTAAACTCCCATCCTCTTGCTCAAATATCTGCTTCCCATCAGAACTACCACACTCAGGACAGGAAGTTTTATATACTGGTGTACCTTTATTCATTGTATTACCGTAGTAGTCTTAATATTAACAATTAAGTCATTCATATCAAGAGCCTCCCCATTTGCGTATAAAGTCACCTCGTGTGTGTGTCCATCTTGTACTAATGACTCTATGACTAGGTAGACTATATCACTACCTGAAAACTGGTTAGTTTGTACAGATGTGTATGGGGTGTCTTCCTCCTCTATAGTAACCCCATAGTAATCATCAAAGTCATCATCAAAGCCATCAAAGGACACTTTGGTACCCTAACTCCCTTACTAAGTCTGAAACAACACAACGTTCCACAAAGGTATATGATACATCTTGCTCCATAACCTCTTTAAACTTTTGTAAGGCAGATAACATAGCTTTAAAGTCTGGCTCCGTAGTAATATCAATTTGTACTGTCCTAAAACCTGTAGTTAGAACTCTTGAACTAATCATTTTATACCCCCTCTATGTATGTAACGTAAACGATAAGACAAATACAACCACTAAAACTATTAATGTATATATTATCTTTAATAATATTAATTTGTATTTCTCTTTTCTCTCTTTTCCAACCCCTCTAACATTCTTCGATTGTATCATGGAAATACCCCAAAGTCAACTAAATCGTTATATTTATTTACTTCGTCAAGCCACTGCTCGAACTCTTGTAACTCTGCATACTCTAGATGGTTAATATCATCCTCGTAAAACTCAACATTATTATTATCATCATCATTAAAATCATCCATTTTAATCATCTCCCCAAATTAAGTAGTGTATAACTACTAGTACCACGATAAAAGAAACAGCTAGTGACATCCAAAACAATAGCTCTAACATCATAATAATATTACCCCTTATCTTTCTTCTTGTTTAAATACTCTTTATTAATCTTATCATTATCCTTGAGGATATTCAACCAAACTAATAATATAAATATGCACACCATTGCGCCAATCATCATAAATATAAAGTTACCTATCATAAATATTGTATCTAACATTTTAATACCTCTCATTTGAAGCAAGATAATTATCTATTGTAGCCGTCCAATATTCCCAATTATAACCTACATTAGCATCGTGGTATTTTTCACCTAACTTTAAAACATCAATACACTGGTCTTCTGTTAAGGTGTCATTAAGTGAAAGTATGTCTTTAATGTCCCAAGAGCTAGTAATTTTAAAATCTAACATCATAATAATATTACCTTTCGTTGTAAAGTTTAAGTTTAGAATTCATGGACTAACACAGAACCATCATTAAGCCCCTCAATGGTACCTGTCTGCTCTTGTAAGTCCTCCCAAGTGATTGGGCTACCATGGTCTTCAAGGGCTTCTTTAATGCTGGCATAACCTGCCCATTCACATCTAATGGCTACTAAGTCAAGCTCTAAGTCTTTCCCTGTGTCCTCACTGTATTGCTCATAGTATTCAAGTAATGCCTGTGCTTGGTAGTAAGTCCAATTAGCATACTCATCTGATAATAACATTCTCATACCTTCTGATTCGTTTACTACTCTGATTAGTGCCATGATATATGTATCTCCTGTTGTGTTGTAAATTGTATATTGGCTTAGATAGCCCCACAATACCCTGTTAAAGGCATTGAAAGATAGTTAAACCGCTTGCATAATGCGAGATGTTAGGAAAACAACCACCAAACTGATAATAAATTTTAAAAACATTACCAATCCCCACTTTCTAATAATTCATTTAATCTGTTGACTACTATTTGTGGGGTCACTGCCTCAAAGTACACCTTATAAAAATATTCAGATTGCTCAGGGTTTACAATCATTTCCGCGCATTGAATGTGACATTCTAAATAATCCGCAATCGCTTGAAACCCAACAGCACCATAATATACGGGTATACCACCATCACCAACCTCACCACCGTGGTGCTTCCACTCTGGACTTACTGCTAAATGTCCACCAACACAGGCGGACATACCACAGGTGTGGAGTTCTGCTTCCGTAGTCGATGTTCCATTCCAAGAGTCTTGCCAAGTTTCCATATGAAACGGTTTATCCACATCCAACGCCCGTTGCATTACATCAATTATTACTTTCAATCTACTACTATTAAATGGTTTCATTTTACTTCCCCTTTATAATTTACCTATTCAGGTACCTATTCATAATAAATGCTAAATGATTGATTATGAATGGCAAATTAACTGTGTTACCTATTCAAATACCTATTCAAGAATCCAGCCACGTAATTAATGCACCATAACACAAATAGGATAGAATAGCAATTATACAGTATAAAATCCAATCATGTTTCATTATTACAATCTTGGACAAAGTTTTCTCTCTTAACTATAGCTAAGTAAGTTTCAATTGTAGCTTCCCAATAGTCCCAATTATAACCCACATTTGCATCGTGGTATGTTTCACCCAGCTTTAAAACATCAATACATTGCTCTTCTGATAAGGTGTCATTGAGTGAAAGTATGTCATCGACATACCACATACTAGTAATTTTAAAATCATTCATTTCAATATCTCCATTGTTGTTGACTTAATCAGCCCCACAAGATGCTGTTTAAACAATGCCTTGATAGATAGTTAAACAACCTGCATGGTTTCCGAACATACCCCACATATAGGTAGAGCAATCTCCGCCCACTTACGCGATGTTCTTACAACATAGCCACAAGT
>Ga0075117_1000297_pt1 | contig 34588 bp, 30 predicted proteins | sample AntAceMetag02UKJ_FD_69789 | JGI IMG/M metagenome (GOLD analysis project Ga0075117, IMG submission 69789) | Saline lake microbial communities from Ace Lake, Antarctica - Antarctic Ace Lake Metagenome 02UKJ | ecosystem: Environmental > Aquatic > Non-marine Saline and Alkaline > Saline | place... | reverse complement strand
TTTGACACTTTAGAGGAAAAGAGCTATAAGATCCAGAACAGGGTGATGCTCTCCAGATATCGGGGAAAAACAAAATGTAGCACCTGTAACGGAAAGCGACTGCGCCCAGAAACCGATTATGTAAAAGTGGGTGATAAATCCATTTCCGAACTGGTTGGCATATCCATAGAAAAACTGATTACCTATTTTGGACAGTTGGAATTAAGTAAGAACGATGCACTTATTGCAGCACGTTTATTAATAGAAATAAATACCCGTTTGGGTTTTCTGGACAAGGTAGGGCTCAATTATCTAACCTTAAACCGAAAATCCAATACCCTATCCGGTGGGGAGAGTCAGCGCATAAATTTGGCGACCTCTTTGGGCAGTAGCTTGGTAGGTTCCATGTATATTTTGGACGAGCCAAGTATTGGCCTGCATCCCAAGGATACCGAAAATTTGATTGATGTATTGCTTTCCCTACGGAATTTAGGGAATACCGTCATCGTGGTAGAGCACGACGAGGATATTATGAAGGCCGCGGACGTCGTCATAGATATTGGTCCCGAAGCAGGTACCCACGGTGGCGAAGTGGTCGCGCAAGGTACTTTGAGCGAAGTTCTAAAATCCAGCTCGCTCACGGCCAGTTATTTAAACGGAAGTATGGAAATTGCGGTTCCAAAAGAAAGGCGGACTTCCAAGAACCACATTCAGATAATAGGATGTAGGGAAAACAACTTACGGAATATCAATGTTACTTTCCCGCTGGATATGTTAACAGTAGTTACGGGAGTTTCCGGTAGCGGAAAAAGCACCTTGGTCAAGAAACTACTGTATCCTATTTTACTAAAAGAAGTTGGAGGATATGGTGAAAAAGCTGGACAATACAGTTCCGTTTCAGGGAAATACAAGCATATTCAGCATGTAGAATTTGTAGACCAAAATCCCATCGGACGCTCGTCCCGTTCCAATCCGGTTACCTATATCAAGGCTTATGACGATATTCGGAACCTGTTCGCGAACCAAAAACTGAGTAAGATTCGAAATTACCAAGCCAAACATTTTTCTTTTAACGTTGATGGTGGCCGCTGTGAAAAGTGCAAGGGCGAAGGCGAAATTACCGTAGAGATGCAGTTCATGGCCGATGTGCATTTGGAATGCGACACCTGTGGTGGCAAGCGCTTTAAAAAGGAGGTGCTGGAAGTGACCTTCAACAATGCCAATATAGATGATCTCCTTAGCATGACCATTGATGATGCCATTGCATTTTTTGAAGTTAAAGCGCAGACAAAAATCGTAACCAAATTAAAACCATTAAAGGACGTAGGTTTGGGCTACGTAACCTTAGGGCAGTCCTCCTCTACCCTTTCCGGTGGCGAGGCACAGCGGATAAAATTGGCGTCCTTCCTAGTCAAAGGAACTACCAAGGACAAGGTTTTGTTCATTTTTGATGAACCCACCACAGGATTACATTTTCACGATATCCAAAAATTATTGAAGTCGTTCAACGCGCTCATTAAAAAAGGACATAGTATCGTCGTCATTGAACACAATGTGGAATTGATAAAATGTGCAGATTACATTATTGACCTTGGCCCCGGCGGAGGCGAAAACGGTGGCGAACTGTTGGCAGAAGGTACGCCTGAGGAAGTAGCTAATAGCAAGAAGTCCTTTACTGCTAAGTATTTGAAAGAAAAATTATAATGCAAAAGCAACTTCTATCGGTTTCATGGCTGAAGGAGAACATCAATAATCCTAATTTGGTATTGCTAGATGCGACTATTCCCGTGATAACGGAAAATCTTTAAACCCCTGCTCATACTATTATTACCGGTGCCCGCTTTTTCGATTTGAAAAATATATTTTCAGATGCCGATGCCAGCTTGCCCAACACCATCCCCTCCCCAAAACAATTTGAAACAGGCTGCAGAAACTTGGGCATTAATTCAGATTCCTTTATCGTTATTTACGACACGAAAGTCATCTATTCCAGCCCTAGGGCGTGGTTTCTATTCAAAACCATGGGTCATAATGCGGTGGCCGTTTTGAACGGCGGACTTCCAGAATGGGCAAAACATGGGGGAAGTTGCACCACAGCGTATGCAAAAAACTATCCCCGAGGTAATTTTAAAGCCGATTTTGAACCCACTCGATTAAAAAATGCGGAAGTTATCCTGGATAATATCAATACGTTCAATTGCACAGTTATCGATGCCCGTAGCGAAGAACGCTTCCTAGGTAAGGTTTCAGAACCAAGAGCGCACTTGAAAAGAGGGCATATTCCTAAATCCATCAATCTACCCTTTACAAACCTTTTAAGGGATGGTAAATTTCTACCTATAAAAGAACTGAAAGAAACTTTCAAAAATTTATCCTTAGGCAATAATCCCTTATTATTTTCCTGCGGTTCGGGCATTACGGCCTGCATCCTTTTTTTTTGCCGCTACTATGGTTTTAAAGAACGAGCTTTTTCTTTATGATGGGTCTTGGTCGGAGTGGGGAGAAGGCGACAAATATCCTATTGAATACTATAAAATAAGTCTGCTCTTCTAAAAATAGTACGCTTCGCTCTAAACACTACTACACCTTTTATTATTTTAATAAATTGAAAATCAGTTAACTATAGATAATTTTTATTTTTTGGCACGCGGTTTGCAGTATCATATTGGGAATGTAAATAGTTACTTCCAGAATACACCTACCCAGTGGTAGGTCATTAAAACCTTATATTATGAAAAAGTTCGTACTTATTATCGCAGCGGTACTTTTTGGAACAGCAATGGCCCAAGCCGCAACAGCTGAAGATAAGGTTGCTTACGTCAACCTTAATGCTGGAAACTCATTTATTTTTGTTGAAAATGGAGTAACCTTTTCCGTATTTCCGGATGGCGAATTCGATTTTTATGTAGATAACAGATTGAATATTGGTGCAGGTCCACAAATAGGAAATGTAGCCGTAACCTTTAATTCAGGTTTCGATTATAACCCGTATGTACAGTTCGATGATTTCGGAGCTGTAATCCAAGTGGAAAATATTCCTATATTTTATGACTTTTACGGTCGTGTAAGCCAGATAGGTAGTGTAAACCTAAACTTTAACAACGGTTTTGTAAATCAAATCGGTGGGATGAATATCTTTTATAGCCAAGGTGCCTTTAGTCACTTCAACGGTTTTATCAATATACATAATAGACGCTATATATACAGTCCCTTTCATAGCTGGTTCGCCAGACCGACAATTGGGTTCTTTAATGTATGGAACACTCCTTACAGAAGGTTTTATACCCCTGTTAGATACACCTGGTATAGCCCATATAGAAACAATGTGAGAAGGGCATATGCCGAAATTGGTAGGGAACACAGATATAATAACGTTAGAAGGGAAAGAGCTTCGATTTACAGAAATGATAAAAGGGTAGCTGTAAGGGATAACGCTGAAAGAAGCAACAGAACCGTTGCCACAAGAAGTAATTCTAATAGAACCAATACCGTTGTAAAACGTGAAAACGGACGAAAAACCAGCAGAAGTGTTGCGTCTAACGGTACAACCAGTTCCAACAGAAGTAACAGTGTGACCAACAGAACTGCGACAGTTCAGCGAAATGCCAATACCACAAGCCGTAGCAACACAAGTTCGGTCAGGGATAATCAAAGAACAGCGGTTACCAATAGAACCGTCACCAGAACCCCTAGCAGGACCACGGTTTCAAGAACTACGACTGCCTATAAAAAACCTGAGACGCGAAGCAGCAATGTGCAAAGCCGTCAAAGAAGCGCAAGCACTAGAACGGTGAGGAGCGCCCCATCTAGATCAACGGGTACGGTAAGCAGAACTACCAGCTCTAGTTCGGTCAGCAAGGCCCCGGCCAGAAGTTCGTCTAGGTCTGCTACAACAAGGACTAGTAATGGTAGAAGACAGTAATATAATAGAATTGTTTAGGTTGGTTAGTTGTTTAGCCCCGCAATGGATGTATCCATTGCGGGGCTTTTTTTAGTCCCCTCCCCTAAATCCCCTCCCCGAGGGGTAGGGGACCGTTTGTTAATATGTTTACCTTGAAAGTTTTAATTGTAAATGCTCCCCTAAAGTAACTTTGCTAGCCCTCCCTGATACTGAGACAAGCTCAGCACAAAAGGGAGAGGGGACAGCTCGTAGATAGATTTCAACCAAGAGGAAACAACTTCAAAAACTTTTTGGGCAACTCATTTTGCACAAGTACTTTAGCTTTTGTTATAGGATGTATAAATTGAAGGGAATGGGCGTGTAAATACAGCCCCTTTCCTTTTAATACTAAACCTTCTTTTCCATAGTCCGCATCGCCTAGGATTGGGTTTTCTATGGAAGCTAAATGTTTTCGTAGCTGATGCCTTCTGCCTGTTTTTGGTTGTAGCTTTACCAAATTCAGGTACCCAAAACGCTCGGAGATGATGGTTTGTTCTACTTCATAGTCGGACACGGACTCTTTGCCGTCTACAGGAGCCACTACTCTACCGCTTGCTTTCATGGTACCAATGGCAACTGCGTAATAGACTTTCTTTATCTGTTTTGTTTTGAATAAGTGGTTGAGCTGAATAAGGGCGGAACTCGTCTTGCCGACCAAAAGAGTTCCGGTAGTGGGGTAATCCAATCTATGAACGGGTTGAGGAATAACAGCATCAAAAGCAGTGCTTTTTTGTAGGTTTTGCTCCAAGGCATTGGCAACGGTCAAAAAGCGATTACCAGTCACGGCTATTCCGGCAGGTTTATGGATAATGGCCAGATCGTCATCTTCATAGAGCACTTGCAAATCTAGGAGTAACTGTCTTGTTTTCTTCTTTTTTAGCGATTGTTCAAGTTCGATGCGTTCTCCTCCATAAATAAAAGTAGCTGTGGTAGCGATAACACCATTCACTAAAATCAACTCCTTTTTTAAGGCTTTTTTTAAGGCCGATTTTGTAGAAAGCATATCAAAAATACCTACCCCATATTCCTGTAACCTTAGGGGTTTATCTTGTTCCTTGGCAATATGCGTGGCTATGATTTCCAGCTTATTTCTTTAAGAACTTGGAAAGTACACCGTATACATCTTCGGAAATTTTGAAGCGGTATAGTACGCCCACGTACATTGCAGTAATCAATGCACTTTTTAGCAGTATGTTGACGATGGGGTGAAACTCGAATTGAAAGGTATAAAAAAGCACACCAACAATCAGCAACAAAGCGAACACCTTTACAGTTTCCGACGTAAAGGGCAAAATATGAAACTTGGATTTTACGTAATATAGTTTAAGGGAATTATAAATGAAAAACGCGGAAAAACTAGCAATTGCCGCACCTTTGATGCCGTAAGCAGGAATCAGCCACAGATTAAAGCCTACGGCCATTACAGCCAGTAAGACCCCAAAAAACAGTATAGAACGGTAATAGTCCGAATTATAAAGTATAGAATTATTATTCCCCAAAAGGGCATCGTACACCTTGGCGAGTCCGATCCAGAATACAATCATAAATCCGCCTGTGTAGCCTTCGGGAAGGAGTTTGTATAAATCTTCCAAATTCAAGATAATCAGTAAAAAAAGTAATCCGGAAATAATCAATAAGGTCAAGGAACTTTTTTGATACAATTGTTTTAGCGACCTCTTGTCGTTCTTGTTCAGATACTCGGCCGTCATGGGATAGGTAATTTGGTGCATGGCCCGCGAGGGCACGGCAATGGTAGAGGCAATAAATCCAGCGACTGCGTAATAAGCTACATTCTCCAGTTCCAAAAAGTTGTTCAACATGACTTTATCTACTTCCATCAGTACAATAGCGGTGGAGCCTCCCAAAATAATGAGTCCGCTATATTTCATAATGTCCCACCAATTATCGGGAACCGAAAGCTGTATTTTGGGCATTCTAAGTTTGTAGGCATACAACTTCATAATGAGCATCCGTAAGAGATAAAAACCTACCAAGGCGTTTATAAAACCTTCGATGCCTATATAATCAAAATACAATAAGACCAACAAAACTGACTGACCCAACCTACAGAAAACCTCTTTTAAAAAATTACCGAAAACGGATTTCATACGTATCCGCGCCCATGCGTAGAACACTTCAAAATAGGCCATGGCCATACCGGCCAAAAAAATATGCCACACATAATCCCGCACTATGGGGTTCTTGTTGGACAATAGCGCCCCGATCGCTTCGTTGGAAACATAGCTCAACAGCGCCACAGGAAGTATAAAAAGTAAAGGTAGTAAGAGCATCATGGTCAGAAAGCCTTCCTGCTCTTTTTCCGAAGCAAAACTGCTGTAAAATTTGACTAGTGCGTTAGGCACGCCAAATGCCAGAAAGGGCATCAAAACCGCAGCCACCGATAAGACTACCTGTACCAGACCATAATGATCCGCCTGCATAAAATTAGTGTATAAAAACAAAGTGTTCACGGCACCTATGGCAAAGCCTATGTAGGTAATTATGGTGTTGTTCAACGACTGTTTTAATACAATACCCATTAGATATATTCCGCTAGTTGTCTTGTAAGTTCCCGCCTGCTATAGTTCTCCACATGTACGGAAGACACTTTTAAATCCTGGCTTTCATATTGCCGAAACCAGTTTAAAAGTACATTTTTAAGATCGGCATGGGAAGTATATTCAAAAATAGCGCCCGTCTTGGTTTGTGCCACAAGGGTAGCTACTTCCCAATCTTTTGGGCCAACCCCTAAAATGGGCCGCCCCGAGGCCATATACTCGAACAGTTTTCCCGCGATAATTCCCTTGGCCTCTTCTACACCTATTTCCGCTAAGAGCAAGACTTGGGATTTTTGTTGAAAGGCAATCGCTTCATCATGAGGCACGTAGCCGATTACATCAATATGCGGTTCTAAACCATGCACTTTTAGGCGCTCTAAAATATCTTTGCTGATGACTCCTATAAACTGCAAGCGTAATGCATTTTTAAATGCTAGGTTCTCCTTGGTGAGTTCGGCAAGTACTTGCCAGAGGTTCTCCGGATTTCTGCCGCTGAGCATGGAGCCAATGTGGGAAATAGTGAATTTTTCATCCAATTGCAGGACTTTGGGTCTTTCCTGATCGTAACCGTTCGTAATGACCTTTATGGGCTTGTTGGTTAGGTTACGGAATTCCTTCTTGGTGGTCTGGCTCGTAACCATAAGTTTATCTGCACTTGTCAATACCAATTGCTCCAACTCCTTATGCTTGTTTTTGGCAAGGGAAGTCAATTTTAATTTTTTGTGATAGCCGATGGATGTCCAAGGATCTCTAAAATCCGCTATCCATTGTACCTTGTTGTGCTGTTTTAGAAAGTGCCCGATCAAATGTACGCTGTGCGGCGGACCGGTGGTTATAATGGTATCAATACTTTCTTTTTGTAAAACACCGTGCAGGAATTCCACGGATGGGCGTACCCAATATTTCCGAGCATCGGGAATAAAGAAGTTTCCGCGGATCCATAACAATAATTTCTCTGTGAGCGACTGATTAGTCGCTTGAATGATTCCAGAACTAATGCGTTTCGTTTTGTTTCTGGAAAGAAAACTGGCAAAGCGGTAGGGCTCAAAAATAGGCTGCTTGTAAATCGTGATATCTTTTGGAACTTCACTCAGAAAGGAGGTGTCCGTCATGGGATATTGCGGATTTTCAGGTACGTAGACTATGGGTTCAATATCAAAATCCCGCAGGTACTTTACGAATTTCAACCACCGCTGCACTCCGGGGCCGCCCGCAGGTGGCCAGTAGTACGCGATAATCAGTACCTTTTTCATTTGATTTTAATGTTGATTTTTGTTTGTCAAGGTTTTCGTGTGCTTATCGATATTCAAAAAAACTACCTGAATGTAGTATGAAGGTTTTTGATGATGACTAGATTACTCCGATACCTCCTGTCTAGCTTTCCAAAAAGTAAAACCTATACCACCTATAAATACAAGACCCAATAGAATAGTGCTTGCCAAGGTTATTTGGCTTCCCAGTTGCACCACCTTGGGTTCGAACTTAAATTCTATCGTATGCTTCCCTTCAGGAATTTTTAAGGCACGTAGGACATAATTGACCTCAAAATGGTCTATCAGCTTTCCATCTATATAGGCATTCCATCCTTCCGGATAATACATTTCCGAGAAAACGGCCACTCCGGCATTGGGATTCTGGGATACATACGTAAGATGATTAGGCTCGTAATCGGTAATGTCGATAGTCGCTGCGGAATCTACCTGATACTCGAACCTATTGATATTTTTAAACACCGTTGAATTCACGACCGCAATAGTATGGGTATCCAAACTATCCAAGGCCTGTATTTCTTCGTCTGCGGTGGTTACCTGTTTTAATTGCTTCACGAACCAAGCGTTTCCGTTAGCGTTGGGATTCTCTATAGAAAAACTGTTTCCTTCCTCATCTTGCCGCACCACATACTTTACGTTGAGCATATTGAAGACGGATAGGTTACCGTTGTAGATATGATAATCGAACAAATCTTGCATTCCGGCAGGTTTTGCGGCATGGTAGCCCGTAATCGTGCTATGAAAATACGCTGTCTTGGCGGAATCAAAACCATCGGTCTGATCAAAGACACGGAAGACGCCTTCATCCTGTAAAATTTGTTTATCGGCTGCGGTAGCCTGAAATGGCTGCAACATTTTTCGCTTGGAAACAAAACTATCGCTGTTCACGTACCTTAGGTTTACACCTACCAAGTCGAACACAATCAATGCACCGATCGCAATAATGGCCAAATTGGGCTTTAATTTTTGTTTGATAAGAAACCAGAGCAAGGCAGCGGTAAAAAGCACATAGCCCAAGGAACGGAGCAGATCACTCGTATACACTGATTTCCTGTCCAAACGAAGCATTTCTGGCAGTTCTTCCAGACCGGTCATACGCAAGCGATCATCGGAGGGGCCAACAAAATCGAACATTCCCTTAAAAAGAAACAATAAAGCGCCCAATCCAAAAACGATTCCTACGGCAATCTTTAATGATGCCATTTTATCCTTTATATCGACCTTTTCTGACAATAGTTTCTTTAGGGTAAGGATGGCCAATATGGGTACACACAATTCCAAAATGACCTGTATGGAAGATACGGCCCTAAATTTATCGTAGAGCGGAAAGTAATCGATCATAAAATCAGTCAGTACGCTAAAATTCTTTCCCCAAGACAGTACAAGGGACATCAAGGTACCAAATAACAGCCACCATTTGTCCTTTCCGCGCACCAAGAACAACCCTAGGATAAACAAAAAGAAGACCACCGCACCTATATAGGCAGGACCCGATGTTATGGGTTGTTGTCCCCAATAAAGGGGAACGCCGGAAACAAAATCCAAGGCGCTAGATCTGGGCAAACCTTTGTCCACCAAATAATTAAATGATTTGGAATCCTCCCCTAAATTTTCCTGACTTGCACCACCGAACAATCTTGGTACGAACAAATTCAGGGATTCGGTAATACCGTAACTCCATTGCGTAATGTAATCTTTACTAAGTCCGCCGGTATTTTCCTTGGGCGAACCATCGGAATTTATGGTCAGTTCGCTTTTGCCCCTCGTACTCCAATCGGCATATTCCTTTGTTGCCATCAATCCAGTAGCGTTGGCGGCTACCCCAAGACTAACGGCGGCCAGCAATAATCCAACGGATATGAAAAAGTGCTTTAATTCTTTCCTCTTTATGGCATCGATTAAATACACCACACCTAAGACCAAGACCAACAACATAAAATAATAGGTCATTTGATAGTGGTTGGCCACGATTTCCAAGGCCATGGCCAACGCCGTGAGCAAGAATCCCCAGAGGTATTTTTTCCTAAAGACCAGCACTATTGCGCCCAACACCATAGGTAAATAGCCAATGGCATGCGCTTTGGCATTGTGGCCGGCACCAATAATAATAATGAGATAAGTAGAAAATCCGAAGGCAAGAGCACCAACTATCGCGAGCTTATAGTCGATTTTAAGACAACAAAGTAGCATATAAAAGCCCAAAAAGTAGAGGAATAAATAATCTGCTGGTCTGGGCATGGAGCGTATCAACCGATCCAGTTGTTTCACATAATCGTGCGGATAGTTGGCTCCTAATTGATAGGTGGGCATACCACCAAAGGCACTATTGGTCCAATAGGGCTCGGCATCGTTCTCTTTACGGAAATCGTTCTGTTCCTTCGCCATGCCCGTATATTGGGCAATATCATGCTGATAAATTACTTTTCCCTGTAGCACGGGATGAAAGTAGGCCAGCGCGACTAGGATAAAAAATACGGTTACAAAAAAGTGAGTGAAAAAGAATCGTAAACCTTTCTTCATTTGCCGGATGATCGTTGTTTACGCAAATATAACTAGTCTATTTCTTCAAAGTCGATATACTCGCCTACTTTTTCGCCATTCTTCTTTGGTTTCGCCGTTTTTTTATCAAAGATAACATCGCCCACCTCTTCCTCCTGCTGTCTTTGCTGTTGGTCAAAACCCTCAAAAGCCTGCTTAAAATGGGACTCTGTTTTCTTTGCCGCGTAGCTCAATATTTTTGGCACAAATAATTTTGCCAACAATTTGAGCAGATAATACCCTAAAAGGATGAATAAAATTGTTTTTAAAAAAGCCATTTAATTAAATACTTATATATCAAAAATACAATTATCACGTTGTATAACTAGATTCTAAACTATTAAAATAATTATAAAGTCGTATACATGGCTAGTACCACTTACAATAAAACCATTTTTGTAAAGTTTTTCTTTTTACTCCTATTTGCCTCCCTTTCGGCAACAGGCCAATACACCGATGTCATTAACTCCAACCGACCAGGGCTCTCCGTAAGCGCGTATGCCGTAGGCAGAAACGTGTTACAACTAGAAACCGGGCTTTTTTACGAACAACAGGAACACGGACTTCTAAATACCCAATCAGACATCTGGGGAAGTGATATTTCCTTGCGGTACGGACTCCTTTTTGAACGCCTGGAACTGAATTACGAAGGTACTTTTCAACATCAGGATATTCTTTTCAACAATTTTGATATCAGCGAAACCCGAACCGATTTTGAACGCAATAGGTTAGGTCTTAAATTCTTGATTTACGATCCTTATAAAAATCCGGAACGCAATAAACCCAATCTTTACAGTTGGCGCGCCAATAATAAATTCCAGTTCAAAAATTTGTTACCTGCGGTATCCTTGTATGCGGGTGCAACCTTTGTTTTGGGAGACAATCCTTTTTATCCCGGTGAAGCGCAGGTAGCACCACGGGCGATGATTGCCACACAGAGCAGATTAACCCCAAGAATGGTCTTGATCACCAACACAGCGTACGACCGCATCGGAACCGAGTTTCCTGAACTAAGTTACCTGATCTCTATCTCCCATGCCTTTAGAAACCCTAAATGGAGCGTTTTTGCCGAGTATCAAGGCATACAGAGTGATCGGTATTCGGATTTATTACTGCGAAGTGGAGTTGCATACCTTATAAACGAAAGCTTACAAGTAGATATGAATCTAGGAGCAAGTTTTAAAAATACGCCTTCTCGTGTTTTTATGAGCGTGGGCGGTAGCTACAGATTTGATTTCCACCAAGACAAACTAGTACCTATTGAAGACCAAGCGGCAGACGAAAATGGCGGTGCCGTTAAAAAAGATGCCATGAAGAAGGATAAAAAGAAAAAAACCAAAAATAAAGGTCGCGGTGCTGAAGACATAGATCTTGGGCCGTCCAAAAAACAGTTGCGCAGCCTAAAAAAGGCGCAGAAGAAGAAAAAAGAAGACAATGGAGAAATAGAGTTTTAAGGTTTTCAGCTACTTTATTTCAGTTTTTAAAGCTTTTAAGTTCTGATTTATATTCCTAATATTGGTAGCCGTAAAGCTACTCTATGATTACAGTAAAAGAGATAACCTCTAAAAAGGAACTAAAAAAGTTCGTAACCTTTCCCTTTTCCTTATACAAAGACAATGCGTATTGGGTTCCTCCAATAATCAACGACGAGTTAGACAGCTTTGACAAGACTAAAAACCCAGTTTTTAAAGATGCCGACGCATGGTTTTTCTTGGCCTATGACGGTGCTACGATTGTTGGAAGAGTGGCGGCAATGATCAACCGATTGGAAGTAAACCAACAAAACGTAAAGAAAATGCGGTTTGGTTGGTTCGATTTTATTGATGATGAAAACGTATCAAAAGCCTTACTGGATAAAGTTGCCGAAATAGGCTCAAAGTACACCTTGGAATACATGGAAGGCCCTGTTGGTTTTTCCAATTTGGACAAGGTTGGTGTGCTTACAGAGGGTTTCGAACATATCGGCACTATGATTACCTGGTACAACCACCCGTATTACAAAGCTCATTTAGAGCAGTTTGGCTTTGCCAAAGAAAAGGAATACTTGGAACACAAGTTTCCTGAAAAAAACGCAGACCCCAAGCATTTTGTACGTATCAATGAACTTGTGAAAAAGAGGTATGAACTCCGTCCCCTAAACTTTACAAAGACAAAAGATGTAATGCCATGGGCAGATCAAATGTTCGACCTATTTAACGATAGTTATGCCAAACTATCCTCTTTTGTGCCTATTACCGATGTCCAAAAGGCCTATTTTAAAAAGAAATACATCAGTTTTATAAATCCCGAGTACATTAAATTCGTCGTAGATAAAGAAGACACCTTGGTTGCCTTTGCTATTGTAATGCCCTCGTTTTCGGAAGCATTACAGAAAGCCAAAGGAAAATTATTCCCTTTTGGCCTTTTTCATTTGTTAAAAGCTAGAAAGCATAGCAAGGATGTCATTTTTTACCTCATCGGTATCCAACCGGCGTACCAGAACAAAGGGGTTACCGCGGTCATATTTAACGAATACAGTAAAACCTTCCGACAGAAGAAAATAGAAATGTGTTACCGCACTCCAGAGTTGGCAGATAATACCGCCATCCAACAAATATGGAAACATTTTGATCCTGTGGTTTATAAAAGGAGATGTACTTATAGAAAGAATCTTTAGCAAAAAAAAGGCCTGAACAATTTGAACAGTTCAGGCCTTTTTAATTATTATAATTTCGCTACTCGCCCATCGCAGCAGCAACTGCGGCAGAAAGCCTTTTATAGGTGCCGTTTTGCAATCGTTCCCGAATGGCTGAAAAAGCGGTTAGTGTTTCTGTAATATCTTCCATGGTATGGGTTGCCGTTGGAATCATACGTAACAGTATTAATCCTTTAGGGATAACCGGATATACCACAATAGAACAAAAAATACCGTAGTTCTCGCGCAAGTCCTTGACCAAGGCCATGGCCTCTGGGATGCTTCCGTTCAAATAGACAGGGGTAACACAACTTGTGGTGGTACCAATATCGAATCCTTTTTCTTTTAGTCCGTTTTGTAGCGCATTTACGTTCTCCCAAAGTTTTGCCTTAAGTTCTGGCTGTGTGCGCAACATATCCAAACGTTTTAGGGCTCCTTTTACATAGACCATTGGTAAGGACTTTGCGAACATTTGCGAACGTAAGTTGTATTTCAAGTAATCGATGATTTGCTTGTCGGCTGCCAAAAACGCGCCTATACTAGCCATAGATTTGGCAAAAGTTGCAAAATATACATCAATATCGTCTTGTATGCCTTGCTCCTGACCTGCCCCGGCACCTGTTTCCCCCAAAGTTCCAAAGCCATGGGCATCATCAACAAGAAAACGGAACTTGTACTTTTTCTTCAACGCAACAATCTCTTTCAGTTTTCCTTGCTGCCCGCGCATTCCAAAAACACCTTCGGAAATAACCAGAATTCCACCACCTGTTTGGTCTGCCATTTTAACGGCACGCTCCAGATTGACTTCCAAGCTCTCAATATCGTTATGCTTAAAGGTAAAACGTTTGCCCATGTGCAAACGAACCCCATCTATAATACAAGCGTGGCAATCTACATCATATACAATAATATCATCCTTGGAAACCAAGGCGTCTATTGCGGACATGATTCCCTGATATCCGAAATTCAACAAATAGGCGGACTCCTTGTTAACGAACTCGGCACATTCTTGCTCCAGCTGCTCATGAAAATCAGTGTGACCACTCATCATCCTTGCACCCATAGGATAGGCGGCGCCGTACTCGGCAGCCGTATCCCCATCTACCTTTTTAACCTCGGGTAAGTTGGCCAAGCCCAAATAATCGTTTATACTCCAAGTAATCACCTCTTTGCCTTGGAATTTCATCCTATTGGAAATAGGACCTTCCAGTTTTGGGAATACAAAGTACCCTTCCGCTTGTGAAGCCCATTTTCCTAAGGGGCCTTTATTCTCTATAATTCTATCAAATAAATCTCTCATCGCCTAAATTTGGTTCTACTTGCAAAAGTAAATATTTTTAAGAAGCATTCATAACTTAATTCTATAGTGTAAAAAAAGTGGGCACAAGACCCACTTTTAAACTAATTTATGTGACTGTTATTTCACAAACTGTATTTCCTGTGTTTCGGCAACGGTGTTGATGTTCATAAAACCTTGGTCTTCCATCCACTTATCGCTATAGATTTTACTCATATATCTAGAACCATGATCAGGGAAAATAGTGACTACAACGCTATTATCGTCAAACTCGTTTCTTTCGTTCAACTGCTTTAATGCTTGGACGGCGGCACCACTTGTATAGCCTACAAAAATACCTTCGGTCTTGGAAACTTCCCTGGCCGTGTGGGCACTTTCACAATCGGTTACCTTAATGTACTCATCTATGATTTTGAAATCCGTAGCCCCAGGGATCAAATTCTTGCCCAAGCCTTCTATTCTGTAAGGATAAATTTCCTTCTCATCCAACGTTCCGGTTTCGTGGTATTTTTTTAATACGGAGCCATACGCATCGACCCCTATGACCTTAATATTTGGATTTTGCTCCTTTAAAAACCGTGCCGTACCGGAAATAGTGCCTCCTGTTCCGCTACAGGCTACCAAATGGGTAATCTGTCCACCTGTTTGCTCCCAGATTTCAGGTCCGGTAGATTTGTAGTGTGCCTCTATATTCAATTCATTAAAATATTGATTGATATAGATCGACCCTTTGGTTTCTTTATGCAAACGTTTGGCAACCTCATAATAGGAACGGGGATCATCTGCACTAACATGGGCCGGACAAATATGTACCTGTGCCCCCATGGAGCGCAGCATATCTATTTTATCTTTGGATGATTTTGAACTCACGGCCAGAATACAATCGTAGCCTTTTATAATACTCGCCATAGCGATACTAAAACCGGTATTTCCGGAAGTAGTTTCTATAATGGTGCTACCTTCGGACAAAAGACCTTTACGCTCCGCTTCTTCTATAATATGGATGGCTATGCGATCCTTAGCGGAATGTCCTGGATTAAATGCCTCTACCTTGGCGTAAAAATTACCGGCGAAACCTTTGGTTATCTTGTTCAACTTAACCAGCGGTGTATTTCCTACTAGTTCCAAGATATTGTTGTAAGCCTTTATCTTATTTTTCATAAGGGGAATCCTTGTGGTTCAATTGGTATATTAAATTTTTTATTTGTTAAAAAATCCACAACAAAGTTACTGTTTTTTTTCAACTATAGGATTTTCCCTTCCAAATCTAAAAGGAAAGCATACTCCTTCGCGACCTCTTTTAACGCTTCAAACCTGCCAGAGGCACCTCCATGACCTGCCTCCATATTTATATCCAATAAAAGCAACTTGTCATTGGTCTTCATTTCCCGCAATTTGGCAACCCATTTCGCCGGCTCAAAATATTGGACTTGGGAGTCGTGCAATCCTGTAGTTACCAACATATTGGGATAAGGCTGTGCTACTACGTTATCATAGGGCGAGTAGGATTTCATATACTCGTAATAGGTCACTTCATTGGGATTTCCCCATTCGTCATATTCCCCTGTGGTCAACGGGATGGAATCATCCAACATAGTAGTAACCACATCTACAAAAGGTACTGCCGCTATCACTCCATTATACAGTAATGGCTCCATATTTACGACAGCTCCCATAAGCAAACCACCGGCAGAACCTCCGCTAGCATATAAATGCTGGCTACTGGTCATTTTGGCAGCTATCAAAAATTTAGAGCAATCTATAAAATCGGTAAAGGTGTTCTTTTTATTTAAAAGCTTACCGTCCTCATACCAAGGCCGACCTAGGTATTCCCCACCCCGCACATGGGCTATTGCATAGACAAAGCCTCTATCCAATAAACTCAAACGAACCGTAGAAAAATAGGGATCAATAGTGGCACCATAAGAGCCATAGGCGTACTGCAATAATGGCGTATCTGAATTTAAAGGCGTGTCCTTATGATAGACAAAGGACATTGGTATCTTAGATCCGTCCCTTGCCGTTGCCCATAAACGCTTCTCCTTGTAGTTTTCCTTAACGAAAAGCCCTCCTAATACCTCTTGCTCCTTCATGATCTCCTGCTCCTTGGTACGCATATTAAAATCGATGATGGAACTGGGTGTCGTAAGGGAATTGTACCCGTAGCGAAGTATTTCCGTATCAAAATCCGGATTGGTATCCGCATAGGACGTGTATGTTTCGCTTTCAAAAGGTAAAAAATAAGATTCAGTCCCGTCCCATTTGACTATTTTGATGTTGTTCAATCCATTCTCACGTTCGGAAAGCACATAGTAGTCCTCAAAAATATCGATATCCTCCAATAGCACCGCCTCCCGATGCGGAATGAATTCCTCCCAATTGCCCGAACTCGTTTCATCCTCCCCTACTTTCATCAATTTAAAATTCGTAGCACCGTCTTTGTTCGTTAAAATATAAAATGCATCGGCATAATGAAAAATGGTGTATTCCATTCCACGCTCGCGCGGTGAGAATATTCTAAATTTCCCATCGGGATCATCCGTAGACAAAATTTGAAATTCGGAAGTTAAGGTGCTAAAAGAACCTATGACCAAATATTTTTTGGATTTGGTACGATACACAAAAGTGCTAAATGTATCGTCCTTTTCTTCAAACACCAAAATGTCTTCCGCTGTAGAAGTACCTAGGACATGTTTAAAAATTTTGTCGGAACGCAGGGTCACAGGGTCTTTTTTGGTGTAGAATAAGGTTTTGTTATCATTTGCCCATACACCACCGCCTGTTGTATTTTCAATTTCTTCCTCGTAGATATAACCTGATTTTAAATTTTTAATGCGCAAAGTATATTGCCGTCTAGAAACGGTGTCTATGCCATAGGCTGCCAGTTCATTATCTGGACTTACGGCTATGCCGCCTAGTTTAAAATAGTCTTGTCCCTTTGCCATTTCGTTTCCATCGAAAATGGTTTCCTCAGCAGCCTCCAAGGTTTCCTTACATCTAGAATACACAGGATACTCCATTCCTATTTCGTAACGCGTCTTGTACCAATAGCCGTTGGACTTATAAGGCACGGAGGAATCATCTTCCTTTATCCTACCCTTCATTTCCTTAAATAGTTCCTCCTGAAACGGTTTTGTATGCGATGTAAGGGATTGGTAATACTGGTTCTCTTGATTTAGGTAGGCTATCACTTCGGGATTTTCCCTGTTATTTAGCCAATAATAATCATCCAGACGCACATCTCCATGCTTCTTTAATTCTGCGGTTATTTTTTTTGCTGTGGGTGTGATTATCTTGGTCATGTAGTTTTTTTGAAATTTCAACAACGCTTGCAAAAATAGCACTAATTAGGATGAATTCTTGGTATTGATATTGATTTCATACAACGGAACAAGTAGGATGTATTTAGTACTTTAGCGGCATTAACCTTTAAAATAACAGAATATGTTTGGAGATATGATGGGCATGATTGGTAAACTTAAAGAGACCCAGCAAAAAGTGGAGGACACTAAAAAAAGAATGGATACGGTATTAATCGATGAAAAATCGCACGACGGTCTGTTAGAGGTAACACTGACCGCAAACCGGGAAATCAAAAAAATAAGTATTGCAGATAGCCTAATGCAAGACAAGGAACAGCTGGAAGATTATTTGATCTTGACACTCAATAAAGCCATTAAGAACGCAACTGCGGTAAACGAAACGGAACTTGCGGCGGTGGCAAAAGAAGGAATGCCCAATATTCCGGGGATGGATTCGTTATTCAAATAGGTAAAAAGTTATACTCCCTAAACCGTAGAAATGAAAAAACTACTTTTTTTGTTGGTACTGCCATGTTTGGTTTCCGCGCAGAATACCATAGCGTCTTCTATTCAAAATGAGTGGCATTACAATCTTGAAACCGCTAAAGAACTTGCCGACAAACAGGAAAAGAATATTTTGGTCTATTTCACGGGAAGTGATTGGTGCCCGCCTTGTAAAATGTTGAAAAAAGATTTTTTTGACACCACAGAGTTCAACGAAGCGGCTCAAAACTATATTCTGGTCTATATAGATATGCCTAGAAAGAGAGATTTGCTGTCGCCAGAACAATTAATTCAGAACAAAGAGATAGTTGCATCGCATAACAGGAAAGGAGTATTTCCCCTCCTTAAGGTGTTAAATTCCAAAGGCGAGTCTTTGGGTGAATATTCCGGGTACGCGATGAACGGCGATGTTCGGCATCATTTTCGCCTTCTAAACAAATTCGATTAAATACAAAAGGCCTTCCGAAACTGGAAAGCCTTTTTTTCAGGGGGAACTCGGGCACTCCTGGTTAATGCTTGTAATGTATAGCATCTTTTTAGACACCAAACACTACAGGAAGTCACTTTATTTTAAAGAGATTGTATATTCTATATGCGCCCACGGAAACAAAAAATTTCTTACCTTTAAGAAAAAGCTTTTCAAATGATTGAAATAAAGAAAACCAAATCGGCAACTTTTGAGTTTTTGATAAGGTCGGAATCCGGGAAAGTACTGCTGAAAAGTATTCCTTTCACAGATGAGCGATCCGTTAATGAAACCGTAGGCAATTTATCCCGAACTATTTCCACCGTAAAAAGTTTTGAACGCAAAACGAATTTCAACGGTCAGTTTTTATTCGAACTTAAAAATCCACAAGGCAGGATAATTGGAAGTAGTGGCCTTTACAGCTCGGAAGCCGGAATGGAAAATGGAATAAAAAACCTTAACAACCGAATTCTAGAACAAACCTTCGTTAATAATGGCACATTATAGTTTTGGCAACATACTTAAAAGTTGGTCGTGCATCGCATCGGTATAATCCAAATGGGTTACCATGCGTAATTTCCCTTGACCCATACTGATGATATGAATGCCCTTTTCAAGTAATTTTCTGGTAAATTCAGCACTGCTGTAATAATTTTCATCAATCTCAAAAATGATGATATTGGTGTCAATAGGTTCTACTTTTTTAACATAGTTCTGACCGGACAGCACAGCACCTATCTCCTTGGCCTTTGCATGATCCTCCGCAAGTCTTTCTATATGATTGTCCAAAGCGTACGTTCCGGCAGCAGCTAAAAATCCGGCTTGGCGCATACCACCACCCAAAACCTTACGTACCCGTATTGCCTTTTGTATCATCTCTTTGCTAGCTACCAACACGGATCCCACCGGACACCCCAGTCCCTTGCTTAGACAGACACTAATAGTATCGAAAAGGGCTCCATATTGCAGGGCATCTTCCTGTTTGGCAACTAAGGCGTTCCACAACCTGGCACCGTCCAAATGATACCCTAAATGATGCTCTTCACACACGGTTTTGATTTTTTTCAATTCCTCAAAATCCCAACAGGCACCGCCGCCTTTGTTCGTGGTATTCTCTATACAGACCAAGGTAGACAAGGGACTATGGTAAAAATCGGGCGGATTGATCGCGGCGACTACTTGCTCTGCCGACATCATACCTCTATGACCATCTACTAAACGACAAGAAACACCGCTATTAAAACTAACGCCGCCACCTTCGTAATTAAAAACATGCGCGTATTTGTCACATATCAATTGCTCTCCCGGCTGGGTATGTAGTTTTATGGCCGTTTGATTGGTCATAGTGCCACTAGGAAAAAATAAGGCTGCTTCCATCCCGAACATCTTGGCAATTTTTTCTTCGAGAGCATTAACGGAGGGGTCTTCCTTAAAAACATCGTCGCCCACTTGTGCATGCATCATGGCATCCAACATACCGGGAGTTGGTTTAGTTACTGTATCGCTGATTAGGTTTATTTTCATATCAAGTGTCAAGTTCAAGTTCAAGTTCAAGAATCAAATACAAATACGAATACAAAAGTCAAATTCAAATACAAAAATTGTATTGCGCTAATCGCTTTTCGCTGTGCGCATTTTTTCGTCACTACCCTCTGCCCAAAGGAAACATGGAACAATAGAAACCTGAAACAATAGCAACAGTATATAAACTACAGACTATTTCAGCAGATTGCCACGTCTCGATAACCCTTATTTTTCACTTCAGCTTTGGGCACGCTCCTTTCAAAGACTTCCTACTACTTTTTACTGATTACTTTTCAATTTACTACTCACTACCGTCTACCCTCTAACGTCTACCCACTATTTTTTAATGAAAACAATCCATCCCAATAGGCGAGCCGTCGGGCAATACAGGTGCTGGTAGTACTTCAAATTTGTCGGGATGTTCATAGAAATCCTTGATGCGTCTTGCCATTTCCGCTTTCATTACATCGTTTGAAGCAACAAAGCCCATAGCCAACTTTTTGAGCTGCTGGTTTGCGATGGCATTTACCTGCGGATGGACCTCCTTGCTGGCCGCTAAATTCATAATGTGAAACAATACCCTAAAATTGATGTTCTGTTGTACTCCGTTTAGATAATCATCATTATTTTTTTTATTAAAGGTATTTTCAACTACGTCATTCAAAAGCTCTTCCAGATCCAAGTTTTTGGCGTCTAGATACTTTTGTTGTACCAGTCTAGAGGCCCGCTCCGGATGGAGCAAGAAGCCTAGGGTCATATCCGCCGCCGTTTCCGCAGCGGACAGGGCATCAAAGGATACACCTGTTTTTCCGATAATGGATTCCCGAGTTCTGCCGTAACCGAAGGCCCTTGGCGGGAAAAGACTTAGTTTTTCTTTGGGAATGGCGATTTCCTCAGCGTCCAAGGTTCTTAAAATAGCCTCAAGGGCATCTTCCTGCATTTTTCTATCTACGGTTGTTACCACGTTTTGTCCGTCTCCTTTTACGGCGTAATTATACTCCAAACCACCAATAATTTTGGACACACCCTCCGTTTGGTACCTGTGAAAGAAATAGAGCGGTACAAATACATCCTCCAAAACCGAATTGGCCTCGTTGGTCCTAATATTATCAATAGAAAAATTAGCTATCGCGGTTTTACGCACCAACAACATTGCATCGAGCTCCTTACTTACATCGTTTCCATTATCCCATAAATGCGCCAAAACGTGGGCACTTCCTGGCGGACGCGCATCTTGATCAGTTATATATCGTAGCCCTTTATCCTGTGCTGACTTCAGAATTTTGTTCAATTCCTCGCGTTCGTCAGCTCCATTTTCAAAATCGGTATAGGAATAGGCGACGGTAATTTTATCCCAATCTCCCATTCCGGTCGCATAGGCGTTGGAGAAATCTACACCTCCCCTTTTTACCGAAAACTGTGGATGCGGATAATCCATGACCGATGCCCTGTTGTTTGTGCTGGCGGCGTAGTTATGCGCAAAGCCAAGGGTATGTCCTATTTCATGCGCAGAAAGCTGGCGTATCCTAGCAATGGCAAAATCGAGCATGGGTTTAGTATTGTCGTCCCTATCTGCAAAAGGTTTGTTCATAAGTGCTTGTGCTATTAAAAAATCCTGACGGATTCGCAGGCTTCCCAAACTCACATGTCCCTTAATGATTTCGCCCGTTCTGGGGTCCGTAATACTACTGCCATAGCTCCAGCCCCTTGTTGATCTATGCACCCATTGGATTACATTGTAACGAACATCTAAAGGATCGGCATCGTCCGGTAGCATTTTTAATTGAAAGGCATCCTTGTAGCCAATGGCTGCAAAAGCCTCGTCCCACCAACGCCCACCTTCCAAAAGCGCGGTTCTTACCGGTTCTGGTGTGCCGTTGTCCAAATAATATACAATAGGCTCCACCGCTTCGCTAAGCGCTGCCGTGGGATTTTTTTTCTCTAACCTGTGACGAGTAATATATTGTTTTAAAATAGGATCTTCTACCGGGGTGGCATAATCATAATAGGAAAAAGGATAGGAACCACTTCTAGGGTCAAAAACCCTTTTTTTATACCCATCATCGGGCAGTTCTATAAAAGAAGCGTGCTGTGCCACGGTAACCAAATCCGCATTTGGGGTTACGGAGCGTATGTAGCTGCCTGTAGCATCGCCCTTAAAGGTCATGGTCATATCAAACTCCACGTTTTTGGGGAAGGCCTTGGTTCGTTCCAATGCAAACGCACTTTTAGAGCGATCTAGGGTGTACGTACCTTGGCTTGCCGCCTTCAATCTTTTGGCGACTCCATGGGCATCCTGCATCAATAAATCGGTAATATCAATTACAAACGTGCCGTTTTTCTCTTCTTCGATCTTAAAACCGCCTAAAACCGATTTCGCAAAGGCCTGCTCTATGGATTTTTTTTCCAACGCATTATCCGTCAAAGCCCTGAACTTTAGATTTGGCTGTATCAAGAGCAATTTATTGCCGGCCTTTTTAAAATAGACCACTTGCTCGTTGCCAAGTTGTCCCCTATCCAGTCCTATATCATTACTTCCAATACCGCTGCTTAAGGAATAGACATATAGGAAATCCTGATCTAGTTTATTCACCTCCAAGAAAATTTTATCATTCTTTGCGTCGTAATAAAAATCAAAAAGACCTTCGTACTTCTTGTAATCGGACTTGTTTTCGGAGAACTGGGCAAAATTATACTGCCCGATCAATAGTGACACTAAAAGAATAAGCCTGGTTTTCATTTGGTTCTTGTTTAAAATTAAAAAGCACAAAGTACATAAAATCATTTTTCAAAACACCCATAAATCCGTAAAAAGAGGAATAATTAAAAAGGACCGGCTTTTATTAATAGTATGTTAAAAAAAGTTCTTCATTAACATTAATATTGCAGGATTTATTTATTTAAAAACCAGTATCTTACTGAAAATATAACTAACCATGGGGAGCATTAAAAATCAGATTTTTTCATCCTATCAAAGAAATCCTGACCTATTTGACGAAATTTATGATGAAGATGGCAATGTTACGGATATCTACCAAAAATTATTTAAGCTATACGGAGAACATTCTATAAAGGATTATGTAAAGCTGAATACAAAGGCGAAGTCTTCCTTCTTTAATCAGGGTATTACTTTTCAAGTCTATGGCGGAAAGGATACACAAGAAAAAATTTTTCCTTTTGATCTGTTCCCGCGTATTATAGCTCCGGACGAATGGAACCTTATAGAAAAGGGAGCCATACAAAGAAGCAAGGCCCTTAATCTTTTTTTGTGGGACATATATCACGATAAAAAAATCATAAAACAAGGAATCGTACCCCTTGACCTTATTAGTTCATCTACCAATTACCTAGATCAAATGAACGGAATAGATCCGCCAGGTGGTATCTATAATCATATTTCGGGAACTGACATTATTAAGCATAAGGATGGTCTATTTTACGTTTTGGAGGATAATATCAGATGCCCCTCCGGCGTCAGCTACGTCATATGCAACCGCACGGCATTAAAAAAAGCGCTCTTCGGCGTATTTAATCATTACAAGACACACACCGTTACCAACTATGCCGAAAATCTCTTGGAGCTATTGGAATCGGTAAAACCCAAAGGGGTCGATATTCCTAATTGTGTGGTGATTACTCCGGGCATGTTCAACTCCGCGTTTTATGAACACTCCTATTTGGCGAAGACTATGGGCGTAGAACTGGTAGAAGGTCGCGATCTTTTTGTGGAGAACGATTTTGTCTATATGAAAACGATTAAAGGTCCTTTGAAAGTAGACGTTATCTACAGACGTATAGACGATCTTTTCATTGATCCTTTAGAATTTAAACCGGATTCCTCCATTGGGGTTCCAGGATTATTCGCTGCATACAAAAAGGGGAATGTAACCTTGGCAAACGCCCCGGGCACAGGTGTTGCGGATGATAAGGCCGTATATACCTATATGCCTCAAATCATTAAATATTATCTGGACGAAGAGCCTATTCTTAACAATGTACACACCTACCATTGCAGCAGACCCGATGAGTTAAAATATGTTTTGGAACACGTACATGAGCTGGTCATAAAACCAGTGGACGAGGCTGGCGGCTACGGAATATCCATAGGGAATAGATTAACAAAAAAAGAAATCGAAACAGTAAAAAAACAGGTAAAGGAAAACCCACGTAAATATGTAGCCCAACCTATTATGTCGCTTTCGGTACATCCAACATATATAGATGAAACCGAATCATTTGAACAGCGCCATGTAGACCTTAGGACATTTACTATTTTGGGCAAGGACAAGGAGTTCGTGCTAAAAGGCGGTCTTACCCGTGTGGCCTTACAAAGGGGAAATTTAGTGGTAAACTCTTCACAAGGCGGAGGGTCCAAGGATACTTGGGTATTGAAAAAGTAAACGGTGGACTGTTAATGTAAATGTAAAAACAGAACCCTAAGAATTACTAAAAATTGAAATCATAATCCTATGCTAGCAAGAGTAGCCAATAATCTTTTTTGGATGGGTCGTTATATAGAACGTTCAGAACATATTGCCCGGTATTTGAACGTAAACTATTTTGCATCTCTGGATGCCCCAAACGTTAAATCCCAGGACAGACAGTTTGTATTAAGGTCCATGTTATACATGATAGGGGATCCTGTTACAGATGCCGAAATAGTTTTAGATGAAGAAGATGTTTTGTACAATATAGGGCTAAACTCCCAATTCCCTTTTTCCATTATCAACAACGTTAAAGCTGCCAGGGAAAATGCCAATAGTGCCAGAGATCTGATTTCAACAGAGTTGTACGAGTCCATCAACAAATTTTATCATTTTGTACTTAATTATCCCAAAGACGTTTTTGTCAAAAATGGACTGCACGACTTTACCGTAAATGTTACCGAGATGACCGCCATCCTAAGAGGAAAGATTAGAGGTACGCTTTTACACGACTCTGTCTATGCCATCATCCTTTTGGGTATTAATATTGAACGGGCAACACAGATTACCAGAATCATAAACACAAAATATAACGATGCGCTAGAATCGCAAGGCAGTTATGGAAACACCTTTAGCAATAGTTTTGAATGGACAACGCTACTCAAGTGTGCGGAATCCTATGATATGATGCGAAGGTTTTACAAAAAAACGCCCACCAGTATTTCCACTTTAGAATTCTTGATTTTAAACCCAAACTGTCCAAGGTCGGTCATGAACTCCCTAAATCAGGTATATAAAAACATAAGAATTTTAGATGCCGACAGAAAATACAAAAAAGAATCTACCGCGTTTTTGATCGGTAGAGTCAGGGCAGAATACGAATATAAATTTGTTGAGGAAATTGATAAGGACATAAAATCATTCATAGAAAACATCCTCAACAGCCTCAACGAAATAAGCATTAAAGTAGAAGCTGAGTTTTTTACCTATTAATAGAGCTTATTTAACTTATATTAGTACTTATGCCAAGAGAATATTCCATTACATATACTGCTGAAAACACATACGAAAATTGGGTACACAATGCCCATTGGCAATTTTTGATTATTCCCGAAGAAAATGCTACACAACAATATGTTTCCGTGGGGTTTTCCAATTCTATAGGCATACCGGAACAGTATTCTATAAATGGCTATGGTTTTAAGACTATCCGGGTACATCCTAAAGTGAAATTTAAGAACATCTCTTTTGAGGCGTCCTTCAAGCTGATAAAAAGCGAGGTAAATCCGTTCGATTTTCAACCCGAAAACGATATAATCCTTTCATTTGAAAAATTACAAAAAGTCGATTTTAAAGTCGATTTTGAACCTTTTCTTAAACAGACCTATTTTACTTCATTACCAAAATTGAAGGTGCCCATTTACCAATTCGACAAAAAGCTATCCTTGTTCGAAAACGCAAAAGCCTTGAACGAATGGATCTTTTATTATATCCATTTCAAGACGGGTGTAACAGATGTGCAGACCACATTACAAACAATTATGAAGGAAAAACAAGGTGTTTGTCAGGATTTTACCCATTTTTTTTGTGCTTTGGCAAGAAATAACGGAGTTCCGGCCCGCTATGTTTCTGGCTACCTACACCAAGGTAGCGGTTATTTTGGAGACTCTCAAATGCATGCGTGGGCAGAAGTGTATATTCAAGCTCTGGGATGGGTCGGGTTTGACCCTACTAATAATTTATTGGCCAATGAGAACCATATAAAGGTAGCCCATGGAAAGGATTATCCAGATTGTGCTCCGTTGAAAGGTGTACTATATTCCCAAGGTAAAAACGAGACGTCACATGCCGTAAAAGTGGATAGCAGACAACAACAGCAATAAAAGAACGATAGTTAAATAGCAATTACCCAAAAGAATGTTATTTTTACCTAAAAATAGAACAGAATGATAGTTACTACAGACCACTATAAAGGTCTCATTGATCGCCTTGGTGCCTTAAGGAGGTATCTTTGACATAGATGCCAAGCTTGTCGAAATAGAGAACGAACAGGAGAAAACCTTAGATCCCGATTTTTGGAACAATCCACAAGAGGCACAGGCGCACATGAAATTCATCCAATCCAAAAAAGAATGGGTAGATGATTACAATGAAGCTAATACTTTAGTGAACGATCTGGAAGTGCTTTTAGAATTCCTACAGGAGGGAGAAGTATTGGAAACCGAGGTGCAAGTGCAGTACGAAAAAGCGTTAAGCGTTCTGGAAAAAATGGAGTTTAAGAACATGCTTTCCGAAGAAGGCGACGAACTCCCTGCCGTGATTCAAATTACCGCCGGTGCAGGTGGTACGGAAAGCTGTGATTGGGCCGCCATGCTCATGCGAATGTATATGATGTGGGCAGAAAAAAACCGTTATAAAATCAAAGAACTTAACTATCAGGAAGGTGATGTTGCAGGGATAAAAACCGTTACCCTTGAAATTGATGGGGAATTTGCATTTGGTTGGCTAAAAGGGGAAAACGGAGTGCACCGTTTGGTGCGTATTTCGCCTTTTGACAGTAATGCAAAAAGGCATACGTCGTTTGTATCTGTCTATGTGTATCCTCTGGTAGACGACAGTATAGAAATCGATGTGAATCCTGCGGATATTACAATTACAACGGCAAGGTCCAGTGGTGCAGGAGGACAAAATGTAAACAAGGTAGAAACAAAGGTTCAATTGGTACACCATCCTACCGGCATTCACATTTCCTGTTCCGATTCCCGAAGTCAGCACGAAAATAGAGCTACGGCCATGAAGATGTTGAAGTCGCAACTCTACGAGATCGAACTCCGAAAAAAATTGGAAGCTAGGCAAGAAATAGAATCCTCTAAAATGAAAATTGAATGGGGTAGCCAAATACGCAACTACGTGATGCATCCTTACAAACTTGTAAAAGACGTGAGGACAGCGGAAGAAACGGGCAATGTAGATGCCGTTATGGATGGGGAAATAGACCGGTTTTTGAAAGCTTATTTAATGATGATGGGGCAAAAGGAGGAGCAAGCCCCCTAGCCCCCAAAGGGGGGATTCTTGTGGTGTTTAAAAATATAGTTGTAATAGTATATGTTTTTGTCTGACTTAAAAATATAGAAACCATTCCCAGACAGGCAAACCGGTTCAAAAGGATCATATTTTTTAGCTATATTTGAATGTTTGTTCAATTAAAGTAGGGAACCCGTCTCGCAAGCAAACAGACCTGAAACTAAGGAATGTGGAACATAATATGTTATTTTGGTGTATAAAAGTATGAACGTAGAGAGTAAACGTTTATGGCTTAACTTGAAGCCACAGTAACGACATCTAAAGCAGAAAGGCCTGAAACCTGAAAGGACAGATTAAGATATAACATAATCCTGGATGTCGCAAGTCTAGAGAAGGTTTGACCTTATTGGAAAAATCTGGCAAGGAATTTGAAGTTATAAAGTATTTAGAGGACATTCCTATTAAAGAAGAACTAAGGGAAATTATCAATTGTTTAGGTTTATCACCGGAGCATCTGTTTAGGAAAAACGAGATCGTCTGGAAAGAACAGTATAAAAATAAGCTATTATCCAGCGAAGAAGTTTTGGATGTTATGATAAAATATCCAAAACTAATTGAGCGGCACATAGTCTTTTCCAACGGGAGAGCCGTGTTAGGTAGACCCATTGAGAACATTGAAGCCTTATTGAACTGATTTACATAGCGATAGCGGAACAAGCCTTTCCGGAAAATAGCTTGACTTGATTCTCTATTACTAGTTCTTTGATGTGCTTTATTTTATTTATGCCAAGCCCGAGCGAGTCAATTGTTTAATTCTGTTGACTTACAATAGTACAAAAAGTTATATTTGTTCTAGAATTAAGATATTACCAGAACATTAGCCGTCGGTGCGTAATTTAAAGTTTAATTTTACAATTTAACGTTATGAAAAATACAGTCAAATCCGGTAGTCATAAATTTATTTTAATGCTTTGCCTACTATTTGTGGGCGCTGAGTTTTATGGACAATTCAATAGAGGCATGGGGGGCATGGGAGGAAATGGTATGGGAAGACAGGGCGGCAGTACCGTACCCCAAGCTCAAGTTGCTCCAGAAAAACCAGAACCAAAAACAGCAGAACAGATTGTTGATGACCAAATGCCTTCTATAGCAGAAGCACTTGTATTAAACGATTTTGAATCGGCCGTTGTCAGTTCCATTTTAAAAAAATACGTACAGGAAAGAATTGAGGCACAAATTTTAAAGCTTCCGCCAGAAAAGATGGGCGAAGCGTTTAAAAAAATTGCGGAGCGGCAAGATGAAGAATTAAAAATGAGCTTGCCTCCGGAGAAATATGATGCCTTTTTGAATTTGCAGCAGGATGGTGTAGCCAAGACAATAAAAAAGAACAAAAAGAGTAAACGGAAGAAGAATAAAAATTGAGTCAGTACATAACGTAACAGTTTGATGCATGCTGCTTATCTGCATTTACATAAAAAATTCGGAGACCGACAAGCAAGTGCGAATACAAATACAATAACGGGTATGACAATGAACAAGAAGAACATAGAAGTCCTTGGAATACGCCACTTTAGTTTTCCAAAGCGTTAAAATATCCTTTACGCCCATAGAGCAAAAAAAAAATAAGAAGTATTAAAATAATGGAAACGATTTTGCGATTGGAAAATGATAAAATTTTAATTTACGGTAAAACAAAAAAGAAGCCAAATGGCTTCTTTTTTTATGCTTCTCTTTTAGCTTTTTTAGCTTCTCGTCTTTCCTTTAACAGTTCCATGATATTGCCGCCCAACCAATAAGGTACGACGAACAGTAATAAAAACATCATCAACCAAAAACCGATGGTCAAAATGGTCAAGAAGGCTAAAAATCCTAAATATTGGTCAAATTCAAACATATCTTACTTCTTATGAATTACAAAGATACCATAATCGTATTATTTTTTACAAGAGATACTTAAAATTAATTTTAAAGGAATCAATATATTTTTAAATTTATTTGAAGCCTTTAATTCTAGCTATGCAGTAAACCTTAAATTTGTTACTAAGTACTGGTATAACAGAAGAATAGAAAAACCCTATTTACCCGTTACGAAACTGCCATTTTTTTAACTCAAATTCAATACTAATAAACAATTATATGGAATATAGAATAGAAAAAGACACCATGGGCGAGGTAAAAGTGCCCAATGACAAATATTGGGGAGCACAAACGGAGCGTTCCAGAAATAACTTTAAAATTGGCCCATCCGGTTCGATGCCCTTGGATATCGTTTATGGTTTTGCTTACCTTAAAAAAGCGGCGGCATATACCAATTGTGAACTTGGTGTTCTAAAAGAGAGCAAAAGGGATTTAATTGCCAAAGTTTGTGACGAGATTCTCGAGGGTAAGCTTAATGACCAATTTCCATTGGTAATTTGGCAAACAGGTTCCGGTACCCAAAGCAATATGAACGTAAACGAGGTCATTGCAAATCGTGCGCATGAAATTGCGGGACATAAAATCGGAGTGGGCGAAAAAACAATTCAACCCAACGATGATGTCAACAAATCACAGTCGTCCAACGATACATTCCCCACAGGAATGCATATTGCAGCCTATAAGAAGATTGTAGATGTTACCATTCCCGGAATTTCACAATTAAGGGAAACATTGAACAAAAAGGCAAAAGAGTTTAATACTGTGGTTAAAATTGGACGAACGCACCTTATGGATGCTACCCCCCTAACCCTTGGACAGGAATTTTCCGGCTATGTATCACAACTAGATCACGGCCTAAAAGCACTAAAAAATACCTTGCCCCATTTAGCAGAGCTGGCCTTGGGTGGAACTGCCGTGGGTACCGGACTCAATACCCCTAGGGGATATGATGTACTGGTTGCAAAATACATTGCGGATTTTTCTGGTTTACCTTTCATTACCGCCGAAAACAAATTTGAAGCCTTGGCCGCGCACGACGCCATTGTAGAAAGTCACGGCGCGTTAAAACAATTGGCGGTTTCCCTAAATAAAATTGCCAATGATATTCGAATGATGGCTTCTGGTCCCCGCTCTGGAATCGGTGAAATTATTATTCCTGCCAATGAGCCTGGAAGTTCTATTATGCCAGGAAAAGTAAATCCTACCCAATGCGAAGCATTAACTATGGTATGCGCCCAAGTAATGGGGAACGATGTTGCCATTACCGTAGGTGGCACCCAAGGCCATTATGAGCTTAACGTATTTAAACCTATGATGGCAGCCAATATATTACAATCGGCAGAACTCCTTGGGGATGCCTGTAAGAGTTTTGATGTCAACTGTGCTGTGGGAATTGAACCAAACCATCAGGTAATTAAACAATTGTTAAATAATTCTTTAATGCTCGTAACTGCCCTAAATACAAAAATTGGTTATTATAAGGCAGCTGAGATAGCAAATACCGCCCACGAAAACGGCACTACACTTAAAGAGGAGGCCATAAATTTAGGGTATGTGACCGCGGAAGAATATGACGCTTGGGTAAAACCAGAGGAAATGGTCGGTAGCCTCAAATAAGGACTTTGATACTAACCGCTTTCTTTAAACGCAAAAGAGACCTTCTTTCGGAAGGTCTCTTTTTTATAATTAAGGATAGTGCTTCTTATTTTAAGATAAACTGTGAAGTTCCTAATAAGGTTAATTTATCATCATAAACATTAACCATATATTGTCCTTTTTGAAAATCTCCGCTTGGTTTGTTCAAGTAATCGCAGATATCCAACGACCTGTTTTCATAATAAAAGCTAGTTGAAGTACTGTACGTTATAGAGGCACCGTTATCATTTTCCTTAGACATACTTTGTCCTACCACATTGCCCTGTGGATCCAAAGCCTCTATATAAAATTCGCGATCACCGGCTTGGGAAATTACGTTTTCGGCTACAGTAAAACAGATTTTGAACTTATCCGTAGATTTAGCCCTAGTCGTAGATGATAATTTGCCATTGTTACGCTCCTTAACGGCATCCACACTAATTTTAGTAAGATTTAAAGCCGAACCCTTTTCCACAGCTTGTGCTAAATTAACATTCTGCACAACCAACGAGTCGTTGAAAACCGTTTGCTTTTCCAACTCTACATACGTGCTATCACGTTGCATGGCAATCATGGTGTTCGATCTGGTCAAAGAGTCTACTTGTTTTAACAATTTCTCCCTTTCTGCGGTTAACACACCCACTTGTCGTCGGTATCTGGACAAAGAAGAGATATCAGCTTTCATTGTTTTTACAGAATCAATATATCTTGCGATATTGTCCCTAGCGGAAACCAATTCCTCATTGGTTGCATTGCTTTCTAAAATGGCCTTGTCATATTCGGATTTTAAACTATTCAAATCCTCTACTACCAAATCTTTCTCTTTGGTCAGGTCAATTTCTGTCTTTTTCTTATCTTGATAAAGACTCACGGTGTAAACTATGGTACCTAAAAGCACTACTGCAAGTAATGCCGCCAATACCTTTAAGCCATTGTTATTTTTTGTTTCAGTCATAATACACTATTAAATTGTTCTTTTTTGGTTTCGATAAAAGTAATTCTTTCTATCGGTCTATATACGTAAGGAATCAAAATTTAGATTTTATTACCTAAAAAAATTAGTCCCAATCCCACTCTAATATGTTGAAAGGCCTAACTTTACCGATAAAATACTACCTTTTTAGAGTAATGTCAGTTAAAATAATTCCGTTCGAGTCTAAACATGCAGCCGATTTTAAACGTTTGAATATCGCTTGGCTAGAAACATATTTCTATGTGGAACCAAAAGATGAAGTGCTCTTAAACAATTGTGAACATAGCATTTTAGGATTCGGTGGATTTATTTTTATGGCCGAATACGAAAATGCCCTTGTAGGCTGTTTTTCGTTGATTCCTTATCAGCAAGATAATTTTGAATTAGGGAAAATGGCCGTTGACCCCAACTATCAGGGATTAAAAATAGGACAACAATTACTATCTTTTGCCATAGATTTTGCTAAAAGAGAGGATTGGAAGGCAATTACCCTTTATTCTAGCACAAAGCTTCCCACTGCTTTGTATATCTATCGTAAGTATGGATTTAAAGAAGTTGCCTTAGAAAAAGAACTGCCTTACGCACGAAGCGATATAAAGATGGAGTTGATTATAGATCGATAAAAAAGGATTGTATCATTGATGCGCCATTTATAATAAGAATAACATTAAACTATTCCTAAACTTGATAAACTAAATATACTGTTGCTTATGAAAACAATAGCCCAACTATTCTTAGGATGCATACTACTTACCGGATGTAAAGAAAACTCAAAATCTACCGCCACTTTGGAAAACAAAACCTCTGATTCGGAAATTTCCATTCGTAGTGATGACACTAAAGGTGAAGTTAAAATCATTCCCATTGAGCATGCGACAGCTATTTTGGAGTGGAACGATATCGTTATCTATATAGACCCGGTTGGCGGCGTAGCAGCCTTTGAAGGTCAAAAGCAGCCCGACCTTATATTAATTACGGACATTCACGGAGACCACTTCAGCCTAGAAACAGTACAAGCATTGAACACCGAAAAGGCGAAAATCATAGTACCACAGGCCGTTGCAGATAAAATGCCGGATGAATTTACCCCACAGATTGATGTGCTTAACAACGGGGAAAGCAAAGAGCGTTATGATATTATAGTCGAAGCTGTGCCGATGTATAATTTAAGGGAAGAAGCCCTAAAATTCCACGAAAAAGGACGGGGTAATGGGTATATATTAAATATGTACGGACAACGAATTTATTTTTCGGGAGATACCGAGGACATTCCTGAAATGCGGGCATTGCAAAATATTAACAAAGCTTTTATCTGTATGAACCTACCCTATACGATGACGCCGGAAAGTGCCGCGGATGCCGTGCTGGCATTTAAACCAAAACAGGTATATCCTTATCATTATAGAGGCCAACCAGATGTTAGCGATGTTTCGATATTCAAAAAATTGGTAAGCCAAGGCAACCCAGAGATTAAGGTAGTACAGCTGGATTGGTATCCGGAGGATGAGTATTGAGTAATTAGTAATTAGTAATTAGTAAAAAGTGGTATATTAACAAACCTTGTGGATGACTAAAAGCTGCTCGAATATTCTCGAAATTTTACAATTCGAAACTAACGCCACACTAAGTAAAACTTTCAACTTTTACTTGGTATATTTTAAACTTTCAACTTTTTACTAAAAACTACTATCGTATCAACTTCTTATACTTAATTCGCTTTGGTATCAAATCGCCACCCAAGCGTTTCTTTTTATTCTCCTCATATTCGGAGAAGGAACCTTCAAAAAAATAGACTTGTGAGTCGCCCTCGAAGGAAAGAATATGGGTACAGACCCTATCCAAAAACCATCTGTCGTGCGAAATAACTACGGCGCAACCGGCAAAGTTTTCAAGACCTTCTTCCAAGGCACGTAAGGTGTTAACATCCAAATCGTTGGTAGGCTCATCCAAAAGTAAGACGTTACCCTCTTCCTTTAAAGTCATGGCCAAATGCAAACGGTTGCGTTCACCGCCGGAGAGCATATTTACTTTTTTGTTCTGTTCGCTGCCGGAGAAGTTGAACCGACTCAAATACGCCCGGGAATTCACTTGCCGACCGCCCATCATGATCAGTTCCTGCTCGTCACTAAAGTTTTGCCATATCGTTTTTTCAGGGTCGATGTTGGAGTGGCTTTGGTCTACATAGGCGATTTTTGCGGTATCGCCTACAAGGAATTCGCCCTTATCCGGTGTTTCCTCGCCCATGACCATTCTAAAAATGGTAGTCTTACCTGCCCCATTGGGGCCTATAACGCCAACAATCCCTGCCTGAGGAAGCGTAAAATTCAGATCCTCGTACAGTAATTTATCGCCGTAGGCCTTGCTCACCCCTTTGGCTTCTATGACATTCGTTCCCAAACGGGGACCGTTGGGAATGTAGATTTCAAGTTTTTCATCTAGCTGCTTCTGATCTTGGCTCATCAACTTATCATAGTTGTTCAAACGGGCCTTTTGTTTGGTCTGTCGGCCTTTGGCGCCCTGCCGTACCCATTCCAGCTCGCGCTCCAAGGTCTTTTGTCTTTT
>Ga0075117_1000292_pt1 | contig 34826 bp, 43 predicted proteins | sample AntAceMetag02UKJ_FD_69789 | JGI IMG/M metagenome (GOLD analysis project Ga0075117, IMG submission 69789) | Saline lake microbial communities from Ace Lake, Antarctica - Antarctic Ace Lake Metagenome 02UKJ | ecosystem: Environmental > Aquatic > Non-marine Saline and Alkaline > Saline | place... | reverse complement strand
GATCGTTTGTGACTCACACTTCTGCCAGGACCAAAGCCACCCAATGAGTATAGCAACGAAAATCGATGCACCGCAAGATACTAGATATAAACCTGATTCTCTACTCATCTTTAGTCTGTTCCTTCTCTGCTAAGCGGCGACCCGCGTTATAAATACTATCAACTATCTTACCGGCTTCTAACTTATCAAGCACAATGTAAGTTAAACCGCTTTCCATTCAGTAGTTCTTCGCCAATCTTCTGTTCTCATGTCAAATGTTCTCCGGCTTGAATTGAATGAACGATATCTTCAATTGATCTAGTGGTACAAATAGCACGAAGGCTATAATTCTTGCCCTTCGCATCCTCAAGCCATTCTTGTTCGATTACTGGTCGAGCAAGATCGCATTCAGCCAAATCAGTATAATACTCTTTTACTGAAATGTCGTGCACTGCCATATCACACGACATGGCGTTTAAAGAACAGATCAAAATTAGAACTTTCATTTCTTATCCTTATGAATAAACGATTTTACCGTCGGGGCCTACATTTCTTTCTGGAAGGAACTCAACTTCTTTGAAGTTTTCGTCATCATCCGGAATATCCATCTCACCCATTTCACTTTCCATGATGTGTGATCTATAAAGATCAGAAAGCCAACCGTCGATCATATCTTGATCGGATGCGCCTTCATATCCATTTTCACGTAGGAAATCTATAAATTCCTGATTCCATTCAAATTCTTGCCAAAAGCCGCCGGGACCTTCTTCCCAGTCAAAACCAGAATCGCTGACACAAACAAACGGAACACCTTCGATATCAGCTAAGCCAGATTTATATTCGGCTAACGTAATTCGGTGATAGCGAAAATCAAGTTCGAGCTCAAGCTCACGGCGGTGTGACTGTTCGTTGTCGTCGAATTTATATTCAAGTACTTCATAGTCGTACTCTTCTTTGGTTATTTTTCCAGTCGAAAGTTTATGCTTTGCGAAATCTAGCAGAAATTCTTTTGGTGGGTTTTCTGGAATTCCGGTTTCATCCAAACCATGTTCAATAAGAATCAATTCGGTTTCAAGTTTTTCGCCGACTAACTCGTACTCGGCTTTTGCTCTTTTGTAAGTCTTTCCTTTGAGTCCCCAGGACCCGGGCATAAATCTAAACGGTAGCGCCATCTTTCCCCCTGGCAAAATTCATTGCCTGTTCTTGTGCTCGTCTTTTTGTTTCGGCTTTGCCCTGCTTGTAATTCGTATAGTTATCATAAACGTTCCATGACCAAAAGCCTTCGAATTCAGCTACTTCGATATCCAAGCCAGCCTCTTGGTCGTAGAAACATTCTGCCGCGTACCATTTATCTGCTTGTCTCATTTTGCATCCTTTCTGTAAAAGAAAATTGAAACCATACATGCACCCAAGAAGCCTAACGCTAAGTCACATAAAGTGTCGCCGACGTCCAAGGTATCAAGTGCATATTCATGAAACTCCCAAAAGACCGCAAAAACCATCGGCACACATGGCAACAGCAGGTAATGATCCTTTCGAATTTCGGGCATCGACCAGAATAACGAAACAGTAATTGCCATTCCGCCAACCAAGTGCATAATCTCATCGGTCAAATACCAACCGTATCCGCCGGTTAATTGTAGGATCCAGTTGATTGCATAGACAACAACCGGAGGCCACCAGTATTTAAGAAGTTTCATTTTTCTTTCTTTCAAGTTTTCTCTTTTTCAAAAGCAACGCCACTTCGTCTTCAATTATGGTATGATTAACCGACGCTGCGAGACGTTTTAGCATTTTCAAAGTTTCATCTAAATCAGACATTTTCTATTTTCTTTGCGATAGCCTCGCCGCAATCTTTTCCGTTTGGTGTGATTAGAAATTGAGTTCTAGCTATTTCAGCACAACGCATGCGTTCACGGATGGTTGCGAGTTCTTCTGCAGATTTAATTGCATCAGCTAGTAAATTATCAATACGCAGTTTTTCTTCCCAATCTGTTTTCATATCACTTTCCCATTCTGTTACCGAATAGCCAAGAATGAACCCGAGCTGCAAAGTTATATCCACGGCGTGTGGTTTCTTCGCAAACTTCTGCCTGTATTTCTTCTTGCTGATCGCCAGCAGACCCAACTGGCATAATCCAAACCGGCCATAAAATGCCTTTTGCACGATAAAGTTTAGTAGCTTTTTCTACTTCATCCCAACTCTTTTCAGTCCCGTCAACTACATATTTCAACTGACCTTGCTTTGAACACGTATTATACGCCGAAAGAATATCAGGGTTAATCGCCTTTTCCCAAGGCTCACCGGAGGCTGATAGTTTGGGACTGCACGACCAAAACCATTCATCAATATCTGGATGATTAGCATAATTGTCAAAAATCAGTTTTCTCACGTTGTCACGCAAAGGAATCGTGCCGTTTGTCTCAACGGTAACATTCGGCGGGACATTACCGCGTGCTTTGAACTCATTAATGATGTCAACCATCGCTGATTGATTCATCATAGGCTCGCCGCCAGTAAACGCCATATGAGTAGCCTGTCCCGACACCGGGTGTATAAACTTACCGTCCGGGTTTCGTTCGTTTCTCAGAAGATCTTCGAGCCGATCACAAATCTCAGCGGCGGTCTCTTGTTTTGCCAAATGGGAGAATTTCTTTGCCCACGAATATGCAGAGTCACAACCAAACCTTAGGATCGGCAGCTCATGCATTGACTTGTATCCGGATATATCCAAATCAGCGTATTCGGTCACCCAAGTTTTGGGATCAGTTGGATCTTTCTGACCAAATCCCTGACAATTGAAGTTGCATCCCCAGAAACGTAGCCACACTGTAGGAACACCGGTATAATGACCTTCGCCTTGCACAGTATCTCCGAAAATTTCAGAGTAACGATATTTTTTCTCGTTCATTTCTTTTCCACATTTATTACAAATCATATCTTTTTCCACATTTATTACAAATCATATCTTATCATAAAGTAAACGAACTCGAATGTCAATTTATAAATACAAGGGTAAGGAATAAAAAGGATTACAGGATGCCTAGGAAAAGAACTACCGAAGAATGGAAAGAGAAAGCAAAAGAAAAACATAAGAGTAGATATGATTACTCTCTTATAAAAGAATATACCGGTTGGCGACAAAAAGTTCAAATAATTTGCCCAGATCACGGAATTTTCGAACAAATTGCAAACGACCATGTAATCGGGTGCGGGTGTCCTGATTGCGGCAGAAAATCGGCAAGTCAGAAAACAGCTGCGAAAATTCGAAAGTCAAATGGAAACGAAATTTATTCAATCATCAAAAAGTTGAAATCGATCCATGGTAAATTTCAATACGAAGAATCTGAAATAAGTTCCGGTAATCTTAATTTGGAATGCAGCAGGCACGGAAAATTCAATGCCAGTTTATATCTTCATCTTAAAGGTCGAGGTTGTCCTAAGTGTGAATTAGAAGAAAAAAAGAATGAAATGATAACGCGACTTCGACGTATCGAACCAATTTTCGAATACGATTTATCAAATTACGATTTCAAAAAGGGATCAACTATTCAAATCTCGTGCCCGAACCACGGAGTATATTGTGCTGATCCCAAAAAAATGATCAAAAGAGATCGAACTCTTTGTAGGAAATGCTCAAACGCAGACAAAGCAATTGATTTTCAAGAATATCTAAAACGGGCTATCAAAAGGCACGGAAGAACATTTTCTTATTTAGAGTCATCTTATTCAAAAATAACAGGCACTGTTCAAATTTTCTGTAAAAACCACCAATTATGGTTTGACCAAAAGGCTAACCAACATCTTTTGAATACAACCAAAGAAACGTGCCCTGAATGTAAAAAAGAACAACATATTAAGCGATCAACCCGGATTGTAAAAGACACCGAAATAACCCAATTTCTTGTCAATAATTTTGAAAATATAAGTCTGGTTTCGACGGGGGAATTTAGTATATTTGATGAAATCAAACTCGAATGTTTGAATCACGGAATTTTTAAGAAAAAAATTATCAGAGTTTTTGCAAATAAAATATGCTGTCCGGGTTGCACTAAAACCGGAAAATCTAAAATCGAATCTGAATGGTTAGACAGTTTTGAAATTCCTTCTAAATACCGACAATGGAAAATCAAAATCGGGAAAAAGAATTATTTCGTAGATGGGTTCGACCCAAAGACCAATACCGTTTACGAATTCAACGGTGATTATTGGCACGGAAATCCTAAGAAATACGATTCGGAAGAAATAAATCCGGTCACAAAATGTTCTTTCGGCGTTCTTTATCAAAAAACCAAAGAAAAAGAATCTAATCTACACGAGGCCGGGTTCAATGTTGTTTCAATTTGGGAGTCGGATTACAGGAATTTTGGTAACAATACCTAAAAATAGCTAACCATTTCTTAAAAAGGTATTGTGACCAAATATTCATTAGAAAGTGTAAAAACGTTCTGTGCTAGGATCGCAAACCGTTCCACGGTCGCCCCTGCGGATTTGGCACTCTGTGTCGGTCAAACAATTCTTCACCGTAATCATTTCGTTGTCGCGATCAAGTAACCGATTCAGAATTTCATTTTTCAACTCACCCATCTTCGAACCGGCCAGTTTAACCAATATGCCGTCATAATCAACAACGGCCTCAGTTAAGTTGGATTTCGGTTGGGACAGCTTACCAACGCAACGCTCGAAATTCCAGTAACCATAGACCAAAACCACGTCACCAATACGCTCGTTTAAACTGTTCGTATACCATTTAAAACGAATTTTCATTTGGGTAACTCCTGTTCCTCATTGTCTGTATAAGATAACATCAAGTTGACAAATGTCAAGCACTAATCCAGAAGTTCTCCCAAGGAAAATTAATCCAACTTTCGTCTTCTAGGCGGTTGATTTCACGTGCGTAATAATTAGGTGAGAAATCTTGTGCAGTGTTTAACCACATGCTAGCAAATTTCTGTCGACCTAAGAAATCGTGTTCGTTTACCCGACGCATAGTTTCGCCGCCGTCAATAATATCATCGACGACCAGAATTTTTTTGCCTACGTTCTTTCTCAGATGGTAAAGATTCACATCTTCTTTTTGGTCTCTAAGGGAGCATCTAATTTCGACGACCGGAACTTGGAACCATTGTCCGAAATAAACTGCTGGGACCAAACCTCCGCGGCTGATTCCTGCGACGACATCAGGGAAGAAATTATCCCGATGCATCTGTCTAGCCATTTCAATAATGTCGCCTTTGAATTGTTCATGTGTGTAGCTTATAGCCATATTTGTATCGGCCTTTCCTTTGCAAATCGTGTTAAAATTTCTTCGAATTCCGGGGGGTTAGTCGTTGCCGGGTGAATTCTTTAATTTCTTTTGGAATTTCGTAGACGCACTCAGCCAACGATCCGGCCATTGCATAACGGAAAGTCTTTTGTTTTCACGTTATTGAATTCGTATTGCGAACCAATAACATCACCAACAACGGCACCGAACATTTAAATTTCTCCTTTAAACAGATATTTGAGACGCATCCAAAAACTAGCAAAACGAACCTTGCCTTTAAAGTCTTCGAGATCAGTTACTATCCTCATAAGACCGTTATTTGTCAGTCTGGCTTTCTGAAGTTGAATTTTTGTTTCTGCTAACACGGACACGGTTTCATTGAATTCAGATTCCGTTTGAACAACCACTTTTTCTTCATCATTCATAATTGCATAAACCCGTTCTTTTGACAAACCGGTTTTTATGAATACACCAGCCATGAATTGCAATGCAGTCGACGTTCTGTAGTTATTCATCCAATCCGGATTACTTTTTTCATCAATATGCATCACATAATCATATGCTTTGCCGAGATTAACTGCTGATACCCAATCCGTCAAGGCCTCTTTCATTTCGGGCGTAACTGCCTGACGCATGTAGTCAATTTCTCGTTTTCGTATTTCTTCTATAATCGGTTTAGTAGAAGCGAGAGCAGCTTGTTCATGCCCAGGAACGATCGCCGGTGCAGCCTTCTCTATATCGTTCTCTATACTTTTCTTTTTCTTCTTTTTGTCTTTTGCCATTAGAAACTCCTTAAGTTTTGGATGATGCTATAGAATTCTGCACGCAGAGCATCGTTATCTTCGAAGCTACCTGACAGTAATGTCGTTACCATATCCGATTCGTGTTCTTTGACACCTCTATGAGTCATGCAATGGTGCTCAGCTTTAATCACCACAGCAATGTTTTCTGATTTTGTGAATCGTTTCAATGCTTTTGCTACCTGAGTAGTCAATTCTTCTTGAATTTGTGGACGCTCAGCAATGTGATGAACGATTCTGTTGAACTTACTCAGACCAATAACTTCCTTATCAGGAACCACCCCGACCCAACACTTTCCGACAATGTTCTGGAAGTGGTGAGCGCAAGTCGATCTAATCGAGATCGGACCTGTCGTATAAAGTCCGGCGTAACCCATATTAGGAAATGCAGTTACGGTTGGTTCTGGAATAAATCTACCAGAGAAGGTTTCTTTAACCATCATCTTTGCCACGCGGCGCGCGGTGTCTCTGGTATTATGATCGTTGTCGACATCAATAACCAAAGATCTAAGAACAGCTTCCATGTTTTTTGTGACTTCATCAACTAACCAATCAAGTTCTTCTTCGTCTTTAATGAACGCTGAAATGTTATCGTTGCAACGGAAAGTAACTTCTTCTTCGTCTTCAATTACCGCTTCGTTGTATTTTAGAATTCTATCTCTGATGATCTCAGACATTTTGTATTCGGTTTCAACCGCGATCATGGCATCTTTAATTTCATTTACCGTTGGATCATTGACTTTGGGATCAGTTAAGTTAGTTTCGGAATTATCTAGTTGGGTAGATCGGATGCGCTGGATTACGCGAGTTTTATCGTCCATGTTTATACTCCTTTGATGTTTGACTTAATTTTATCATACATGATACTTGCAGTCAAATAATTTTTTTCAAGACGCTTACGCTGCTCGGCAATCGTAAGCAAAAGTTCTGAAGGCTTCTCCTTCCAACAACTCATCAGAACTTTAATGTGTGCTTCGAGTTTATCAAGATTTTCAGACTCAGAAGACGCCCACCATGAAGGGTAGAGGAAATCATCGTCGTACATTTCTGGATAACTCAAACGTTCAGGCATGACTGGAAAGGAATTGCACATGATGCCTTCCATCATTGAAATTCCTAAAGTCTCCTGAAGGTTAGCGCTGAATACCAATCTGCTTTCTCCGAGCAACGTGTGGTATTCGTCTTTAGTGAGTTCTTGTTCTTGACAAACAACCCACTCGTATTCTGGCATTCTTTCGGCCAGTGATTTAAAAATGTCTAGTCTCTTTTCCGGAGCAATCCTATGCGGGAAAAGGATTAAGTCTCTTTTTTCTAAATGTTGATACGGCTCGAAGGTTTCTTGAAAGTATTCGAATGGGAAACCTGTTCTAACCGGATCAGTTAATTCATATGTTTTCTTCATTAATTCGATGTGTTCATCGGTTGCGAAATAGTTATCATCAAACGCAGCATACAATGCTTGTTCTGTATGCTGTGTCCACTCAACACCACCGCATGCTCTTCCTAAGAAGTCATTCGGATCATAGGATCCAGCGTGCCAAATACCACCGAGTTTCAATTCTAATCCTAAGAGGTCACTTGTATATCTAATCTGAAGTACTGCTGGATTCCATGCATCAGTAACCAACACATAGTCACCTTTCTTGACTTCTTGATCTTGAATCTTATGCATCAACTTTGCCAACTGAGTTGACTTCCAAATGTTTGTTGCTGCAAAATCTAAGAAGGCACCGGGTGATGGTTTAGCAGGGACTTGTTCTCCGTCGATCTGCCTAACTTTTATATCGCCATCAAACCATTCACGCATCTTTTCTGGAAGATGATCGTGCCACTGACGCGTATAGCGTGTGTCAATTGGCTCTAGCGATAGGATCCAAACAGTATTTTTCATTAATCGTCAAACCGAAATTGCGGAATAAATTCGATGTTTGTCAGCATGAAACATGAGAACATTTTGAAACTTCTTCTTCTACTTCTTCTTCAGTGAATTGCAAAACTGCACCTTGGTGTCCGTCCTCTGAAATTCGGATCTCTAATTCTCTGCCAGGATATCTTTTCAAAATGACTTCTGCTAATTCTTCAGCCAACATTTCACATGAACGATAATTAAGATCTAGTCGTTTGCTTACTTTATATTCAAGCCAGCGTTTGAACTGAATGAACTCAATGTCTCTATCACTGTGGTCAACTGAAATTCTAACCCAAAAGTGGAAAATATGACTATGGTCATTTGCTAGAAATGAAACGTCATCCCATTTTCCGGTCTTTAGTTTTGGATCAGTGGCTGCAGCGGGATATTTATGAATACCCTCTTTCTGAAAACCAACTTCAATAAATTTCTTGATATTAAGACTCTTCAATTTCTATCTCCAAAGTTCCGAGGCCGCTTACATACGGTTCCGATGTAGCGACAAAATTATATTTTCCCTTGTATCTAACAGGATTAATCGTTCCGTCAAATAGTCTGAAGGTATCACCGATCTTAAGTTCTTTGAAGTGAATCTGTTTCCATTCACCCTCAACTAAGATTTCGGTCTTTCTGTCTGTCATAGGTCTATTCATAGTGTCTCCTTATTATTTGTTATTATAACGAAAGTATCGATACGAATCAATATTCTTTCATTACTTCCAGCAAATCAATCAATACATCACCGTGACATTCTTTTGGACGACACCAACAACCCAATACTTTACCTTCTAGTTCATGGATAGAGCCAAGCAAATTTTCTTGCTTGACTACCCATTCGGTATATTTTTGGATTACCTGCTGTCTGTCACCATCGCAACCAATTTCAAAAGGGTTTCCCCATTTCGAAGGGCGACCAATGTAGATATCATAAGGTTCTCGTTTACAATGAACAACCTTAGAAGTCAAACAACCCTACTCCTTGTTTGTCAGGAATCTCCGGATCGTCTTCAATTGATATCCAGGTATCGTCTTCAGTTTGAATGACTTTAAAATGTGCTTTCTTATACCAAACTGATTCAAAGTCAGGAATGTTTGGCATAGTTCTATTTAAGTGCTTGAACCAGTAGTCATGAAGCCTAATGGTTTTGTGTTCCTCAAGTGTAGAATGCAGAGTGTTTTTTCCTATTTTATCTGCTGACTTAATCACTAGCGAATCGATTAGATCTTTCCATAGACGATAAGTTTCGTCGTGAACTTCTTTCATTCTTTTGACGCGATTACTCGGATCTGGTTTTTGGTTGTAGAGTTCAAGCAATTTTTCTTTTGCTGTTTTCTTTGTGCACGTTTCGACACCCATGTCTTTAAAATTAGCCCACCAATGATACTCTTCAACAAGAAGAGTAGGGCAAGAATGTAGTGACTCAAAAGCACTAAAACCAAAAGACTCACGAAGAGCGGGATGGAAAGCAACCCGAGCAGATTTGATGAAGTCTGTTTTCTCCTTGCCAATGATCCCGGCTTTGATTTCATAGTCAGTAACTCCATGTTCAGCAAACATCTTCTCGAATTTCGGTACAGAGTTTGGTTTGGTTAAAACCTTAGCCGGAAGTCCCGCCTCGGCCACAGTCTTTACGAATAATTTTGGATTCTTTCTGTCTTCATGTCGACCAATAAACAAAACCCCTGACTGTTCCGGAAAATCATCTTCCAACAAATCTAATTCAGGAACTGGCATAGGTAAAGGCAAGACATTGGATTCAGGGAATCTAGTCTTAATTAGTTCAGCGTTATGTTTGGACTGAGTACCAACAATCACGCCCGGGCAAGTGTTCAAGTTTCTAAGGAAAGCTGTATGCGCAGGACGGAAAGTGTCATTCGGTTCAGCGTCAAAGAAAACACTATTCTCGATATGAGTATAGTGAATCAAAGGACAGTAATGATATAAATCCATGAACTGATAAGCAGGGGTCGCTTCGGGTGTATTCGAAATCACCAAGTCATACATAAATCTAGTGAATGCTTTAGTTAAGGCGTTCTGAAAGTTCAACATCTTCTCGATATTAAACGAATCACCAAACTGGAAAAGACTGGTGTGCCTGCTATACGAAATTGGCTGGTCCGGAACAATGAACTTGCACCCTCTTGATTGAATATAATCAACCAACGGATCATTGTTCCTGGCCGGCATGTCAAGGATAAAGTCAACACACCAACCAAGTGACTCAGCCATTTCTAAAAAAGATTTAGCGAATTGCCCAATTCCACCATTAGGGTGAAGATGGGATTTGCTAATTACAAATGCTACTCTCATTCAAAGTTTTCCGAGAACGTGTCATCACTGAATGACAGTCCAGTCTTTGTTCCGTTAATTGTGCCGTGAACTTTGTCTCGACCAGTTAGGAAAGTTTTATATTTCTTGATCGTGTCCATCGGCTTTTCACTCTCAAAAATCTCAGGCAATACGATTTCTCGCATAAACTCAAGACCAGGAAGAATTCTCTTTTCTTCATGTGTGAACAACCCGTCTTGAACAGTGGTAAATGCTGGCTCAGAGCCTTCATAAATTCTGTTGCCGGTTTGGATTGCTTTGAGTTGCATCTCGGTATTATGATTCATGATCAAAATATAAGAGACCGTGTCCCAAGAACTTGACGATTCCTTGTCATGACCTTTTGTGCAAATGTCACCGACGGTTAGATTTCTGGATGCCCAAGTCAAATCTTCTGGTGTTGATCCGTATGTTTCTTGCAACCAATCACATAAAGGTGTATTCGATCCTGTCAAATCCTTGTCGTCAACACACGAGTCCATAATAAATGTGAATCGCTTATTGTTGAATACGTTTCTGGTATAACTCAATCCGTTTGCTGTTGCCAAATACGGTGAACTAGAATCAAAACTAATTGTAATCTTTGGATCAACTTGTTTACGAAGGATTCTTTGAATTTGTGTCAACGGAGCGGCCGATCCAATACGACTTACTCCTAGGATGTGAACCCAGTGTCTCGCAGCGTCTAGAAGATTTTCATCACGCAGAACAATCAGTCTTCGACAAATCATTTCAAAGTCAATTGCGTTCTTACCAGCAAAAGCCCAACCCTCAAACGGTAGATGCTTAACTGCATCAAACCAAGCATCAGCTTCTGAAACTGATCTACCTTGCAGCACGTTCAAGAATTTGACAGCACCTTCAGTTCGGTTTCGAATAAAGTAATCAGCATTTTCAAGAGTAAAGTCTAGGCACGCTTGTGTTGGTTTGTATGGACCAGTATTAGAATACCGGTGCTTCATCATATTGTAGATGGTGTCCCAATCCTTGTTCCGGGAAATAGCAGCGGTAGGCATATCCAAGATCATGGCATAATCTGCTGTATATTCTAGCCAGTTCAAAACTGTTGAACGAACTTTCTCAATACTTGCTTGATTAGACCAATCAGTTTTCCATGTACCGGTTGCCCATTGGAAACCACCAGAGTCACCCACCATCGTAACGGAAGGATCTCTTTCATGAACAAAAGACTCTCGACTTTTTGATTTCTCAATGTCAAGAGTAGCGTGGCCTGAAGAATACAAACCTGCTCCATAAAAGAATGAACCGGAATCCTTTTGATAGAAATTCAGTTCATCCCCATCTGGATGACAAGAAGCAGGAAGTCGGTGACCTTTATCGTAGCCAGCCGACTTCATACCAAATTCTTCTACTTTCTGTCTATGCGAATATACCACATAGTTGCTTGACGTTGCCGGAAGATAGACAGCGTATGCTGCCTGTGGATCTTCTGGATCTAGTCTTGGATCTCGATTGCCGGCCCAATAATCTGTAGTCTGTTTTGCTAGACTTTCATTAAAGGGCCGATTTTCTCGATAATTCTTACGATCTATGTCTGACATGTCACTCCGATTTTGTGTTCGGTAAAGTATTGAAATCCTTGGTACAGATTCCGTTATTTACTCGTTTAAACAGTGTGGCCCGGAAGTAAGAATTCCCACTTGGAAATACCAGTATCGACATCAACTTTCATTACACCGTCATTAGACAATGACAAAGAAGAGTCACCGGATTCTGCTAGCTTGAGAATTGTCAAAACCTGAGAAGTAGGCCATGAGAAACCGCCTTTATATGCAGTGCCTACGTCCTTTTGGAACATAACCGATGCAGAGTGGGAAGCTGAGTTCTCGTCGCCAATTGCAAAGATCAAATTGTCGTCAACAATCTTCGGCGTGAACTTTTCTTCTGTGGCTGAATACAAAGTCGCGATTTCTGCGAATTCAGTAATCTTCTGCTTAGCAGGCTCATCAATTTCGATCGCATAAGTCGTTCCAGTAAACTTCGGTTGGTTCGGAATAGCTTGTTCGGACATCAAACGGTAAACGCCGTGCATTCCCGAGTCATTATCAAATACGAAAGCTGCTGGAATGTCTTTTCCGTCGCGATTGATTTTACTGACCGTAACCGTTGCATCGTCACCTTTAAATGACTTTGAACCAGTCAAGCCACCGAGAAGAGCTAAGTTCGAAAGTCCGAACACACCTTTAAAATCGTCAACAACTTCATTTGCTGTTGCCGAAACAATAACTGTTCTGTCGTCTGAAACTGATTGATATTTGGTCTCTTTGTCGTTGCCTTCAACTTTAACAACCCCGAACTCAAGTCCGGAAGTGCATCTTACAATATCCTGTAGATATTTTTTCATTGGGTCTCCTTGTTTGTGTTAATTTTTAATACAATAACAGATTACTATCGAGTCTGTCAATAATTAGAATTCGAACATTGAATTCAAAACTTCAGAGTGCGCTGCTTCTCCGATATGTAATTCCCAGTGCAATACTTCGAAGATGTTCTTGAGTTTCTTCTCGACTCCCGAAGCTTCCATTGCATCATCATCAAATGGCAAGTCTTTAAACCATTTAGGAAGATTTAATTCACCTACCGGATATGCGATACTTGTCATGTTCAAAGGATTATTCGGCTTTAGCTTGCAGACTACAATTCTCGAACCGTCTGAGATTTTCGTTGCGTAGAAATCTTTGTTTGCTTTGCTCAGCATATTCCAATTAACTGACGCTCGAACGTGCCCTGGGAGTTTCGCTCCCTTGCCTAGTTTCTCAAACAATTCCGTATATTCAGACATTTTGTTTGCTGACTTTGGTGAGCCTTTTTCCCAAGGCGGTAGACTCTTGAATACGGTTCTGAAATTCTTGATCTTTTCTTTGAGTCCGTCCTCGTCGCCACCATCAAGTACATACTCAACACAATCCTTTAGGAAGTCTTGAACCGCCTTGGAACTGTCGGCTCGTTTGATATCGAGTCCCATAACTTTAAGCTTGCCTGGTTTTCCGTCTGTGTCTTCACGATAACCTTCGTTGTCGTAAACCATAATTGCATATCTTTTCTTTGCTACAAACAAACCACGAGTACCAACAAGTTCACGACCAGCTTGAATAATACCACCACGTTCAAGTCCTGAGTGAAACATTTCATCCATCTTTCCAGGGAATGACTGGTTTGTTTGGTCAGCAATTTGATCGTACAAATTAGTGACGTCTTCTTTAGACCAAGAAAAGTCGATGTTATTTTCTTGCATGAATTTCCAAGTCGAGAAATACGCAGAGTTATGCACAAGAACATCGTTCGCAAAGAACGTCTGTTTGATTTCATCCGGTGAATCCTCTTCGTCAATCTCTAAATCATATACCCATTCATCTTCAAACTCACCGATTTGTTCAATTGTTTCAATTTTTTCTATCATACCACTCCCATTCAATTCCTTCAGCTATAACTTTGAAAAATCATTTCCAAAATTCCTCTACTTTATTCAACACTTCTTCCGGGTCTTCTTTCCAATCTTTTTCCCAAACAACAAAGACAGCATAACCCCTAGCCTCTGCGTTGTCGATTTTTGAATTGTCTTTAAGCCAGACATCCGAAGCTTTAGATTTCTCGCCCATGCCAACTAAATCACTTGCCTCATATAACTCAGGATTAGCATGCCAATAATCTCCATTAAATTCGATTATCTTCCTCTTTTTAGCGCAAGCAATATCAAAAAAGTTTGGACGGCTATCTTTTAAATTCCATAAACACATTTGATTCGTATTGCACGTGAAGTGAACCAAACATTCAACATAAATATCTTTGTCCATTATCCCTCCCTAATATTTACGGAGACGGCTCCGTATAATATTTTATATCAAAGAGGTCAAATTGAAGAAGAAATCAAAACCTAAAATGTCTACAGGAGAGAAACAACTTGATCAGATTCCGGATCAACCTGAGAAGGTTTAACTTCAGTTAGTTTTTCGTCTCTCATTACAACCAAAGAATGATCATCAGTAATAATCACTTCCTTTCCAGATTCTGTCACCAATCTCCATTTCGGTTTAGAAACTTTATGGCGATGTACTGAAGCTTTTCTAAATATCGGTTTCTTATTTTTTTCATCATATGATTTAACTTTATCTAGACCATCCACAGTTGCAACAAACGACTTATTTAACGATTTCATATTTTCAAGGTCTTCGCCACCGAATAACTCCGTGCCTCTTTTATAATAATCTTCTATAGAAACCGCTCCGTAAAATTCAGATTCGATTTTTGTCGAACCGATCAGGCTGTCGGTGTCACCATAAACAATGGCATCACCAGTGTGATCATAAAGTCCAGTCACAGTTTCGTTGATTTTTGCTGTCATATGCTTGGTAATGCAACGACCTGTCAACGTAACAGACTGTCCTAGTCTCTTGTCATAGAACTTGGATCCCTTTTGTAGCAACGATCCATAAAGGCTGTTCAACTGAATCTTACGAATTTGCTGTCGCATATTCCAAAAAGTAAACTGCTTCTTAGCATAATCCAAGTCAACCGCAAACCAAACACCGGCTCGATTTTGACGATCATCTTCTGAAATTTCTTCGAGCATTGCTTCGTAAAGGCTATCGACCTCAGTGATTCCATCTTGCAATGACTTCCAAATCTTAGAAGTCTTCTGCATGACTTTTCTTTCGTTATACCAACGAGCGAGTAGTCCCGGGATAAGTCCATCAATATCTGTTCTAAAGATTGTACCGTTTGCTGATATATTCAAATTAGAATCGTCTTGGAAAATCAATTCATACAATTCACTTGCTAAAAGCGTCATGGATGTTCCGTCTTCCCAATCAACGGTAATCTCTTCGTCTTCTTTTGCTATTACCTTTTGATATTCAAGTGTTCCGAACAAACCGTTCCAGGCTTCAGTGTAATTTTTCTTCTTCACTCCTTTAACAGAATAGATCAAGTTTTCTCGAACAATTCTGTCTTCCAAATATTCATCCGTATGGTCAAGTCTAATCTGACCAAAGATTGTTTCTGGACTCATATTCAATAGTCGAATACATGAAGGATATAGTGAGTTAATATCAACTGCGCCGATCCATTCTTGCAGGCCAAGTTCCGGTTCTGCTACCCATGCACCTGCTGCTGAGTTGGTCTGTTCTTCTTCTCGAAGTTTAGTTGGAACAACCATGCCGCGTTCGTGCGCTTCGTTAATAATTGACTGGTCAACCCAAGCAACTGTGCCCATAGTAGACGGAATTAAGACCCAGTTCTGAATTGCGATCTGGTTGGCTAAGTCAAGGTATTGAAGCTTCTTGTCGATTTTGTGAAGAAGCATCGTGTCTTGTCTGTTATATTCGATAAACTTCTTGAAGTCTTCACGATATAATTGATACAAGGTTCCATCATATTCAACTTTACGTTCATTAACTTCTTGTAAACCAATGAAGTCAAGTTTGTAAGACTCTTGTGTCTTGGGCGTATGCTTTTGATATAGATCCAAATAGTCAACATGAAGACGACCTTTCAAACGAAAAGCCAAATTCTCTTTGCCGAACTTTTCTACTTTTGTTCTGACTGGTAACATTCCCCAAAGGCACCAACCAGCGGTCGAAGCTTTGTTCATTTGTTGAATTGTTCTGTTCACCATATAAGGTACGTCGTACCCTTCTGAGTTCCAACCTGAAATTACATCAGCTTCTTCAATTATGTCTTGGAACGTCATCAACATTTCGTTTTCTGTTTCGCACAGAACAGTGTTCGGAAATTCTGATGTAATTGCCAGAGCTTCTTCAGTTGATAAAGTTTCAGGTTTGATGGTTAAGGTATAAAGAGTGTCTTCCCATACGTTATACACCGAGACCGCCGTGACTTCGTTGAACGGGTCTTCAGGTGTTGAGTAGCCTTTTTCTAGGTCAAAGTCGACCTCGATGTCGAAGAAGGCTACATTCAAGACTGGTGGAGTCTGATTAGGGTAATGTCTCTTCAGAGTTTTGAAAATAATGTTTTGGTCAGCTTCGAATGTTTTGCGACCATGCATAGATTTGATTTCACGTTTGAAATCTTTGTTGCGTTTGGATGATACCAGTTTGCAACGTTCGCCTGTTGTGGCTATATGTGATCCGTTTTCGTCTTCATAATAAAATTCATAAACTGGCGGCAGTTCAGTAATTTGTCTTTTTCCGTTTACTCGCTCAACTACGCGAACAATATCTTTTTCTTGGTCGTGGTGTGCGTCGATATATGTCATTATACTCCCAGGGCTTTATAGAGACCCAATATATTGATGAAAAAGTAACCTCCGTTCAGTATTATAACTGGCGCCGAGTTTCTTTTATATGCTGCTATTATAAGGAAAATAGATGCCAAAGTAAAAAAGATATAGACCCAAACAAAGGGAGCTGAGGTTGTAAACGCCGCAATAGTAAATGCAGAGATCAAACCGAAGAACGTCCCTAAGTTTTCAATCATGAATAACTGACGGTTATACCGCCAGTCATTCACAAAAAAGTCTTTGCAATCTGTTAGGATTTTAAGAAACGACAATCTTAATGATTCCTAAAATACCAAGAACTACAAACGGTTTAGCAATAATAAAACCCATCAGTTTAGCAGATTCTATACCGGTTTTATTAACTCGCATTTCTAAAACTGAGGGACTGTTCTTTGCTAATAGCATGAAAACACCAGTGATGCCTAGTGCACCCAAGTAAGAAAGTTGAACCCCGAACTCGGGAAAAATAAACCAATCCCAAATCACAGTCAATGCCCACGGATAGACCGAGACAATAATCGCCGCGATTGCCGTCGCGATAACAAGCGAAGCGACAGAAGTCCAAGGATGGTTATTCATTTTAAACCTGCTTTCCGATTACAGTCAGACCGTCCTCAACTTCTGAAATCTTATCTTTTGCTTCTTGTATATCACGAAGATGTAAGACACGAATCATTTTGTTGACGGTACTGCCTTTGATTTTCTGATCAGGATCGTCGATCTGGTCGTTGAGTTTTGCAACTGCATCCTTTACCATATCTTTTAGTGAATCCTGTTCGGCACGAATTGCCTCTGCGTAATGCACACCGTCTTCTACGGTTTTTCTGAGCAAATCCTGCTCGTCTGCGGTTAGTACTCGGTTATCGAAAATATTCATGATTTTCCTTTCATTTTTGAATCAAAGTTGGCGGCCTTCCAGCCTTCTCTCCAGGCTTTATATTGCCCAGGTTGCTTCGCTCGATCATAGGGATTATTAGATAAACCTACTTTTAAATTGTGATCCCTATAACCTTCGTCAAATTGCTGTCTCATTCTTTAAAACGGTAAACGGTTACTGGGCGCTTTACATTGACTTCAATAATGTTTTCAATGGTTGTCCAACTACCACCACCCAAACCTGAACCAATCATAGGCATAGCAATACCGCAACCTAAATTGTGCGCGATAAAATCAGCCGCTTCCATTACTTCCCGAACGGCAGTATAGTCGACATATTTCTTTCCGTCCCTACCGTAGAATTCTTGGGTAACTCCGTTGATTATTACTTTTCCGTCTGGAGCATCATAAACAGTAACGGTACCTAAGGCTAATCCACCTTGCGCTTCGTATTCTTGACGATAAAGCTCATAGGCACCAGGATATTTTGCTCGGATAGCTTTCGCTACACCGGAGCCCATAACTCCTTGGGCATTGCAGCCGTGAACAATAATGGTCTCTTCGGCGTCAAGCACGTTTCCGTCTTTGTAGCCTATTGTGAATCCGTTGGTCATTTATTTCCTCGTTTATCTATCAACGTCGAATTTTTGCTTCCCAAGAGATAAAACCTCGGCTTTGAAAATATCTCTAATATCGTCTGGGTTTGCCAAAAGTTTTTTGTATTTCTCGATGTTCGCTTCGAGTTCCTTAATTCGTGCTTGTACCACAGCATACCGATCCTTCGCCCAATTATAAGACGACGTTCCCGCAATGCGATCAATTTGGGTTTCATCAGGTCCAGCAGCTTTTGTGATAGATTTAATATCTGCACATACGGCTGCTTTATCTTTTGCTTTAAGAATTCGTGTTGGTAATCCATCATCGAAACATAACTTTAAGGCTTTCCAATATTTCAGTTCATAACTGTCATCTTTTAAGAATTTATCAAAGCGCTTGATGTAAAACCCGAAACGGACTTCAACAAACTCTTTAATCAATTGTTCGGCAGAATCGAATTGTCTAATTGACTTATTATCCCAGTCAACTACTACGATACGTTCTTTTTTCCGAGAAGTCAATTTTAAAGTTTTCACAACCCATTTATCATCTTTATCTTTTAGCATCCCGCGCTTGAACTTTACTTCGATGCAAATCTTGTCAGAACTGTGGTCGGTATAGGTTTGAATTTGACTGTCATCTTCAAGCGCAATTAACCTATCCTTAAACTTTTCCAAAGACAAATCAGGCGGCAACTCGTTTACGATTACCGTTTGTGCATCTTGAATGGTAACCTTTCCGCGAAACTCCCATGAGTTATCTTCTAACTTTTCGACGTCAATATCCAAGAACTCGTATTTCGGTGTCAGATACTTGAATCGTTTTCCGTCGATTGCAGCCGCGGTCGCTCGGATAAGATCATCCAATGCGCGGGGGAGTATTTCTGTTGACCACCCAACAGCGATACCTGAAACACCGTTAAGAAGAACAGTAGGAATAATGGGAAGGAAGTGAGTCGGTTCGGATGTAGAACCGTCATAATTTTCCTGCATTGGAACAATATCTCTGTCAGCATATAAAATCTCCTCTGATGCTTTTGATCGTTTGACGTACGTATAGCGAGGGGCCGCAAATGCCCTAGGATTTACCTTAGTTCCAAACGTACCAATACCCTCGAGCCATGGCAGATTGTTAGAATACGGCGCAGCTAGAAGAGATACGGTATCCGACATGCTAGTATCACCGTGAACATATAATCCTCTCGAGATTGTTTCACCAGACAACGAAACCGTTTTGATTTCACCAGCTTTGGTCATCATCAAAAACAACGCTTTACGTTGAGCAGATTTCAGTCCATCACTTGCTTTCGGGATAGCCCGTTGTTCACAGACGTAGAGGCTGTATTCTTTACTTGATGCGTCGATGTGTTCGCTTGACTCAATTGGAATTAATACTTCAGTCATCAGATTCTACCATTCTTTCAGTTATTTTAATAAACGCATCAGGGCCCATTATTGCGAGAACCGCTGTTTCGAAAATATGATTCTGATAATTTTCATCGTTGTCTTCAAGCCGTTCATCCGACCACATATACTCGATATATTCTTCGACTGCGTTCTTGACTTTATCTAAAGCCGCTAATCTGTCATCAATATGGTTTAAATTATATTCTGGTTTAATCGACATTTGCCATCCATTCTTTTCTATCGTCGGCCCTAGCACCGTCGAAGATTAAGTCTAAAGTTTCTTTAAGTTTACCATCGTCCGAAAGTGCAATTAGTCTAGGGTCTTGAATAGCATGCTTCCAATTTTCTTTACGCAACGTTCCGAGACCTTTTGCTCGACGTACGGTTGCGCCTTTCCATTTACTTGATTCAAATTCATGGTAATCGTTGCTGTACCAATAATGACGTTCTTTTCCTTTCTCGACAATAATATACGGAGTCAAGAAAATAAAGAAGAACGGTTTTGCTGGATCAAACAATTCAGGCCAATATCGGTAGAAGAAGTTTACCAACAACGCTGTAATGTTTGCTCCGTCTTGATCCATATCACAAGCGATATAAACCTTACCGTAACGAAGCTGGCTGCGATCAAACTTCTGACCGATTACCAATCCCAAACTGTTCATAATATCTGCCAAAGCTTTTGAACCGATAACTTTCTTTGGATTCTCTCCGAACACATTCATGATCTTACCACGTAAAGGCAAGCCGCCGTGAATTTTAGGATCGCGAACATTACTGAAACCAGAGATAGCCGAATCACCTTCTGCTAGCATTAGGATACAGTCAGATCTAATTTTACTCGTCGCATCCATAAGGCTTGGAATCTTGTTTCGAAGGTTCTTTTTAGATTCTCTAGAAACATCCGCGTCATCTCTTTTCTGAGTACGAACAGCGGTACGCTCAAGAATTTCTTCTACCCATTCTTTGTTCTTCAAGACAATTCCCTTGAACAACTCTTCGTTGTCAACTTGCTCACGAATAGGTTTCTTTACTTCTTCGTTGATTAGTTTGGTTTTTGCTTGGTTACCAAAGTACGGTGCTTTCATTTTCGTTACCGAGAAGAAAAGAAGACTTTCTAAAATATCGGTTCTGTTTGGTGAGAGTTTTCTTTTCCTCGCCGGCTTCTCTAAGGCTTTGAGCATACCTTGCACAAAAATCCTACGGAACTCTTCAATATGTTCACCGCCATCGAAGGTAGGAACGTTATTCACAAGCGAGTGAATATGCTCACGCCCATCGGATACATTCGGATAAACATAAAAGTCAGTCATAAATTCCATTTCTTTGTCTTTGACCGGAATATGAATTCCTTTCAAACCACCGAACAATGTTTTCTCAACACCACGCTTAATGTCGATTTTCTTACCATTAAAATAAATCTTGACCTTTGGATTACATGCAGCAATCTCTAACAATCTAGATTCAATAAAGTCCACCGGAAGGGTTTGGTTTTTGAAAACTTCCTTCGACGGTTTGAACTTAATAAATGTGCCTGTTCTTGGGCTACCCGACGCGGTAATTTTTGCCTTGTGAATTTGTAGCGAATCATCAACAGCATTACCTTGTGAGAAATTCTGAACGAACTTCTTACCGTCCCGGATAACTTCTACTTCAAAATATTCAGCACAGAAATTGCAAATACTAGCGCCGACCCCGTTCATACCGGCACCAGTTCTTTGAGTATCGTCAAAGTTTCTACCGGCTCGGGCCTCACTCAAAACCATCGTGGCTAAGTGCATGTTCTCGGTTTTGTCTTTTGCGATCGGAATGCCGCGACCGTTATCACGAACAGTGAATTCCATCGTTTTGGTATCGAACGTGACATCAAGTCTGTCGCCGAATCCCTTGCCGATCAATTCATCTAACGAGTTATCAATAATTTCACGAACAGCCGTTAACAAAGCAGGCACCCAAGTTATTTCTTTAATGACTGGTTTGTCAGCATGAAACATGAGAACATTTTGAGTGTGATTTGATCTTGAACCGAAATAAGTCTCTGTTCTTAGACGGGCGTGTTGGTAGTCGGATAACTTTCTAATATCGTCTTGATTCATTTGGGTCCCAATGTTGTTTTGTTCCAGTTATTTATCATGGAGATACCGTGCTTATTATAAAACACGGTATCACCACTTTGTCAAGATTTATTTTGGAGACTTACAATAGTCTCCCGGGAAAGGACTAGCTCCCATTGAGGAACGCCTTGCTTTCTTTTTCACGACATCAACGCCTAGGGCTTCGAGACCTCGAATGGTATCATAAAAAATCACGATATCAGTCAAATGCTCACCTTTCTCGAACTGTGTGATTGTCGTACTGAAATCAGTTTCTTCACCCCAACCAGCGCCAAGTTCTTTTGCGCTTTGAGGAGCAATTCCTCTTAATGCTGACGCTGATGCTGATGCACCAAAAGAGATTGTCCTAGGGTTAAAATCCGGTTCTCTAACAGTTCCGGAGTCAGCCCAAGGAAAGTCCTTCAGCTGTAAAACATCGGGGAAAGGATTAGGTAACGGTTTCTTAGCCGGTTCCTTTTCCTGGAAAACACGAACACCGATTACACCGTTGTTCTGTCCGCCATAACCCATTTGTTCAGCATAACTTGGTTCTTTATTTGACAAACTAAAGAAAAAGCTTGCTGCTGTCTCGTTATTCACCATCCAACCAGGAACTTCAATTTCTTCATCTGTTTCTAAAATGAATCCACGTGAATCATTCGAAGCCGGTTTCCCGTCGATGATACTCAGGCCGTCAACCGAAGGTACAAACAATTTTCTTTTGCCCATATCACGGTAACCACCTAGATACTTCATACGTAATGAAAATTCCGAACGGTCTCTACCTTCAATAAAGACGTTTCCGTCATGTCGATATTCAGTTACCGGTCTCCCGTTAACCAAAACTTCAAGACTAGAAGCGTTATTAGGACATCGCATCTTCGTCCTCATCTTCAAAGAAGTCAGCACTTCTCGATACTGATGCAAATGCCATAGAAATATTTTCAGGTGTTGCACCAGATTCCATTGAATCTAAGGTCTTCGAATACAACGAGGAGCGTGAAGCTGTGTTAATTGCTAAGCCACGGAAAGTGTCTTGCATTTGGTCAGTGCTGTAGTTCATAGTCTTACCGGCTTTGAATCCCAATGATCCACCAACACGATGTGCGTTTTGGTTTGCACCCATGTAGGTTACAGTCCAACCGTTAGCTTCTTCAGTGTCGATCATTTTCTTAATGATGCTTGCATCGAACTCTTTACTTGAATTCTCGCCGCCATCAGTCATAACGATCATAACCACTGCGTTGTTGCCTTTCTTTTCTTTCAGGCGATTCGCTGATTGACGCATGCTTTCACCGATTGCATCGTGCAACGGAGTCGTGCCTCTTGGTTGGAAAGTGTCTTCAGTTAAATCTTCAACTTCAGATAATTTCACGTCAGTAAAGGTATCTTCAATTAAGACACCAGCGTTTGTCGAATCAAACTGAGTCAACGTGACAAAATACTTATTGTCTTTGTCAGCTTTTAATGAGCCAATATACTCGTTGAATCCGTCAATAGTTGCTTTACGGCAATTATTCATTGATCCTGAGCGATCAAGTACGACATGAACATGAGTCTTAAGGTTGGATTTTTGGATTTTGAAGAACCGGTATGGTTCACTTTAATGTGATCTGTCATTTTATCTCCTGTTATGGACTTTAACTGCTCTGACTGCGTTCAGAGGCTTAAACTGCCATATGATTTTCAATAACACAATTGCTATCATCTTTATTTATAGTTTCAGGAGAGTATAAAAATTAATAAGATTGTGGTCGATAACCGTGAGAAAATAAAATAATTAAAAGATCTTCAAAATCTTTTCCGGTATAATATTCGGTATCGATGTCATATGCTATTGCATTGACAAGCAAAGTCGACTTTTCTGTGGTTAATTCCTCTTCTAACAAACGAGGAAAAAAGGAAGCGACCACCTCAGACAGTTTTGATGTAAACGGCATTCGACGTTTCATCACCGGCGAAAACAAAAAAGCCTTGGCAATTTTGATTTTCGTTTCTGTTGGGGCGTTCCGTAAATAATCTGTTAAATTTTTGACATTTTGCATTTCTTCCTCCAATATCAGTTTAATATCAGATAATTTAAATGTCAAGCAGGATTTTCACCTATAACAATGTCTTTAGAACTTCTAGCAACTTTTTCTTTTGATCTACCGTGGGCTGCTGCGCCTAAGATGGCACCGAAGGATAAGTGAAAAATTCCATTCCCTTGAGTGGTCAAAGGTTCCCACATCCTTCCTTGATCCATTGCTGCTAATGCTTTGACTTGAACAGTTGGGTCATTGAAACGTAACGCTTGGTCAACCAGCTCTGCAGGGTCGTAATTATTGGAATTAATCATAGGCATGACTACAAAATCAAACAAACAGATTGATAGGTATATTCCTGCGGCCGCAGGGCGCCAAGCGCCTTTCCACCAAATTTCAGTTTCGGTCATTATTTCACCGTGTAAACGTCTTTGATATTAGCGTGCCAATACCTACCTTTCGACGGAGAAGACAACCAGTCTTCGTATTCACCATATGCAACATTATAGACGGTATATGCTCTACCGTTTCCCAAAAGCATTTCGACGTTTCCTTCACCTTCTGCTTCTGGATGAGGCTCATAAGTTAGTTCATCAATCCATGAACTCATAACTTCTTCTTCAGAAATCATCGTGTTCTGATTACTACCGACTTGACTCATCATTTGTTTAACTCTAGCAATTTTCTGATCTTGTCTCTTGCCCCAAACTTTCAGCTTCGAGAGTAAGCTACTCCAGGAACTTTTGATGTTTGCCATCAATTCAGATTCGGTTACTTTCAACCGTAGCTTAGACGGAGTAGAAACAGTCTTTGTGGTGGTGTGTTTCTTAATGATTGCGGTAACCGCTTTCTGCTGTTCAGGTACCAAATCAAGTTTAAGAATTTCTTCAAGGATAGCAGCATAGTCAACAGTGGATTTATCTGTTTGACTTGCTTTTGTCATAGTTGCGACTAAATGGGCGGTCTCAACGACTCGCGTCAATACTTCATCAGAGGAATCAAAAGTTTCTGGAAATCTGTCTTTAATTTTGTCAGTTAATTTTGCTTCTTTCTCAGACAAAACTGCAATTTGATTTCTAAGGTCTTTTAACTGCTTGCCCATTCTCGTCCAGGCTGAACCTTTTTGATTTTTGATTTTAGCAATTACTCGATCTACAATACCTTTGACTTCTACTGTCTCGTAGGACATACTAGCATCGCGTTCTTGAAGCGTTTTACTGCCTTTTAACCAAGTCGGTATACTGAAAGTAGGCTCTTTGAATATTTTCTTACTTTCTTTGCCTTCAAGGTAGTCAATCGGTTGAGGGCTCAAAGTGAAGCGTTTAAGGTCCGGATCAGGAGATTTTGTCTCGTTTACGGTGTAGATACCCCTGAACTCAAGACCCTTATCAGCGACCTGCTTAGGGGTCAGAGACATACGATAAACACGCGACTTATTCCAAAGGCGATCTGATATTTGCACAAAACCATCAGACTTGTAAAGCTCTAAATCTTCTGGATCATTACCAATATAAACATCGATATGGGTAGCGCCGTCGACAACTATCTTTCCTAGCGCCGGTACTTCGTCACCGAAAAATGAATTTGTAAATGCTTGATTGAAAACACCATTCGTTTCATCCACATTACTGAATTGAATGTTCGGATTCCTTGATTGTGAATCTGTTGACCTTTTTTCACGCACTGCTTGTTTAAGCTGATCGTACACTTCTTCAAGTGTAGCGACACCACGGATAACAATTCTTTCTTTTCCGGGAGCATAAGCGACGCCGTCAAATGAGGTTTTCTTCGGAACCGGACGCAACATCCAGCCCATGAAAGGAATTTCTTTTGGAAGACGTGCTTCTTTTAGGTTGATTACTTCGTTAACGCGCATAATTTCTCCAATAACCTGTTTTCTTTATTTATTAGAGATTATCCATATACTCCTTGATTTCATCAAATGACCAAGGAGTGAAGTCGTGAGTATCAACTCCGACGTCTAGTGCAGTTTTCTTTGTTCCGTTTTCGTTCAAAGGATAAACGTATTTTCCATGCGAATGTCCATGCAAGTGCCAACTTTTGTGATATGATCCATTCCAATTTGCAATCGGATAATGGAACATAACCAACCAAGTACCTTTGCCTCGGTCTTTCCGTTCTAAGTATTGATGAACCTCAGCCCATTCTTTATGTTTTTTGATATAATCACGATCATGATTGCCGGAGATTAAAATCTTCCTACCATTGAGGCTATCCATAATGGCATCGATAATGTCTCGGTTTTTGTAGAAGGTGAAATCACCCAAATGATAAACTGTATCTTTATGACCGACAACATTATTCCAGTTCTCGATCATTTTGACATCCATTTCACTTATGGAATCAAACGGTCTATCGCAGTATTTGATTATGTTTCGGTCTTCGGTGGTCCAGTGACCAAAGTGATTGTCTGATGTATAAAAATCTGTCATCTATTAATTTACAATAGGCGCAATATTCGTGTCAAGATTATTCTCAAATTGACATGAATAATCAAACCTATCTTTAATGGCTTCAAAAGTTCTACGGGATGCTGCATGTGTTCGTGTGATCCTATATTCTTTATCAAATTCAACAGCTCGGTCGCCTTGTTTTCTTCTCCAAGCGTTCTGGGCAACGGCTTGTTCTACCGGAACTTCAACATGCAGAAACACGGTGGTAAATCCATATTCTTTTGCTTGGTCTGCTCTCTTCAAAGCCGCAGAAGCTTGTGACGCGGTTCCCATCCTAATAAACGATTTCTTAATTTTCAGAAAGCTTTTGCATCTCGCATCAAGCTCAACTAAAGTCTGTGCCACTTTTTTAGGATCATAAAAAATATAGAATCCAGCTATCTGACTTAGTTGAATAGCATCGGGATCAAGAACTGCCAAACTCTTCAAGTGTTTATTGACCACTGTGGTTTTACCTGCACCAATAGCGCCACCGACCAGAACAAATACCGGACCATCGAGTTTAATAATTTTGTCAATTTCAATAGAGGACATTTAGTAATTCTTTCATAAAGGGCCAAATTTCTTTTGGTGTTAAATTTCGGAACAATTTTGTTTCGTGATACATCAACGCACGAACCACAGTGGAAGCTGAAATAGCGTCTGCAGACGAAAAATCACGCACTACTTCAATTACTTCTACGTTGTGCTTTTTCAACTGGTCACGATATCCTTCTACCCGATCACTTCCGGCTATTACATATTTGATGATCTTCTTAGATTTTTTCATGGTCGATAACAGATTACCGCTTGACACTTCAATTACATCAACATCAGGAAAGACGGCATGGACCATTCTTTTTCTAAGATTAAACGAGAAAGGTTGATTCTTGCCAGTTACCAAAGCTACCGTTACGTGGTCGCATTTTTGTTTTGCTTCTTCTATCAAAATTTTATGAGCATTTGTAAAAATACGAAGCTTGCCTATTACTAGCGCGGTTTTGTTTTCCGGTAATTCACTGATTATTCTTTCCTTGGCGGTTAGAAACAAATCGTCTTTAATTTGATGATGAGACTTCTTGGCGTTTTGTGGTAGCATATCTTCAGTGAACGAATAAGTCAATTTCGACATCATCCCTAAAGTAGGCTCTAGCGCGCCTTGGTTTGTTTTGTTTATGACACTGTCTGCAATTCTGTTGATGCTTGACCAATACAATTTCTCTTCTTCAATTGATCCACGCCATCGCTGTTTCTTTTTAAAGCGAACATTTTTGTCATGTTGGTCAGCTTGAATAATTTTGAAAAACTTCCCCTTATCAGAAAGCAAAACAACACCTTCTTCGGGTCCACCAAACGGCGATTCAAGCGACAAGAACATCGCTTTTATGTTAGCGTAAGTCTCCGACGCATGATCAGGATCATTAAATTTTAAGAATTGCTTTTTGTCTTCAAATGCTTGAAGTAATTCTTCTGACTGGATTCCTTTACGTATATTCACTTCACTATCTAATGTGCCTTCGAAGACCACCGGCGGGACCATCATTCCCAATGCTGCTGCGTATTCTTGAATCTCTTCTTGATGAAAACCTTCTGGCTGAGTATAGAACATACCACCACCAATACTAGCCGTTGCCGGAGCATACGCGATCAAGATCAAACTATGGAAATCTGAATAGTCACGCGTTGTGGTCGGTTTGTTCATAATGAACTCAACAAAGAATTCAGTCTCTTCTGGAATGAACTGAGTGTTTTGGTGATTCGCTTTTAAATGGTCATGAACCAAAGCGTATTGACTAATTGAGATTGAGTCATTCTTGATAGCACTCCGATCCGGTCCTTCAAATTCTTCCGGATGCAAGACTCTATTCTTGTAAGCAACAATCCAGTTCTTTCGGTAATCGGGATCAAACGGTTCTGCATTACGCCAAAGAGTTAACTTCACACCGTCAAACTTTTGCGTTACTGTATAGTGGTTGCTCAAGAATTTCTGGATCTTTTCCGGATCGCCTTGAGTTACTTTGTCAGCGTGTTGAATAGAAATATCCAACATACCGTTGATTTCATTAATCTTCATATTTTATCCGGTCGGTTCATCGTGGTCACGTCCTTTAGATCTGAGATCATAATAGGCCTCTCCGTTTTTACCATAATATAGATAAGTGATATGGTCAATATCTTTCTTAGGCAATTTTACAAAATTGAACACGTTAAAGAAGTGGTTCAATGCTGCCATTTTAATATTCAAATCAGTTTGCCAGTCGTCTCGATCAAGAGCCTGTGCTGGGGTTTTGACATCATTAGGTTTAGCCAATCCTTTTGACTGTGCCGGGGTGAATCCCCACAAGCGACGGATAAATTCATCTCTAATTTCTATCAGTTTTTCGGGTTCTTCAGCTGCGATCAAGTCAATCAATCCAACAAACGATTTGAATTTATTGAGCTCTTGAGGGGAAGGTTCGTGATTGAATAGACTCATAAACATTTCACGAAGATCGTTTACATATCCACTCTCAGCCGGAGGAATCTGCTTAAACGCTTTTCGGCTGTTCACTTGGAAATGGTGACCGTTTGGTAGATATTGCGGTTGCATTTTATTTCTGAGACCATACAAGACTGAAAATGTGAGACTAGAAACATCAAGTTCTTCAGCGCCTTTCTTTATCTTTGGCGTCGAGCGCTTTATTTCTTTTGTCAAATCCGCGATTTTCTTTCTAAGCTTCGGGTCTTCGGTTTGTTCATACTGATCCGTAGCCTCTTCCAAATCAAATGTAAGAGTTTTGAGTTTTTCATCATCAACAACCGGGCTCTTTGGTGTTAGCTCAACCGATTGATCTACTTTACCAAAAACAGTGGCAAGGGATTGAATCATAAATTTATGAATGACGCCTTTGATTCCCGACTTTGTGTCATTCCAATCTGAGGAATGACTAAAGCTTGCCCATTCTGTAGGAATTAGATTTTCAAAGTCAGCACCTTCGAAGTCTACCTGGCACCAAACCATGTAAGGACCTTGGACATATTCGAGCACTGCGTTAATTTGGGAGACGATTGCACTCTTTGCAATCTTGTTATTCCCGAGATAAACAAAGTCGCCTAAAAGTCTACCTTCATTGGCTTTGAGTAAATCCCAAAGTTTAGGTAGGTCTTTGTGGTCAACCATCATATCAACATCACCAACTTCAGGCTTATATTCAATAAATTCTTTGTTGGAAATGGTTGGATCGAATAATGCACTAGAAGAACCGTTGAAATACCGGTTGCGTGTTTTTAAATTCCAGAGTTGCTTGCCGTACTCATTCAAAAAGGCAGCATTCAATACCGACATCATTTTAAAGAAGTCGGTTTGAAATTTTGATCGATCAAACTTTTTACCAAAGTCAATCTTTTGTGCATATATCGGCTTACCGTTTCGAATGATTAGTTCGCCGTTTGGTTGAAGTGCTCTTGAATTTCCGCCCATTATATTCCTTTACCTTTTGATGATCTTTTATGATAACATCTTTAATCGTTTTGTCAAGAAGTTAAATCGTCGGCAATTTTCAAAGCAGCTTTTAATTCCGGCGGTGCTACCACATCAAGAACTGCACGGAGGCAAGGATCCTTAAACAACGAAGGCAAAGTCAATGACATTGAAAAATCGAAGATATCAGCAAACGCTTTGGCAAAATCATCGATTTCTTTTGCAATGGCAGAAACAATCTCGTCAATTGCTGCGTTGATTGCATCTAAGGCAGGTTGAATAACCGCCGCAATTGATGCAACCAAAGCTGCTATACCTTCGCCGATCTTTTGCAGAATTTCATCTACCGCAGCAGAAATTGCATTAAGAGATGTATTCAACCCACCACTAATTGTATTGAATAGATTAGATATTGCATCACATGGATTAGACCCAACCAGATTCAGTGTTTCCTGTCTAGCCTTTTCTACGGTTGCAATACTCATATTTTTCACCAAATTGGCAGCACCGAGCGACCCAGGAGTACCGGGTGCGGCGCCGAATATACCACGAAGATGCGTTTCTGCATTACTTACCTCGGTTGCTGCAAAATCTAATTGATCAGCGATAAAATTGAAAAATTCATTGTCGACACCAGCACCGGTTAATTCAGATAGATCGTTTAATACGGCATCAGGATTGTTCCAACTTTGAATTTGGGTTTTTGCGAACTGAATCTTCGCGCACGTATCCATGCATAATTCCGCATCCGGAACACTCAGACCTTGTGTGGTGAAAGTGTTATAGATGTCAGCAATATTTGCTGGTAATGTAATTGCTACCATTTTATCTCCTATGCGTAATATAAAGTCAAACCTGACTCGTAATTCTTTCTATACATGGTTAAGACTTGTCGTCTCTGTGCCTCTGCATAACTGACATGAATCCAAATACTATTTCCATGTTCCATAATTTCTTGATCGAATAGAAGATTATCCCTAATCCATTCTGCTCTTCTCAAATATTCTTGGCTACTAAGGCCGGGCCATTGTAAATCAGCTGCTTGACCTTTTTCGTGTTGGCTTTTGCATCTGGTTGCTGTACGAAATCCAGAGTTAATTCTAAATCCAGGGTACGCGCTGTTCAGTGGTTCAAGCACATTTTCACAAAGAGCTTTTAGATTACATATAATTTCTAAACCCGAAAATCCGCATTGTGATTTAATTGAATGCGAGAACAATGCACCAACAGATAAGTCACGAAGTTTGAAAGACTGAGTAAGTTGAATATCGTAATCAACTTCAGTGTATTCTCCACAAGAAGGTACTTCTGCTGGGATTTCTTTTTCTGGTTCTGCTAAATCTGTAGGCGGAGCCGGGGCTGCTGGAGGTTCAGTGTCTGCCGGATAAGAGGTTGTGTCAACACCTGCGTTTTGCAAAGTATAAACCGGTTCATCAAAGGGAGCAATTTGTCCTGCTACTGCAATGATCTCTCGAACAGCCTCGACCGAATAAGAGTCAATCGGAGGCGGACTATTGCCTTCAGAGAATACTGTGCTAGATGCCGACATAACTGTTGAGCCACAAGAAATAGGATCACCCATTCTACCCAAAGGAATGTTATTCACAAAAACCGTAGGATCACCGCTGGCTAATGCACCATCGTGACATTCTGGATGACAACAATGAGTTACCCAATGATCTCCCATTCTATGTGCTGGCAAATTATTGACAAAAACAGTTGATGATCCTTGGTCATTTGTCCTAGGTGGGAAACACCCATGACCTGAACATACGTCTCCTAATCTTGCTACTCCTGGCATAAAACCCTCCTATCGTTTATTTATTCTTATTCTTATGAATTTTTTTTGACTGTAGGGTTGCCATTAGTTTCAATGCGGTATATCCTTCAAGTAATGAATAGTCAACAAACTGTAATCTAAAAGGTAAATGCATCCAATCGTCTACTCGATAGTTTCGATGTATAGTTCCTTCAGATAAAAGTCTTTTATGATCCATCTCTTTTAGCATCCACGTTGCTAAATATGCGAGTCTTCCGTCGACAAATCCAGCGTGTGCCATAATCGGATTCTCTTGAATTTTCTTTTCCATAGAAGGAATGCAAAGGGTACTGAACTGATGTGCTCCATTAAGCTTTCTGGCCTCACCTATTCTGGCTTGTTCAGTTTTGATTTCAACTTCACGTCCATTTTTGGTTGTTCCGTCAAAACCACCAACTTCAACAGATGCTCTATTAATCCCAAGAAAGTCACAAACGATTTCTTCCCTAAAGTCTGGAGAAATCTTCTTGTTTCTCAACAAATAACCCATCCAGCCATCGTCGAATGAAGTATCGGTAGCATATTTAATTGCGATCTCCTTCATATCTTCTGGCATATCTTCGTGATTATCAATATAGGTTTGCTTTATTCTTTCTTTAGCAAGAATCTTTTGCTTTGCTTGTTGTTCCTCTAAAGCTTTCTTATACCCCGGGTGTCTTTCAGCCACGTACTTTTGCCAAGCCCATGAGTACGGAACTTTATCGTTTGGATAATCATTTAACTCAGGTAGGATAGCTCTAATCTGATCGTACTTGAAAGGACAAAGTTCAAGTCTTTTCTCTTCGATATTTTTATAAACTTTCACTCTTAGTTTATCTTTTGTCTTGGCATTCTGCCATTCTTCAATGCTTACGCCGGCAAGTTCAAGATTTGTTAGAACTCTATCTTTTATTAGTCCAAGTTCCTTTTCTGCTTGTGATAAAGTAACGGTTTCAGTATTCGTCATCTTAACTCCTATGTTTACTTGTTTTTATTATTCAATTAGTTTAATAAAACCTAGTCTTCAAGTCAAAAAGAAAACGAATACTTGTGAATACTTAGTCATGGAAAAAGGGTGCTGTTACACCCTTTAGATCCTTTAATTCCAATAAGTTTTTGGTCGTTCGACTAGTCTAGGAATTTCCGGTTGAACATACCAACTCGGCGTTTGACCAGACGGATTCCTTATCTTTTCTTTTTCCCAATGCTCATTGCTCGGTCAGCATCAGATTTTGTTTCGTGATAAGTTCGTGTCCATTCTTTCTGTCCCCATCCGGATTCGGATTCGATCCATACGATTTCATATACTGCATCTGCCATTAGATAAATTTCCTGACATCATCCGTATAAAGACCAACGACCCCGGCTTTCTTTAGTTCACGAATACTGAGTTCTTTCGTCGGAGCTGGATCACCGATTGTAAACTGCGAACGCCACTTCATATGGTCTCGCAATGCTTGTCGCGGATCTTCTCCAGGGTTGACTACTATTGCATTTGCCGTCGGTTTCGCTACGTCGTTGCAAACCCAGGTCAGTTTATCAAATGCATTCTTCCCTAATTTTCTTCTTGTGTGTCTGTTCATTAAACCTCCGGTTTGAAAATATAACCTTGGTCTTCGTATTGACCAGCTGAGTTACGGCCAATTTTTCGAATCCAACAATTTCCTGGATTAGACTCTTCGTCGAACCATTCAGGTGTCAAGTGCAGCCATTGCATCATGAACGCCCGAAGGGTGACTCCGTGACAAACTACAATAATGTCTTGAATTTCGTGTTTGTCTTTATCACGATGGAATGTGCCGAATGTTTGGTTAACACGGTTGGCTACATCAAATCGGCTCTCGCCCATAGGCATTCGAGCCCAGAATTTACCTTCTTGTTCAACGCAACGATTATAGTGCGCCGCCTCTTTAGGTAAGACTACGGGAAGGTCTTCATCTTCAATACCATCAAACAATCCGAATTGCTGTTCACATAAAGCAACGTGTTCACGATAACTGAATCCGGACTGCTTCCAACTTAAATCCGGAATATCCGGTGAATGGCTAGCGGTCGGCAAAGTTTGATTAGACCAGTCAAGCCCAATGCCTTTCATAATGTTGGCAGCGGTTTCTCGGGTCCTAACATACGGAGAGCACCAAATTCGTCTCTTGGGAATGAACCCACCAGTTACCACAAATTCCTCAGCTAGAAAATCTCCAGCGGCTCTAGCCTGCATGTTACCTTTCGGCGACAGCGGGATCGCATGGTCAGCGGTGTCGAAGTGAAATGTTTTGTCCACGTTCCCCATTGACTCACCATGTCTAACCAAATAAATGTCCATACTTATATTTTACGATATATCCTACATTATGTCAAGAAAAACCTTGACAAAAGGAAAATACCAATTATTGTATCGAAGGATAAATAATTTTATGGCAAAGGAAAAGAACGCTAAAGGATTAATAAGTCGAATGAGGATAAGTTGGCAAAATGCCTCACTTATCAACAAGGTTGCGGTTGTGGGTACTTTATCTTCAACCCTAGGACTTTTAATATCCATTGGCGTTTTGCTTTCAAGCTAACACAACCAAACTGACCCAAGGAATGACATGATTTTACCGAAATTTATCACCTTCACAGGTGCAGACGACAGAACAGACAAAAATCGTATGAATGAGCTGTCTCGCCAATACCCTATTGAATGGGGCATTTTACTTTCGACTTCAAACAAAGATGCACGCTACCCTTCAAATCAATTTTTTAATGAACTAGGTTCTATTGAAGGAAAGAAATCTCTTCATCTTTGCGGAGGCGCTGCCAGACATTTTAATGACACTGGTGAATTATCAGAAAATCTTCTGAACGATGTTTTAAGTTTCGACCGAATACAAATTAACGGTGCAGGAGCGAGTTCGAAAGCAGTACGCGTTGCTCAGATGCTACGGATTAAATTGATAACTCAAGTCAGAAATTTTACCTTTTCCAAACCTGAAGATGCTCTTCAATTGTTTGACACATCCGGCGGTACCGGTAAGTTTCCAGAATCACTACCGGAACCAAGTTACAGCTCAAACCTAGTTGGTTACTCTGGTGGTATCTCGATCGAAACGATTGAAAAATATCTAATAATGATCGAAAAATCAAACACCAATAAAACTGATTTTTGGTTAGATATGGAATCCGGTGTACGAACAAACGGTTGGTTTGATTTGGACAAAGTTGAAAAGATTTGTCAGAAAGTTTTCAACCACAAATTCAAAGCTGCTGAGTTTGTTAGCAACGGTTATAAAATATCAAAAAGAACCGACTCTGTTCCCGCCGATATTGCACGCCGCATGGCTAAAATCAGTTCCGGAAAACAGTTCGCGCCAGGAGACCTAAGCAAATTTCCAGAAGCGCAGGAAAGCATTGACATCTTGAAATCACTAAACTATGAAGCGTTGGTCGATCGGTATGATCAGGTTCTTAATTCTAATGTTTATTCGGAAGACGAAGAAGAAGCCAGAGAACTTGAATTAAATCTCATTAATGCCGAGTTCACCCGACTGAATTCTGGTCCGGAGAAGAAGAAATGGTGGAAATGAACACACAAGA
>Ga0075117_1000290_pt1 | contig 35003 bp, 28 predicted proteins | sample AntAceMetag02UKJ_FD_69789 | JGI IMG/M metagenome (GOLD analysis project Ga0075117, IMG submission 69789) | Saline lake microbial communities from Ace Lake, Antarctica - Antarctic Ace Lake Metagenome 02UKJ | ecosystem: Environmental > Aquatic > Non-marine Saline and Alkaline > Saline | place... | reverse complement strand
TGTATTATTTTGATTAGTCACTTGGAAACCTCCACTGACATTAAGCCCCATACGAAAAGACTCATACCAATTCCCTACTTGTTTTTTCTCTGGCACAAAGGGATTAAACTGGCTCACACTAAAAGAATAAGTGCCGCTACCATTAAGGACCTTGGTAGATACATTTTGATTTACTCTTAAGGCAGTACTGGTTCTTATCAGTTTTCCAAAATCCTTCGAATATTGCACAGACGAACCAAAGGTGTTACTGGTATATTGGTCCACTGCATCCAAACGCCTATTGTTTTGATTAAAACTATTACTCACCAAATTCACCGAGGCAGAAAAGCTCCTGTCCGGCCTTTTGTTTTGTGGTGAATGCGACCATGAAATATTAAAATCCTTTGACGCATCTTGTAAAGTAAACTCGTCTCCCGGTTTGTTTAGGTTAAACTGGAGATTAACATTTCCTGAATACTTATATTTCTTAATATACTGAGACTGCACGCCTAGCCCCCAGCTTCCTTTTGAATAGATCTGTGCTAGCACTTTAGCTCCTATGTACTCATTAAAAGCATGATAATACCCAAAATCCCTGAAATAGTAACCCCTATTATTTGGCTCCTCTCCATAGTTTCCCATAATAAAGCCTGAGGTGCCAATTTCTTTCTTTTTGGGCACGGGGAAAAAGCCAAATGGGAAACCAATAGGCAACGGAATACCCGCTAAAACTAAATTAAATGGCCCAGAAATGATTGATTTTTTATTGACGAGTTTAATTTTTTTGGATGCAATATGAAAATGGGGATCTGCTAAGTCGCAAGTAGAGTATTTAGCGTCTACCAAGTATAAGTTATCCGCAGGGTCTTTCTTTACTTTTTCTCCTTGAATAATCCCCTCACCCTCTACCGTTACTATCTTATTAACGATGGCCATCCTAGATTTAAAATTATAGCGAATGGTGTCGGCATTATAAGTAGTTTCTCCCTGCTTAAAAACGGGTTTCCCTCTTACCTTTTCTCCCACTTCTATGGTGGAGTCTGGAAGTCCGTAGGCATAAACCTCGTTTAGCCCCCAACTAATTCTTATAAAATCTGCCTTCAGCTGAATATCCCCATAATCCACTACAGCATTCCCATATAGAAAAATAGTTTCACCATCTATATCCATGATGGTGCTATCTTCTGCGGCATACACTACGGTGGTTTCTAGATCAGAATCTGTACTTATTAAGGAATCCGCTATTCCCTGTCTTACGCTATCAACAACTGAAGATCCTAAGATGAGCGAATCTGATTGAATATTTTCTATGGAAACAGAATCTACGGCATCTTGAAGATTAGGAATTTGAGCTTGGACCTTAGATCCTATTAAAACAAGGCAAGCTATCAAATACGGGTACTTGAAAAAGCCATTTCTAAAGGAAAGCAGCAGGACACTATTTTTAAATTTTCCCTGTTTTATCAAAAAGCGTAAATTTGATGTACAAAAGTAGCGTAAATGTGCTTCCAATAGACGAAATTAGGCTACAAATATCGTGTTAAAGTAACCTAAATAACACAAAAATATGCTTTCCAAAAAAACATTTTACATCAGCTTTCTGCTGTCAGTTAGCTTATTATTTTCATTTTCTCCCGTTCGCATTTATCCTGGCAACACCATTCAAAAAGTGGTGATTGACGCTGGACATGGCGGGAAAGATCCAGGTACCGGAAATGGGCGAGAAAAAAGATATGCCCTAGATATTGCCTTGAAACTCGGAGATAAAATAAAGACAAACATCAAGGATGTAGAGGTAATATACACTAGAGATTCTGACGTATTCATCCCTTTAAATGAAAGAGCGGCAATTGCCAATAAAAACAAGGCAGATCTTTTCATCTCCATTCATTGCAATGCCTTTTCCTCCTCTAGGGCCAGCGGTACAGAGACTTACGTCATGGGCCTTCATAAAACGGAAGCAAATTTGGATCTTGCCAAAAGAGAAAACAATGTCATTTTATTGGAGGATGATTACAGCAAAACCTATAAAGGCTTCAATCCCAACTCCCCGCTGGCACACATCATGCTCGCCAATTACCAAAACGCCTTTATGAATCAAAGCATGGATTTCGCAGCCAAAGTGGAAGACCAATTTGTGAGACATGGACAGAAAAGCAGAGGTGTAAAGCAGGCGGGTTTCTTAGTTATTTGGGAGACTACTATGCCCAGCGTGCTAATAGAAACAGGGTATCTTTCTAATCCCTCAGATGCCAAAAAACTTAGCTCCGAAAGCGGGCGAGAGAACATAGCAAAAGCCATCTATTCGGCGTTCAATTCCTATAAGGCAGAGGTGGAAAGAAACCAATAAGGCATTATATTTGTCAAGAGTTAAATGGATTCACGATAACAAAATATGAAAATAGCAAAAGAAGCAAGAGTAGGTTTATTGGCGATAGTCTCACTGGCCACACTTTATCTTGGCTTTAATTACCTTAAAGGACTTGATCTTTTTTCCACAGAGAACGAGTATATCGTTGTTTTTGATGACGTTCAAGGCCTTCAAAACTCTAACGCTGTAACATTCAAAGGCGTAACCGTAGGCCGTGTAATGGCTATGCAAACAGACCAAAAAAATGACAGAATCAATGTCATTTTGGCGGTGAAAAAGTCAATTGTACTTACCGATCAAACTGTGGCTTCGCTTTCAGATGATGGCCTAATCGGCGGAAAACTTATCAAACTAAACATCCTTCCAGGGAATGTCATTGACGAAGGAGACCAACTCAAAGGAGGCATTGAACTTGGTTTGGCAGACGCTGCTATTCAAAAAATCACGCCGGCCTTAAATGATGTAGACTCTTTGGTTGTTAATTTAACCAAAGTGGTAAAGCAGTTTGACCAAACTGGCTATGCATTAAATGCATTGATGGCATCTGCCACTAAAACCACCAATGGTGTAAATGCGATTGTGGCTTCTAATGCAGCCAGCTTGGCACAAATAACAAGTAATGCCGCTATTCTTACCAAAAACCTTAATACCCTTACCACAAGTCTAGACTCTCAGATGGCCCCAATTATGAAGCGGACGGGAGAATTCACCGAAAAATTGAGCGGCTTAGAATTAGAAAAAACGGTGGCTAGCTTAAACACTTCTATAGCCGGTCTTCAAAGCATCCTAAGTGATGTTAACTCCGGAAAAGGTACCTTAGGGAAACTAACTTCAGATGATTCTCTGTATCTAAACCTTGACAACACCGCAGCATCATTAGATGCTCTACTTTCTGACATGAAGGATAATCCTAAGCGTTATGTACATTTCTCTCTTTTTGGCGGGAAGACCAAGGAGGAGAAGAAGAAGGAATAGGTTTTAGGAAAGGTTTGTTTGGGTACTCAAAGCTACACTTCGAGGGCCCTTTAGTTTGTTACGATTCGACAAGCTCAGCCCAAAGATATTCGAAATTGACGAATGAAGACTGCGAGCTGAAATCTACATGCTGCTGACTACGCCCTTAATTCTTTTTAAAAGCTTCCGGATATTCTTGCTCTATTTTGAGATATACTTTCTGAATAACAGACCATTCTGAAAAGTAAAGAACAATTATTAAAGCCGTCACTACAGCCATTGTTTCCTTATAATACTCTGCTTGGACAATAAAAGAACCCTTACCCATTAATACGTTAGGCAATTGAATTAAGATTCCAGTCAAACTTAGAAGGCTTAGCTGTCGCCAAACAATGAACTTCCTATTAAATCTCCTGCCCTTTCTAATAAAATCTACTAGATTAAAAAGTGTCATCACTAAAACAGGAATGATGAAGTAATATTTGACTTCACTGCTCTCTATCTCTTGGAAAAACAAGCCAAGAACTATCATAAAAACGGCTGTGAGAAATATCCTTGGCACCGTAAAGTAGGACTTGAACTCTTTGAACAAGTATTTTCTCCGCTGTGAGGTCACTTTATCTGTCATCGTATCAATGAAACCCGAAAGCCCCATGACCCCAAAACTTGAATAAACTTCATCTAAAGCTTTATCGAATGAAGTCTCTGGGTTGTTACTGAGCTTTGTTTCTATGGCAGACGCCAAATGGTCTACTATCTCTATCTGAACATCATAATGTTCTACATAATGCCTTTCGGTAAAGTGGAAGAGGTCTACTATTTGTTCTTTGGTGAGTTTCATGCCTATACAACTCTTTTTCTTTTTTCTTCAATAGCTAATTCAAATTGTGCCCAGGCTACAGATAATGCCATCGCAGAACCAATAAAAATTATAACTTGATACCATAATGGTAGATCTGCTTCGTAGCCATAAGCACTCTGAAAAAGAGCTCTACTCATTTGGTAAGCAAAATTTAAAACAATAACAAGAGGTAAGATAGACATTATCATTATCCGAAACTTTGCTTGGTGGTACAAAAGCTTTCTTTTCCTTTTTTCTAAAGGCCAATGGTCCGTTACGAACCATTTAGATTGTTTTTCAAATTGATATTTCCACGGTATTATAAAAAGTGGCGTGATGTAAAAGACAATGAACAAGATACCCATCGGCATCAAGAACAATTCGTTTTGAGTGTTGAAGAATTGGTATGCACTCAAAAATATTAAGCCCGAGACCAAGACCCGATAAGACAAAAACTGCTGTTGCATCTTGCCTCGAATAGCCTTTTTGATTTCTAATTTAATATTGTGAGCATATTCTGCCTCAAAAGCCTTTAAGCCTCTTCTTTCTTTAAACTTCTTACCTGTAAAGTCCTTTTGAGCCGCCTTAAAAGCACTTTCAAAACTTACATCATCTGAAACTTCAGACTCAATCTTTGAAACGAAATGGTCTAAGACTTCATCATAGAAGTCCTGATATTCTAAACCCCAATCTAAAAGGTGATGTTCTATGGTTTCTATTTGTTGTGGAGTGAGTTTCATGCCTTCTTAGACTCCAATTTATAAGCAGTCCATGATATCGGAATGATTAAAAAAAGATAGGCCAAAATACCTACTTGAATTGTTTCTTTTGAAATTTCAAAGTCAAAGACATTAACAAAGTTTACAATGCTTAAAACAAAACCTAAAAGAAACAAGACATGTCCAAATGAATTAAACTTCGTAGGTATCAATTTAACCTGTTTAAGTTCTTCCAAACTAAGTGAGGCTTCAGTCCTAAATACTTTTATCCTTAAATGCCTATAACCTCTTTTCAAACCTTTTAAAGAAATAGGAGAAAACATAAGAAAAACAATATTGATCAGGCCGCACGCCGCCTGTGCTACATAGGTGCTGAAAAAGAAAAAAGTCACGTAAAGAGCCAAGGCTAATAATAACCAAATCAGACCAAACCCATTCTTCAGATGCCTTAAGGCGTCCTTCATTAATACTTTAAAAGCCATTTTATGTGCCGCTTTCTGAAATTCCAATTCCAAGGCTTTAAGACCTGAAAACGTTTCTAAAAACCAAGCTGGCTTAATTATATGATCAGCAAAAACATGTGTCACCTCTGGAAACGCATAGTCAAAGGATTCGTTTTCCTTTACCATTCTTTCTTCTACCGCAGAGATAAAGTGATCTAAGATTTCTTCATAGAAGTCCTTATTCTTTATATCCCAGCTCAGGATGTAATATTCTATGGTTTCTATTTGTTCAGGGGTGAGTTTCATGCAGAACCAAGTTTAGGGTTTAAAATCAGATTCAAATTCTCTGCAAAGGCTTTCAATTCTGCAATACGATCTTTGGCTACGGCATTCCCTTTTGGCGTAATCTTGTAATATTTCCTTATCCTACCATCCACTCTTTCCGTTTCGGGAGTTAGTATATCTTCTGCTTCTAGTTTGTGGAGAATAGGGTATAAAGCTCCCTCTGTGATAGTAATATCATCTTTGGTTAGCTCTTTCACTTTTTGAGTTATTTCATAGCCATACATGCGGCCATTGTCATATAATAGCTTTAAAACTATGGCACTCAGGCTTCCTTTAACGTGTTTCTGCATTTGAGTCAATTGCTTGAACTCAAATATACATAATTTTCTTATGCATCACTTCCTTAGGCATATGAATTTATTGGTAGCATTAACAGTCTGTCAGTAACAATTATCCAGAAATCTTTCAAAATCCCTGCGAGCATATCATCTTTGCCTTCCATCTCATTCTGGATTCTACATGAAACTTAAGTACCTCGTTTTTATACTGATTCTTTGTCTGATACCTATTCTAATAGTAGAGGGATTATTACAGCTTATAGACAAGCCCTTCTACAGAGAAGAGGTAAGAGTGGGCTGGAAATATCAAGGAAATGAAAGTCATGTAAATCAAGTGGGTTATCGAGGTCAAAACATTGACTATTCAGATGACGATTTCGTCATAGTTCTCCTAGGTGATTCTCAGGTAGAGGCAGAAGCTATGACACCTGAAAATATGGCCGAAAAAATATTGGAGGGCTATTTAAAGGATTCTATTCCTAATGTTAAAGTCTTCTCTTTAGGTTCTGGTGGACAAGGAAACGACCAGCAAATGGAAGCCTTGCAGGAGTATTTTAAGACCTATAGAGCGGATACAGTTTTGCAATGGTTTACCCCCGAAAATGATGTCTGGAACAATTTATTTCCAACCCATATTCCACAAGACGGACAACCTAAACCAACCTACCGACTAGAAAATGGAGCATTAGCGGGCCCGTTTCTTAAAAGAGACTCCCTCATTATTAAGAATTCATTATGGAAGTTAGGCCATTTGTTTCAAAGGATATTCTTAAATCCGCTCAAAGGAATTGATAAAAATTACGCCGCTAAATACCTTCCAGAACCCGTAAAAGGTCAAGCTGAGGCACCAGAAGACTTTTTTGATTGGCATTTACCAGCAACCGAAAACTTTGCTAACGAAAAAACGCATTCCATTCTTGATTTTGAACATGTAAGTCCTCGAACCAAATACGGGGTAAGTTTAACTAAAGCACTTTTAAAAAACACCCAGCATATAACGGAGAATAATAAAGCAGTTTATGTACTTTTTGATAGAGAAAGTGCCCCAAACGCCAGAAAAGACAGCAGCAGCTATTTCGTTTTTGAGAATAATGCCTATTATAAAATTTCTAAGCAAACTGCTCAAAATCATATCACCGACATTATGAAGGAATTCCCAAGCTTCCAATTACCGCTGACAGTAGAAGATTATAGGGTAAGTGAAGCAGACGGGCATCTAAACTTAGAGGGTAATAAACAAGTTTTGCAGTCCCTTTGCGATAGCCTTTTTGCTAAAAACATACTTCATACCTTACAGAAAGACTAAATCAGCTTTATTCCTTCTGGCTCAATAGTGATTAGCTTTTGTTTATAAAGGCTACCAATGGCTCTTTTGAAAGCCTTTTTACTCATTTCTAAGGCACCTTGAATTTCAGAAGAGTCTGATTTATCAGAAAGGGCTAGCTCGCCGCCATTGGCTTGAAGCGTTTCTAAAATCTTTCGAGCATTAGGCTCATTAATATTTAGGTATCCTTGCTTTTGAAGACTTATATCTATTTTACCGTCTTCACGCACCGCCTTCACAAAACCCTTGATGCTATCCCCCCAAGCTATTCTTTGGAAGATTTCATTCTCGTAAATAAGGCCTCGGTACTTATGATTGACGGCCACGTTAAAGCCTAAATCTGTTTTATCCAGAATAAGCAAATCTACCTCCTCCCCTTCTTTCAGCTCAATATCCTCAAACTCAAAATGTCTGTTTAGTCTACAAGAACCCACCAGACGGTCTGTGTCCTCATCTAAATAGAGGTACACCACGGTATAATCTCCTTCTCTAAGTTTTTGATTTTGCTCCCTGAAAGGAACAAAAAGGTCTTTTTCTAAACCCCAATTCAAAAAAGCACCAATTCCAGTAGCCGCACTTACCTGCAAACACGCAAACTGATTTAGCTTGATTAAAGGCTCGATGGTGGTGGCTATTATCCTATCTTCAGAATCTCTATAGAGAAAAACATCAATTTCCTCTCCTACATTTAATCCTTCTGGAATGTACTTATGAGGGAGCAGAACATCATTATTCTCATCATCTCCTAAGTAAAAACCTACCGAAGTACCACGTAAAACCTTTAAGATATTTTGTTGACCAACTTTTAGCATTTTCAAAGCTAGGCAATGTTCATCTTAGATTGATTAATATTTCATAATTTTGCATTCTTTTTCAGCTAGAAATGAGCAAATCATTTCATTTATACAAAGATTCAAAATAGATGTTACTGAACGAACAAGAAATCCTAAGGAGGCAAAAGAGAGAGGAGTTAATGAAAATGGGGATCGATCCTTATCCACCAGAACTTTATGAAATCAATGCTAACTCTGCTCAAATAAAAGCAGAATTCGATTCCGAGAAGGTCAATTTCCAAAAAGTAAGCATGGCTGGCAGGCTTATGAGTGTAAGAGGAAAAGGAAGTGCCTCTTTTGCCGAAATCCAAGACAGCTCAGGAAGAATTCAAGTTTACTTTAAAAGAGATTCTATTTGCCCTGATGAGGACAAAACCATGTACAACATCGTCTTCAAGCGTCTTTTAGACATTGGTGACATTATTGGCATAGAAGGTTATGCCTTTGTAACTCAGGTTGGCGAAATTTCTGTTCATGTTACCTCTTATAAGATTCTGAATAAAGCTCTAAAGCCACTTCCAGTGGTCAAAAGAGACCAAGACGGAAACGTTTTTGACGGCTTTACAGACCCTGAATTAAGGTATCGTCAGCGATATGTGGACTTAATAGTAAATCCTGAGGTTAAAGATATTTTCATAAAACGAGCAAAAATAATTTCTACGATGCGTACCATTTTTGATGGTAAAGGCTGGCTAGAAGTAGAAACGCCAATACTCCAGCCTATTCATGGCGGAGCAGCAGCAAAGCCTTTTAAAACACATCACAATTCGCTGGACATGCCGCTTTTTATGCGAATTGCCAACGAGCTTTACCTTAAAAGACTAATTGTTGGTGGCTTTGACGGTGTATATGAGTTTGGTAAGATGTTTCGTAATGAAGGAATGGACAGAACCCATAACCCTGAATTTACTGCCCTAGAGTTCTATGTAGCTTATAAAGACTACGAATGGATGATGAACATGACCGTAGAAATCTTTGAAAAGGTGGCTATGGCTGTTCATGGAAAAACCAGCTTTCCCGTCGGTGAAAACGAAATTAATTTTGCTGGCCCATTTGAGAGATTAAGCATCTTAGGTTCTATTGAAAAGTATACGGGCGTGGACCTAACTGACTTATCTGAAGAAGAGACTAAGAAACATTGCCAACAATGGGGAATAGAAATAGACGGCTCCATGGGAAAAGCGAAGTTGATTGATGAAATCTTCGGTGAAAAAGTAGAGGCTCATCTCATCCAGCCTACTTTCATCATTGATTACCCTGTGGAGATGTCTCCATTAACCAAAAAGCATAGAAGTAAAGAGGGTTTAGTAGAGCGTTTTGAGCTTTTCGTGAATGGTAAAGAAGTAGCAAATGCCTATACCGAACTTAATGACCCAATTGACCAGAAAGAACGCTTTGAGGACCAACTAAAACTGGCCGCTCGCGGTGATGAAGAAGCGATGGTTATGGATGATGATTTCTTAAGGTCACTAGAATATGGTATGCCGCCCACCTCAGGTATTGGAATAGGAATAGATAGACTCACTATGCTATTGACTAATAATACGAGTATTCAGGAAGTTCTTTTCTTTCCGCAAATGCGACCAGAAAAGAAAATCTCTGCTGCCGCTAATGAGGATTATGAGGCAATAGGTGTTCCGCCAATTTGGATTCCTGCTTTACAAAAAATGGGCTTTATGACCATAGAATCTTTAAAAGAGGCAAATGCCAATAAAGTCTTTAATGATTTAGGTGGTGTAAGAAAGAAGCTTAAAATAGAAGACAAGCTTCCATCCAAAGAGGCTATTGAAGACTGGATCTCAGCTAGCTAGAGAAACTCTCATTAAATACAGGGCAAATGGCGGCAACCTCGAAGAGATTGCCGCCATTTCTTTTACATCCTATCGCATAAGGCAGGACAACTACTTTCTTGAGTACAATAAAAAATATCCGGCGGCTTGCCTATCAGACTGATATTCTCCAAATTTAACTTCCATTACTATTTCATTCTATAAATAGATATATATTTAAGCCCTTAAAGAATATTATTCTATGGACCATATAGATCCTGTTGATTTAAAAATCCTCAAACTTTTGGTAAAAGACAGCCTTTCTACTAATAAAGAGATTGCTGCCGAACTTAATTTAACTACCACTCCGGTCCATGAGCGTATCAAAAGGCTGAGAAGAGATGGCTATATAGAAAAATATACGATTGAGCTTAATCGAAAAAAACTGCACAGAAACCTCTTGATTTTTGTAAGCGTAAGTTTGAAAGAGCATGCTGCTGATTATCTTGAAAAATTTGAAAAAGATATCCAAACTTTACCTCAGGTGGTAGAATGCTACTGTGTATCTGGAGGTGCAGATTTCCTCTTAAAAATCATAGTAAAAGACATGGAGGAATATCGCTTTTTTATTCTAAATAACCTTTCTAGGCTTGCCAATATTGGTAATACCCAGAGTCAATTTGTGGTGAAAGAAGTAAAGCAAAGCAGCATTCTAGATTAGCCTTATTTCCGTCATTGCCGAATTATTGTAATTTCGCATTGTTCAACCAATAGAAATAAATCATGCCTAATGCTAAAATTGCCGGAATCGGCTTTTATGTACCAGAGACAGTAGTGACGAATTTTGATCTCATGAAAGTCATGGACACTTCGGACGAATGGATTCGTGAACGTTCTGGAATTATTGAACGTAGGTATGCCAAAAAGCATGAAGAAACACCCACGACTATGGCGGCGGTAGCTGCTAAAATAGCGGCAAAGAGAGCAGAAATTGAATTAGAAGAAATAGACTTCATCATTTTCGCGACCCTAAGCCCAGACTACTATTTTCCTGGCTGTGGGGTTCTTCTACAAAGAGAATTAGGGATCACCAAAACGGAAATTGGTGCTTTGGATATCAGAAATCAATGTTCGGGTTTCATATATGCCATCTCTGTGGCAGACCAATTCGTCAAAGCAGGCATTTATAAAAACATTTTGGTAGTAGGCTCAGAAATGCACTCCATGGGTCTAGACTTTAGCACCCGAGGTAGAGCCATTACTGCTCTTTTTGGTGATGGAGCCGGTGCTGTTATCATTCAGCCGACAGAAGAAGAAGGTAAAGGAATCTTAACCACTCACCTACATTCCGATGGCACACATGCAGAACAACTGGCCATGATTAGCCCAGGTTCTCACGGAGGAAAACACTTACCAGACGTGGACTTTGGATTTCCTTCCGCAGATGAGCTAGGAGAAATATTTGTTTACGATAAGCTCATTGAAAACAAAAGTGCCTATCCACAAATGGACGGTCAATTGGTCTTCAAAAAAGCGGTAACAAAGTTCCCTGAGGTCATTATGGAAGCCCTTACAAAAACTGGATTCAAGACAGAGGATATTGATATGCTCATTCCTCATCAAGCCAACCTTCGTATAGCCCAGTTTGTCCAAAAAACACTCGGTCTACCCGATGAAAAGGTTTTTAACAATATTATGAAATACGGAAATACCACAGCCGCTTCTATCCCTATTGCCCTTTGCGAAGCCTGGGAAGCCGGAAAAGTAAAAGAAGGCGATTTAGTTTGCCTTGCCGCTTTTGGAAGTGGATTTACTTGGGGCAGTGCCCTTATTCGCTGGTAGAAAATGTTCGATTTCATCTAGTACTCATTGATTTTAACAGAAAAACTTAGCCTTGGATATTTTCTCAGACCACAGCACTACTGAATGGGCATTGGCATTTTTTGCGTCGTTTATAATTGGTTTCTCAAAAGCCGGCCTTAGAGGTGTGGACGTCATGAACGTGACTATAATGGCCTTAGTATTTGGTTCTAAAGCCTCCACGGGTATTGTGCTTCCATTGCTCTGTTTGGCAGATGTTTTAGCGGTTTCTTATTACAATAGGCACGCACAGTGGGGCCACTTTAAAAAGTTAATGCCATGGATGATGGTCGGTGTTTTATTTGGCTGGTACATTGGCAAAGACATTGACGAACTTCTTTTTAAGCGTATTATGGCCATTATTATTTTAACGGCCGTAGCCCTACTTTTCTGGTGGGAAAGAAGAAAATCAGATAAACTGCCAAAGGGCTGGTGGTTTGAAGGAACAATAGGCTTGGCATCTGGATTTACTACCATGATCGGGAACTTGGCCGGGGCGTTCTCCAACATTTATTTCTTGGTCTTACGCTTCCCTAAAAATGAATTTATTGGTACAGTTTCTTGGTTGTTTCTGTTTATCAACCTCTTTAAAGTCCCCTTTCATATCTTTTCATGGGAAACTATTGATGCTCATAGTTTCAAAACTGACTTGGTTTTGGCACCTGCGATGGTTGTTGGTTTCTTCCTAGGTGTAAGGGTGGTTAAGAAAATCAAGAATGACTCTTACCGTAAACTTATACTGGCCTTAACGCTTCTTGGAGCAGTTGTTATTTTCTTTAGATAGCTATTTGAATTTTCATTGTCATTCTCTCATTTAGCCTATCTCTATTTTTGTAAGGCATTAAACACAAATTAATGTTTGTAACTTTCATCACCGTTCTGGGTCATAAGACTCTCTTATTTTTGTAAACATAAAACACAAAAAACATGTTTGATTTTATCAAAAAAATATTTGGAAATAATTCAGAAGAAATGAAAGAAATAATAGAGAATGGTGCTGTAATTATTGATGTAAGAACCTCAGGAGAATTTGCTGGAGGTCACGCCACAAAAGCAGTCAATATCCCCTTAGATACATTGGAGAGTAACCTTTCTAAAATAAAAGGGTATAAAAAGCCAATAGTACTTTGCTGTGCATCTGGCATGCGTTCGGCTAGGGCAAAAGGCTTTTTACAAGGCAAAGGCATCGAAAACCTTCATGACGCTGGTGCATGGTCCAACATTGCATAAGCTGAACAACATTACACTTTCTAAATGCCCCTTCTGGGGCATTTTTCATGTCCGGTACAGAGCTATTAAACAAACAACACCTTTGACGGAAGGGATTACCTGTTATTAAAATATTTTAATAACTTTGATATTCAACCTACCTCAATACATGAAAAACCTGCTTTTCTTTCTCCTTTTTATCTCTATTTCTGGCCTATCGCAAAACAATATTATTCCCGCCGTGGTGAACTATGAGCATGGGGACGGCCTCTTTATGCTGGATCAGCAAACCACTTTAGACGTTCGTTCTGAAAACTTAGAGGTTAAGCGTTATGCAGCACTTTTCAAATCATTTTTAGCAGGAGCCAGCATAAACATCAAGGAAGGAAAAGTAGCAGAGCCAACGAGAAGCAATAAAGCAATTATTGTAGCTCTAAATAAAGCTAAGGACCCCGAAATTGGCCTAGAAGGTTACACCCTCGAAGTTAAAGAAAATACCATTGAATTAATGGCGAATGCCCCTTCCGGAATATTTAATGGCTTTCAAACCATGAGGCAATTGCTTCCTGCCCAAATTGAGAATACAGGAGACGGTTTTATGGGAATGGGAATGATTATGGGCTGCAAAATAAAAGACTATCCTAGATTCCCATGGCGAGGTATTATGCTAGACGTAAGCCGCCATTTCTTTTCTGTAGCAGAGGTGAAAGCCTATTTAGACAAAATGGCTCAATACAAGCTTAACGTTTTTCACTGGCACTTAACGGACGACGAAGGCTGGAGAATAGAAATTAAGTCCTTACCAAAATTGACAGAAGTGGGGGCTTGGCGTGTGCCTAGAAATGGTCGTTTTGGAAAAGGTAGGGTAAGTCCTGAGGAAGGAGAAGAAGCCACAGAAGGTGGATTTTATACTCAAGAACAAATTAAAGAAGTGGTTCAATACGCCGCTCAGAGAAATATCACCATAGTTCCAGAAATAGATATGCCAGGACATAGTTTGGCCGCGTTGGCGGCTTATCCTGAGCTCTCTGTTACACAAGCACCTGCTTATGTAAATCCAGGTGGGTATTTTGCAGACTGGGTGGGTTCAGACTTTACCATGCTTTTAGACAATACGCTGAACCCCACAGACGAAAAGGTGTATGAATTTGTAGATAAAGTAATGACTGAAGTGGCCGAGTTATTTCCTGGAAAATACATCCATATGGGTGGAGATGAATGTTATCATGGCTATTGGGAAGCGGACAAGAAAGTCCAAAAGTTCATGAAAAAAAACAAAATCATGGACACTCATGAGCTTCAAAGTTATTTTGTTGGCCGTGTAGCTAAGATTATCCAAAGCAAGGGAAAGAAAATCATAGGCTGGGATGAGATTATGGAAGGCGGTCCCTTAGAAAACGTCGGAGTGATGAGTTGGAGAAATATGGACTGGGGCAAAAAAGCTTCAAACATGGGCTTAGAAACCGTTATGACACCAAAACTCTTTACATATTTAGATTATACACAAGGTGATAAAAGTGTAGAGAACCCGATTTATAGTGATTTAAGTCTTGAAACTGCTTATAGCTTTGACCCAATCCCAGAAGGAGCCGACGCCAAATTTATTTTAGGAGGACAAGGAAACCTTTGGACAGAAGTTGTACCTAATCTTCCTTTTGCTATGTACATGACCTACCCTAGAGCTTTTGCCTTGGCAGAGAGTTATTGGTCTCCAAAAGAAAAGAAAGACTGGAATAGTTTTATCAATAGAACAGAACAGCACTTTCAACGATTTGAGCAAGCCCAAATAAATATATCAAAGGCCGTTTATGAGGCCATCATTAAAGTGAGCAAAGAGGACGAAAAGCTGATGTGTGAATTGAGCAATAGCGTACCTAACACCAAAGTGTTTTATACTGTTGATAATACTTATCCCGTAAACTTTGGTACGGAATATACGGGTCCATTTGAAATCCCAGAAGGAGACTTAAGCCTGAGAACTCAGACTTTTAGAAATGGTAGACCACTAGGCAGAGAACTATTGATTCATAGAACAGACCTTTTAAAAAGGATTCGTTGATGAAAAACATCGGAATTATTCTAATTGCGGTTTTAAGTTTAGTGGCCTGTCAGGAAAAAGCTACCCAGCAACCAAACGTTCTTTTCATATTAACAGACGACCAAGGTTGGGGCGACATGAGTAGCCACGGAAATGAGGTCCTAGAAACTCCTGTTTTAGACCAACTAGCCCAAGATGGTGCAGAGTTCGATAGATTCTTTGTATCGCCACTTTGTGCTCCTACCAGAGCCAGTTTATTAACCGGCAGGTACCACCTCAAAACCGGAGCTACCTCCGTTTCTAAGGGTTTGGAGATAATGGACACAGAAGAAGAAACCATAGCCGAGGTCTTCAAAGCAAATGGTTACGCTATAGGTATTTTTGGGAAATGGCATAATGGTTCTCATTATCCTAACCGACCTACAGAGCAAGGTTTTGATGAATTTATAGGTTTTTGTGCGGGCCATTGGACAAATTATTTCGACACAAAACTGGATAGTGGCTATGTAGAAATAGAAACAAAAGGTTTCATAACCGACTACCTGACAGACAAAGCCATTGATTTTATTGACAGAAAAAAAGATGCTCCTTTCGTCTGCTATGTGCCATATAATGCCCCGCATGGCCCTTTTCAGGTACCGGACAAATACTTTAACAAATACAAAGCAAAAGGGATAGACGATAGGCTGGCAAGTATTTACGGCATGGTAGAAAACGTGGATGACAACATTGCCCGTCTACTGGCCAAACTTGATGAAGAAGGACTAGCAGAAAATACGATTGTGGTTTTCATGACCGACAATGGACCAAACGGAGTGAGATACAATGGAGCCATGAAAGGCGTAAAAGGTCATGTGGATGAAGGAGGCGTACGTGTACCTAGTATCATAAAATGGCCAGGAACCATAGCCGCTGGGAAGAAAATAAAGAGGTTAGGAGCACACATTGACTGGCTACCTACTTTAACGGAACTATGTGGCATTACCTACAATCCTGCAAAAGAAATTGACGGGATAAGTTTAGCCTCAACGATTCTAAATGAAGAACAAGAGACAAAGGAAAGATCGGTTTTTACTCATGTGGCCTTCTTAGAGAGAGAACTTAAAGAACGCCCTGGATCTTTTAGAACAAACAAATATCGTTACGTGGCAAAGGGTGAAAACGCCGAACTTTACGATATGATAGCCGATCCTAGTCAAGAAAAGGACATTGCCAAAGAAAATTCTGTCATGGTAGCTGATTTTACAAGTCAGTATCTTTCTTGGTTTAAGGACGCTAGTCAAAATTACCAACCGATAAAACCGATTTCTTTAAATACCAATTTCGTGGAGCTTCCTGCTTTTGAGGCTCAGTTTGAAGGCAATTTAAGATTTATAGAAGGACACGGATGGGCACACGATTATTTAGTGGATTGGTCTTCTATCAAAGATGAAATGACTTGGCTCATAGACAGTGATTCAGAGAAGGAAATGGCGGTTTATATACGATATACTTGCCCAGAGGACGAATTAGGCTCGAAAATTGCGGTGTCTTTATTAGAGAATAGTGTAGAAAATACGGTCACAAAGGCTTTTGACCCACCAATGATAAATAGCCCAGACAGAGTAAAAAGGCAAGAGAGCTATGAAAAAAACTGGGCCATGATGGAAATAGGAAGACTCAAACTAAGCAAAGGTCAAAACATGATTAAACTGAGCACCAAGGAACTGGCCAATAAGCAAGTGGCAGAGTTCAAATCTTTAATTCTAAAGGATATTTAAATCCTGTCCTTCTTGGGAATGACGTATCTGGTTGCTGACCAAATCTCATTAATGGCAAAGACTTTGATATCCACGGGGCCAATGGATACAGCTCGCTTTTTGATAGAATGGTAATCTAGATCCGTCTTGACATTTGAGGTTTTCTTTGGCCACGAAACCCAAATCATACCCTCTTGCTTCATACGAGTTTTTCCATAGAAAAAAGACTATTCTAGATCTTACATTCGAGTCTCAAAAAGGTGAATAAAATCTGCAAATTCACCATGCTCACATTCTTCTATTTCAGGTATGTGAATGAATAAGTCAAAGTAATTTTCTGGGAGATTTTTTTTTAGAATAACCTCCTGCCCGTCCTTTGGACCAAGTTTTTTATACAAGGGGTTTGACATACACAATACTAATATCCTATGCTCGTATTCTCTCCTCTTGGGTCTGAAGCACCTTCTAACATCCCATTTGGGTGCACCAGAATACAATCCATTCTGCCCAGCGTTCTAGACTGAGCTTCAATGGTATATCCTTTATTTAGTAATGTTTGCAAAGCATCTAAGTCCAACGCCTCCTTTTCAATGAACGTTTTATCTGGCAGCCACTGATGATGAAACTTACGAGCATTCACAGCCTGTTGCATGGTCATGCCGTGCTCTATTACGTTAAGAAGTGTTTGATAAACAGAAGTGATGATAGTACTTCCTCCTGGGGTGCCCAAAACCATAAAGAGCTCGCCTTCTTTCTCCACGATCGTTGGCATCATAGACGATAACATCCGCTTACCGGGCTGAATCTCATTGGCTTTATTTCCTATCAGGCCAAACATATTTGGTACCCCCGCTTTCACGCTAAAATCATCCATTTCATTATTCATCAAAAAACCCGCTCCGTCTACCACTACCTTACTTCCAAACGCTCCGTTAAGCGTGGTGGTAATAGAGACGGCCATACCGGCCTTATCTACTACAGAAAAGTGTGTGGTTTCGTCAGATTCGAAGAATGGCACCGTTCCAGCAGAAATATCCTTGCTATTTGACGCTTTATTTTCGTTAAAAGAAGCCCATCTTTCTTCCAAGTAAGGATAAGACATTAGCTCGGTAACAGGCACTTTTACAAAATCCATGTCCCCCAGCCATTTAGCTCTATCTGCATAAACTCTTCTTTCCGCCTCAATCATCACCTGGGTAGTATTTGCAGAATTCCATCCCCAGTCCTTCAAAGGATATGGCTCCACGAGACGCATCAATTGTATCAAAGCCACGCCACCACTTGAGGGCAGCGGCATAGAAATAAGGTCGTAATCTTTATATTTTTTCGAAATGGCATCTCGCCAAACAGCGTCATAGGCTTTTAAATCTTCATGACTTATAATCCCGCCACCCTTTTCCATTTCAGCTACCAATAAATCGGCTGTTTTGCCTTCATAGAAACCTTGGGCTCCTAAGTCACTAATTCGCCTTAAACTTTCTGCCAAGTCCTTTTGAACAAAAAGTTCACCCGTTTCCCACTCACTTCCATCTTGCTTGACGTAATACGGTGTATCTAATCCATTAATTTTCTGAAAAGTCTCTTTATAATAAGACATACCCCTAGCCTGCCCTAAAGTTAATTCCACGCCCTTTTCTGCCAAATCAATGGCCGGTCTCAACAAAGCTTTCCACGGCTTTGAACCCAATTTTTCATGCAATTGTACCATACCAGCTACAGATCCAGGGACACCAGAGGCCAAGTGGCCAAGGGTGCTTAAACCTTCTATAACATCCCCGTTTTCATCCAAGTACATATCCTTATGCCCTTTTAATGGAGCTTTTTCACGGAAATCTAGAGCAAGTTTTTCGCCACCTGAACCACGTATAACTGCAAAACCGCCACCACCTAAATTCCCAGCAAAAGGGTGTACTACAGCTAAAGCAAAAAATGTTGCTACGGCAGCATCCGCGGCATTTCCTCCAGATTTTAGAATTTCTGTTCCTACTTGCGAGGCTTCTACGTGAGCGGAAGCCACCATCCCTCTTTCAGCGAAAACCCCCTCTTTATCGGAGTAAAAAGCACCTCTTCCTTTTGGCTCTTCAAAAAGTTGAAACAAACCATCACCCGTCTTAATCAGGTTAACATTTTGACCTGTCTTACAGGAAAATAGCAGTACACAGGAGATGGAAAATAAACTGAGTAATTTCATTTTTGCTTAAGTTTGAATGAGGAAGCTACTATTTCTTTAAATACTTATTTGCCTTCGAATAACAGTAATGGTTAATGTACTAAAACCCGAGAGTACTGAAACCCATAAGCCACAAATTTCTTAAAAAAAGTTATTATTTCTTGCCCCTCTTTTAAATAGTTAGAAGAGGCTCATCAAAGACAAAGCTTCCACAAATCCTGATTATTTGCCGTCTGTTTGTTTTCTAGGGCATCCTTACCAAATGCATTGTTATTTGAAGTACTATTTTATTCCTTTATACTTCCAAAAACAGCGAATACATGAAAATCTTACATTTGATATTTGAAAGCTTCCGATTTGCCTGGCAGGCTCTCAGAGCTAATTTATTAAGAACTTTGCTGTCTCTTTTGGGTGTCACGGTTGGTATTTTCTCCATCATAGGCGTACTTACTATGGTAGATTCTTTAGAAGCCAATATCAAAAACTCACTGAGCAGTATTGGAGAAAATACGGTTTATGTAGATAAGTTTCCTTGGGTTTTTGGAGAAGATGGCAATGATTATCCTTGGTGGAAATACTTTACCAGACCGAGACCTAAATACTCCGAATATGAGTATTTAAGACAACGTGTTAAAAATACTGACGCAGTGACCATCATGGACTGGTCTCTGGCAAACGCCAAATACCAAAACAGCAGCTATGATGCTCTAGTACAAGGAGTTACCTATGATTTTAATAAAATTACTGATGTACCCATAGTACAAGGAAGGTACTTCATTGAGCAAGAAACCAACTCTGGACACAGTGTGGCTATCCTGGGTGGGGATGTGAATCAAACACTTTTCCCTAATAATGATGGCATAGGAAAAAGCATCAAAGTAAAGGGGCAGAAATTCATTGTGATAGGAGCAACAGAAATTAAAGGGAAGCAACTTGTAGACGTAGGTGGTAACCCAGACGATAAAGTATACATTCCCTTTCTGAAGCATAAGCGTATGTTCTCTTCTGGAAACCTTTACGGCATGATCCAATTACAAGCCTTAAAAAAAGAAGGCGGTATGGAAGCTTTGGAAGGTGAAATTACAGGATTAATGAGAAGTAAAAGAGGTTTGAGACCTATGGAGGACGATAATTTCGCACTTAATAAGCCCGATGCCGCGGCCAATGCTCTTTCTTCTGTTTTTGGTGCATTGCGTATAGGTGGTTACATCATTGGAGCTTTTGCACTGCTTATCGGTGGTTTTGGCATCGCCAATATCATGTTTGTCTCTGTAAAAGAGCGTACCAATATCATTGGTATTCAAAAGTCCTTGGGTGCAAAAAACTACTTTATTTTGTTCCAATTCCTTTTTGAATCTGTATTCCTATGTGTCATTGGAGGTGGAATTGGGCTCTTGCTTGTGTACCTGACAACTTTTGTTAGTCTAGGCTCCCTAGATCTCATTTTGACGAGTTCCAATATGGTCATGGGCATAGTAATAGCCAGCTTTATAGGCATCCTCTCTGGCATTATTCCTGCTTCACAGGCTGCCGCCATGAATCCTGTAATAGCCATTCGTTCTAAATAACAAGATTGAGGTTATATTAGAAAAATTGACTTGTTTTGTATAGCAAACCTTAAAAACCAATTTTAATGAAAGTTAGAATATTCTTATTCGTCATCTTAGCTCTTTTAATTGCTGCATTTTGGTACATAAGTATTGGATATTTCAGCACAGGGGAAAGAGCGGGCACACTCTCCAAACTAAGCGAGAGAGGCTATATTTTCAAAACTGCCGAGGGCGTCCTTAACGAAGGTGGCTACTCTGGAGAAACAGGTACTTTACAACCTCGTTATTGGGAGTTTTCTACCGTTGCAGATTCAGTCATTGTAGACTTAAGAAAAGCTTTGAATACAGGAGAGCGTGTCACTTTAGTTTATCAAGAGAAATTTGTTCGCTTCCCTTGGAATGGAGATACCAAGTATTTCATTACTGATGTATTTTTTCTTCCAGTTCCAGAAGCTCCAGTGTACAGAGATTATCCATCTGAACCTCAGCCTCAACAGGTAGAACCACTTCCAGGAGCAGAAAAACAAGTCTTAATTGATTCGGTTAAAGTAGTAGAACCTATCTAAGACATTATTGTTTCACAAAAGACTTTACAAAGACTCTATTTTCGCTGTCTTTAAATCTTACAAAAAACCTTCCACTTGGAAGGTTTTTCACGTTTATAGCCTCGCCAGATGATTTTGTAAAAACTCTGCCAGTGCCATCAATAACATCCATCTCGAACAGACCTTTGCCTTTAATTTTCAAGACTTCTGAAGCGGGATTTGGATATAAAGTTAAATCAATAGCCTTCTCAGCCGCTAAGACGCCAGAGTTCAGCTTGAACGTTTCTAGGTCTTTTATAATCCAGCTATTAGGATCTAAAACCACAGATGTGATTCCCGGCTTCACATCTGAAAGCTCTATAGATATTTCGTTTTGGTCCACAAAAATGGTTTGAATTTCGGTGGTCCCATCACTATAAAATATCTCCACCTCCATAGGAATAGTGAATGTGGGCACATTACCTGTGGTCGTATGTGAGATATTCATTTGTAGGGTATTGTCCTCGTTTTGAACCCAACCTAGGGTATATTTCGGATAGCCGGTACCCAATATCCATTGCTCAAAAAAGTAGCTTAATTCTAAACCCGTTACTCTTTCTGCTACCGACTGAAAATCTTCAATAGAAGCTGCTCCGTAAGCAAATTCTGTATTCTGAAATTCTTTAAGTGTCTTAAAAAAGATATCATTACCTAAAATACCTCTAAGTGTATGAAGAACTACCGAGCCTTTTTGATAGGTCAAAGGAAAATTAAAAATAGCACTTACAGAAGTAGGGTTTTGAATGGCAATGCTGCCACTCGTTCCCTTAGCGGCATCCATGTGAAAAGCCACGCGTGCATCATACTCCTCACGGCCATTGGCTCTTTCATAATAGTATAGAGCAGAAAACTCTGCAAAACCCTCATTCACCCAAATGTCTCTCCAGGTCTTACAGGTAACCTTATCCCCAAACCACTGATGAGCTAACTCATGAGCGATAAGTCCGGTACTAAAACCACCCATAGAACTTATGGTTTGATGCTCCATACCACCTCCAAAGCCAAACATGGCATGGCCATATTTTTCTTTTATAAAGGGATATTCTCCATAAACCTCTGAAAACTCTTTAAGCATGTCTACAGTAGTGCCCAGAAGATTTTCCAAATCCGCGTTTCTTGCTATTTCTGGATAGATGTAATCTAGCACATCCATTCTTCCATTTTCTCCGAATAAGAACTCTCGCTTTTTTAGCTCATAATTAGAAGCTGCAATAGAAATCAAATATTGCGAAATAGGGTAACGGTGCTTCCATTTAGCCGTATTAGTGCCATCGTCGTTTACTTTTATCTCTTCCAAAATACCCTGCGAAACCGCAGTATAAAAAGACGGCATAGTCACCCAGACATCACAAGAGTCTGCTTTATCTGCCGGATTATCTACACACGGCCACCAAAGTGGTGCGTCAAAAGGTTCACTTAGCGTCCAAACCACGGGCACATTATTACCGTGCGTGGTAAACTGCATTCCTAATTCTCCGCCGTTAGTCTGGGGCACTTCACCTTGGTAGTACACCATGAGTTTAGACGGGACAGCTCCTAAAGTTGCTTTTTCTGGAACAGTAATCGTAATAACATTTCTGGTATGAGAAAAACTAAGAAGACCATTTTCATCTTTTATCGAATCTACTTGATACGCATTATTTAAATCAAGAGAAACTGACGTAAGAGCATCTACTAGAGGTAGATAATCTATCCTGACAGCTCCCTTTATAAGCCTAGAGGTGGGTTCAATACTTATATCTAAGAAGTAATAATTTACATCAATATTTTCATCTCCAGGGAAAGCCGCTTTTGCTCTTTTCAGGTTAGCCGCAGAAATTCTAGATTTTGCATGAAAGCAGGACAGCTCGTCTTCAAAGCCCTTTTGAGCAAAAACTCCTTGAGCAAAAAAAACAAGAACAACAATAATGGATGTATACTTCATAATGTAAAATGCCCTTCATTCTAAAAGCTAATGTTTTAAAATTCAGGGCAATAAATTTTATAGTTCTATGTACGAGAAATCAGACGCTCATGATGTCTTTTTCTTTAACGGCTAGCATGTCATCTACTTTGACCATGTATTTATCCGTCAATTTCTGAACCTGCTCCTCTCCTATTTTGATGGCATCTTCTGACACACCATCATTTTTTAGCTTCTTAATTTCGTCGTTAGATTCTTGCCTCACTTTCCTAACGTTAATTCTAGCCACTTCCATCTCTGCCTTTACCTTTTTAACCATTTCCAGTCTCCTTTCTTCAGTCATTGGTGGTATGTTAAGCCTTACAAACTCACCGTCGTTTGTTGGAGCCAATCCCAAATTGGCATTGATAATGGCTCTTTCTATATTAGATAAAAGGCTTTTCTCAAAGGGTCTAATAGAGATAGTCCTAGCATCAGGAGTGGTGATAGAGGATGCCTGATTTATGGGAGTGGGCACACCATAATAATCTATACTAATACCATCTATCATATTCGCATTTGCTCTTCCCGCTCTAATTTTTTTTAGCTCAGAGGAGGTATAACGCAGTGCCTTCAGCATGCTGTCCTCTGCCATCTCCAGTATCATATCTATTTCTTCCATCTCCTATTTTTCTTTTCAAACTAAATTTAACCTTAAAAAATGATTTGCAAAGTGTCTTTTATTAAGAAGAACTTCAATCTTTTACTAAAGTTCCTACTTTCTCTCCCATTACCACCTTTAAAAGATTTCCCTCACCATTCATATCAAAAACAATGATAGGCAAAGCATTTTCTTGACAAAGCGTAAAAGCCGTTTTGTCCATCACTTTAAGTCCTTTATTAATGGCCTCCTCAAAAGTTATTTGGTCGTACTTCTTGGCATCTGAATGTTTTCTGGGGTCTTTATCATAGATACCGTCTACATTAGTGCCTTTAAGAAGCACCTCTGCACCTATTTCATTTGACCTCAAGGCTCCCCCTGAATCTGTGGAGAAATATGGATTACCAGTACCGGCACCAAATATTACTACTCTTCCTTTCTCTAAGTGCCTTACCGCTCTTCTTTTTATAAAGGGCTCAGCTATTTGCTCCATTTTAATGGCAGAAAGGAGCCTTGTTTGTAAACCTACATTCTCAAGGATAGATTGAATAGCCATGCCATTAATAACTGTGGCCAGCATACCCATGTAATCCCCTGTGGACCTATCAATTCCTGAACCAGCCGAAGCTCCTCTATAAATATTACCTCCACCTATTACTAGAGCCACCTGACAACCCGCGTCTACTACTTCTTTTACTTCTTTAGCAAATTGATCTAGAATCGAAGCATTTAGAATTTGACTTTTATCTCCACCGTTTAAGGCTTCGCCACTCAGTTTTAGAAGGATTCGTTTATATTTAAGGGACATGTATTGGGGGTATTTGTGCAAATATAATTTATTTGAATTAATGATTTATGGGAGCTGCATTACTCTTTCTTATTGATTAGATAAACCCCACCCAAAATCACAAGCATGCCGGTATAATGCCAAATGGAGATCACCTCTCCGTCCATAAGACCTGCTACCGTAGCTACTATCGGGATCAGATAGGTTACTGAAGAAGCAAAAACGGGAGATGATATCTGCAACATATAATTAAAGAGTACCAGAGCCATAGAGGTGTTAATGCCTGCCAGACAGAGCAAATAAATAGTTATTTCTCTGTTTTCTGGTGCGGCTACTTTAGCAAAGAAATCTGTAAAGCAAAGAACACCTAGAGCCACCAACCCTACAAAAAAGAAAGCCACCGCAGTAAGCTGCAATGGCGGAATGCCCTGTAAATATTTACTAACAATGTTAACGTTAAATCCGTACATAAGTGTGGCACTCATGGCCAACAATGCATAGGGATTGGCAAAATTGAGTTGCCCATCGTTGCCAGACAATACCAAAAGGATAGAACCCACAAATGCTACTACAATCCCTATAATCTGGAATTTTTGAATTTTCGTGGCAAAAAACAATGCCCCTATGATTAACACGAAAATGGGTGTCGTAGAATTTAAAGTGCCCGCCAACGAGCTATTCAACTTGCTTCCTACCCAAGAGAATATAAAAGCTGGAAAAAGGTTTCCAAGAATGCCGATGCCTAAGAGCCACTTAAACTTGTCTATAGGGATAGTTTTCATGCCTTTGAATACCCAAGGAAGCAAGAAAACCGAAGCCAAAAATACTCGGCCCGCTCCTAGTTCTACTGGAGTAAGGACAACTACTATCTTTTTAATAAATAGAAATGATAGCCCCCAAATGATAGCTAAAAAGACAAGAATGCCCCAGGCATAAAGTCCAGTTGAAGATGAATTCGTTTTATTCAATGAGATTTTAGGCTCTCGCCCACAAAATGATGGCAAAAATAGACAAATTGATTGATTGGGTAGATTAGTCCTACCACTAATACATTGCCACTATACATTATATTGACGTATTTTGAGATATTATTCTACCATTCAAAGAAACCTGAATTTTGAAAATGAAAAAACTATTTATTCTGGCCGCCATGTTGACAGGAGTCTCCTGCACTTCCACCGACTCCACGGAGAAAGAATCTTCTGAGGAAGTTGTAGAAGAAGTTGCTATCATTGATAGTAAAACCGTAAAGACTTTAGAAATTGGTACTGAAGCTCCGGAATTTAAACTCATGGGAGTAGATGACAAAGAATATTCGCTAGAAGACTTTGAGGACGCTGACCTGCTAGCCGTGCTTTTCACGTGCAATCACTGCCCGACGGCACAAGCTTACGAAGACAGAGTGCAGGCCTATGTGAATGATTATAAGGATAAAGGCGTGGCATTAGTAGCTATCAGCCCAAATGCCGACAAAGCAGTTAGGTTTGATGAACTTGGCTATACAGATTTGAATGATAGTTTTGAAGAAATGAAAATTAGAGCAAAGGACAAAGACTATAGCTATCCTTATTTATATGATGGCTCTACGCAAGAAATTGCCGCCAAATATGGCCCTATTGCAACACCTCATGTTTTTCTTTTTGATAAGGAGCGTAAACTACAATACGTTGGAAGAATAGATGACGACGAGTATATTGGTAGGGAGAAAGAACACAATTTAAGAGATGCCACAGAAGCTTTATTGGCCGGAAATACGCCAAGCCCAGCGGTAACCAAAACTTTTGGATGTTCACTTAAATGGATGGAGAAGGCCGAAGGAAAAATTAAAGAAGTAGAAGGCTGGGCAAAAGAAGAAGTTAGCCTAGAAAAAGCAAGTCTAGCTAAACTTGAAGAAATCATGGCCAACAAAAGCTCCGGGAAATATAGGTTAGTTAATATGTGGGCTACTTGGTGCGGGCCATGTGTGGCAGAATTCCAAGGGCTGGTAGAGTCTGATAAAATGTATAGAAATAGAGATTTTGAATTTGTGACGGTTTCTAATGATGAAGCAGATAACTACGATAATACATTGTCATTCTTAAAGAAGAAATATGCCAGTAATACCAATTATATATTAGAAGCAGGTATTAACAAATATGATATGATAGAGACTATAGACCCCGCATGGCAGGGTGCCTTACCATATACCGTTTTGATTTCGCCGAGTGGAGAAAAAGTATTTGCTCAAATGGGCGAAATAGATATTCAGGAATTACGAAAGGCAGTAGCCGATAATATCGGTCGCTATTTCGACTAAGATTTTTATTCAATCCTATATAACGAGGTTGTCATTAGTTTGGCAGCCTCATTTTTTTGACCGTTAACTAAGTTTTAAGGATGTTAAAATTTCATCAAAAAAACATTCAGGAAGTTATAATACATTCAATATCAAATACAAAACATGTCTTTTCAGGGTTTTCGTCGACAAAATAATACTATTACACCGTAGAATATTTTTTATAGAAATTATTGCACTATACCGATAAGTCTGTACTTTACGGCTTTGGAAAAACTCAGTCGATATCTAATCCATGTCTGATTCGGGGTGTTTCTACAACCATTTATTTTAAACCAAACTCATTTAAACATGAAAAAAACGTTACAAAAAAGACCTAAGGGCTCTCCTCAAAGACTCTGGAGTCGGCAGGTATTCTTTACGCTAAGCAGCCTTGCTTTTTTTATTCTGGTATCAATGCAATCGATTGCACAAGTTACAGGTACTGTAGGGGGCGAAGATGAGCCTAACCTACCAGGTGTAAGTGTCGTGGTAAAAGGAACTACCAACGGAACTACAACGGACATGAACGGAGATTTCAAACTGAATGCTCCTGCGAATTCTACACTTGTTCTTTCCTTCGTGGGATATGAGGACCAAGAAATAGCTATTGGTAACAGAACTATCATTAATGTAACACTTGCCATAGATGCTGCCTCTCTTGACGAAGTGGTAGTCGTAGGTTATGGTACGGTGAGGAAAAGCCAAATGACGGGAGCCATTAGTTCTGTGAAAGCTAAGGACATATCAGATCTTCCGATAACCAATACGCAGCAAGCCCTTCAAGGTAGAGTAGCTGGTGTAGACGTGATGCAGGCAGGTAGTAGACCTGGTTCAGAACCACGCGTACTTATAAGAGGTCGAAGATCTTTCGGAGCTTCAAACGATCCGCTTTACGTACTAGACGGAATTCCTTTAGCGGGTGGTATTGGGGATATTAACCCGAATGATATAGCCTCTATGGAGGTCTTAAAAGACGCTTCAGCTACGGCTATTTATGGTTCTAGAGGAGCCAACGGTGTAGTCTTAATCAGTACTAAACGTGGGGAATCTGGAAAAGGAACTGTTTCCTATGATGCCTATTATGGTCTATCTAAAGCACATAACACTATTCAACTCATGAATGGTGAGCAATTCGCCGAAGCAAAGCGTGAGGCTTATCGTGCTTCTGGAAACTATGTGGACGATGCGTCGCTATTTTCGGCTGTAGAGCTTGATGGAATCGCTAGTGGTCGTTCTACAGATTACCTAGGCGGCTTACTTAGAAATGGTAATATTCAAAATCATCAAATCGGATTCTCTGGAGGAAATGACAATACCAGATTTAACATGTCTTTAAATTATTTTAAAGATAATGGCGTCATTCCAAATCAAGATTTTAATAGAAACGTACTCAGAATAAACTTAGACCATAAGATTAATAAAATATTTTCGGTGGGAATGTCCACTTTTATCAACTACTCCATCAGAAACGGTGAGAACTTTAATCCTTTAAGCGGTGCATTAAGAGAAAACCCTTTAGGAGAGACTTATAATCCTGATGGAAGTCTGAACTTCTTACCGACAGAAGACGGCCTTCGCTCAAATCCATTCTCTGAGATAGTAGATGGAGCCATTGTGGACAGACGTAGATCCAACAGGTCTTTCTCAGGTCTTTATGCTACCGCAAACATTGCTAAGGGACTTACTTATAGAGTTAATTTCGGTCCTGACTTTACGATTGAAAAGTATGACAGATTTCAAGGGACTTACACCAATGCTCGTCGTTTAGCACCTCCGGCGGCTCAAACTAATAACGAAACCAGATTTAATTACGCTTTGGAGAACATTCTTAACTATGAGAAAAACCTAGGCGAAAAGCATACGCTTAACTTCACAGGTGTGCAGTCGCTTCAAAAAGATAGAAGAGAATTAAGTGGTATTTCTGTTTCGGGTATCCCATCTGAGGCTCAGCAATTCAATAACTTTGGAAATGCTTCTATCATTCAGGGAGTAAGTTCTCGACTTATAGAGTCTACCTTACTCTCTTACTTGGGACGTGTTAATTATGGTTTTAATGACAAATACCTTCTAACCGTTTCTATGAGGGCTGATGGTTCGTCTGTATTTGGAAATAATACCAAATGGGGTTACTTCCCTGCAGCGGCTTTAGCTTGGAATATGTCTAATGAAGGTTTCATAAGAGACGTCTCGGCTATTGACTTAATGAAACTTAGAGTGAGTTATGGAGCTATAGGAAACCAAGGAATCAACCCTTATCAAACACAAGGATTGTTATCTCAAAGATCTTATAACTTTGGTAGCTCGGCAGCCTTTGGATATGCTCCTAACACTATAGGAAACCCAGACTTGAAGTGGGAGAGTTCTACAACGCTTAACGTAGGTCTTGACTTTAGCCTTTACAGGGGACGTATTTCTGGTTCATTAGAGGCCTACTCTGTCAACACTAGAGACCTTCTACTTTCTAGAAACTTACCACAGTCTACAGGATTCTCAGCGGTGACAACAAATGTTGGACAAACTAGAAACTCTGGTTTTGAGGCTACCATTTCTACTGTAAATGTCAACAATGGCTCTGGATTCAAATGGGCTACGGACTTTACATTCTTTACTAACAAAGAGCAAATTATAGAATTGGCACAAGGAAAAGTAGATGACATCGGAAATGGCTGGTTTATAGGAAAGCCGCTGTCTGTCATTTATGACTTTGAGAAAACAGGTATTTGGCAAACAAACGAGGCAGACGAAGCTCAGAGTTACGGTTTTGCTGTAGGTGAGAACAAAATTCGCGACGCAAATAACGACGGTGTTATAAACTCTGATGATAGAGTATTCCAGGGTTCTGGCGTACCTGATTTTTCTGGTGGAATTACGAATAGGTTCTCCTACAAGGGACTCGATTTATCTTTCTTTGTTTTTGCTAGAGTTGGTCAAACAATTAGAAGTAATTTCCATACGAGTAATAATACGCTCTTTGGAAGATACAACAATATCTTGGTGGATTATTGGACACCTACCAATCCTACAAATGACTTCCCTAGACCAAACGAAAACCAGGAGTCGCCAAGATTTAATAGTTCAATGGCCATTTTTGATGGTTCATTCTTAAAAGTGAGAAATATAAACCTTGGCTACCAATTCCCTGCGAGCATAGCTTCTAAGTTGGGGATGCAATCATTGAGACTTTATTCTTCTATTCAGCAGCCGCTGATTGTCTCTCCATACATATCTAGATGGGGTGGTATAGATCCAGAAACGGACATAGATGCACAAATAAGTGGAAATGTTTCGCCATCTACTTGGACAAGTACTATAGGTTTAAATGTTAAATTTTAAATAGGATAAGGATAATGAAAAATATATTTAAATCAATTCTAAAACTCGGGAAGCTTGCTAAAATAGCTGTCCTATCCATGGCCTTAATGCTAACTGGCCAGTCTTGCGAAGATATACTTGCAGAACAGGTAATATCCGATATCGGTAACGATTATATAAACTCTCCAGTAGGCTTTGAAGATGCCTCCAAAGCAGCCTATTCTTATCTTAGAGCTTATTATGCTCAAGAATTAGGAATGACCATGATGCAAATGGGGACAGATACGTATACTCAAGGAGCTGACGGTGGTTATAAAAAATACAACCTTTATAACAATGACCTCGATCCTCGTGATAGATGGGTGCGGGACCTGTGGAGAGAGTTTTACAGGGGAATAAACACCTGTAATGCTATAATAGAGAGAGGACCAAAGATTGAAGGTATAACACCAGCAATATTGGCCACAAGGATTGCTGAAGCAAAGGCCTTAAGAGCTCATTACTATTTTGTACTAGTTCAGCATTTTGGAGGCTTAGATTTAAGACTTACAGAGTCGTTCGGACCTATTACGGAAATAAGTAGATCTACAGAAGAGGCTGTTTATACACAAGTATTGAAAGATTACACCGAAGCTCTTCCGAATCTTCCAAAATCCTCAAGTGAATGGGGAAGGTATACGCAGCTAGCTGCGGAAGCGATGCTTGCCAAAGTGCATATTACAAGGGCTACTAGATCTTTCGGTTCAGCAGCTGACTATTCTGCCGCCGAGTCTTTTGGTAAAAATGTCATCAATAACTACGATAGGTCATTACTACCTGATTTTGCTTCTCTCTGGGAGCTGGGCAATGATGAGCATTCAGAGGCTATTTTCTCTGTCCAATTCGATTATGACTTATTATCTGCTGGGGGAGCTGGTAACAGATGGCACCTTTATTATCTGATGGAGTATGATACTCAGCCAGGGTTAGGCCGTGTATTGGCCGTAGGAAGACCTTGGAAAAGGCTAAGACCTACTGACTATACGTATAACAAAGCAATGGTTAATAGAGATGTAGATGCGAGGTATGACAAGAGTTTCAGAAAGGTATTTTATGCAACACGTGAAGGTACCTTCCCTACTACGCTAGATAACTCTAAAGACAACATCACATTAGCCGTTGGGGATACAGCAATCTATATGCCCGGTTATGAAATGTCTAAAGAAGAAAGAGCCAAACGTCCTTATCAGGTATATACGCCTAGTATGTATCAGTTTAAGCAGTTTGGCGTTTTAGCTAAATTCTTAGACCCTCTAAGAGCAAGTATTAATGAAACACGTGGAGGAAGAGACTTCATGGTAACTCGACTTGCAGATATTCACCTTATGGTGGCAGAGACTCTAATTCAGCAAAACAAAAACGCTGAGGCACTAGAGCATATCAATTTGGTAAGAAGAAGAGCTGCTTTCTCAGGTAAGGAAGCAGAAATGAACCTTACGGTGGCTGATGTTAATATGGAGCTCATCTATGATGAAAGAGCACGTGAGCTTCTAGGGGAAGGCCATAGATGGACTGACCTGAAGAGATGGGGTAAACTTATAGAGCGAGTTAAACTTTATAATGAGCTTGGTGCTCCAAATATTGAGGAGAAGCATAATTACAGGCCAATTCCTCAAGGGCAAATTGACCTTGTAGATGGAGGAAATGCCAATTTCCCTCAGAATCCAGGTTACTAAGATTAAGTTTGGTAATTAATGAATAGGGGCATCTTAGAGCAATCTAAGGTGCCTTTGTTTTTTTATTCGGACCACATGTGGGCTTGTCTTAGGAATTCGCTTTATAATTCCTCTAGCCTCCAAATCTAACTTCACTGATACCAAGTACCATCCCACCTTACCCTCAAAAGTAGGCTGGAGCACCTCTATAGAGAGGTTAAAAAGTTCTGTGAAGGTTATTTCGCTTTTTTTAACAAGGGTTTCTAGAATAAAGTCTTTTAGACAATTATACTTTCCCAAGTCAATGTTGACTCCCTTTTTTCCTTGTGGGTGAAGTGTTAGTATTTTCTCTGATTTCATAAGCTAGATTTTCACATCCCAACTCCTACTTTATACCGAATAAGGGATGCAATAATTTGACTCTTCTAATTACAAATTCATAAATAATCCAAGTAATTCCAAAAACGCCTATGACCAGCAGGATGATTTTAAAGCCGTAGTGCATGTTTAAATCCACTAACCAGTACGCCATAATAATCAAAATAGTCTGGTGTAAATTATAAAATGGATAAACCGCTCTATTCCTGTATGCTAAGGTATTATTGGGCTTATTCAGATATTTAGAAGCAAAGCCAAAAATGGCCAATATCCAAGCCCAGCAATTTATCTGTCGGGCAATAGGTATCCAAAAACTAGGATCCAGATTGTACCAAAGCCATACCAAGATCGGCAAGGCTATTGCTTTCTGATAAATCAGACTCTTCTGAAATTCAAGGTACTTTAGAAATGAGCAAAAAGGCTTTTAAGAGAGCCATTGGTAGCCTCTACAAACAAAAGCTTATCACCATAGAGCTAGAGGGTATTAAGCTGGTTTAGTTGCTTTTGTGAATTCGAGTACCAAGTTTCTCTCAAGTCATAAGATGACAATATCTTGAGGAACGGTGTAGTAATATCGTCGTAATAATCAAATGACTAATTCAATTTGTAGCTATCTTAAAGTTTAGGGATCCCAAATCTATATATCGCTCCAAAATAGCATACCCAAGAAACTGATGCATAAGGAAATTATGCATGTTTGAGCTCAATTGTTTGACTCAAATGCAGGTCATTAAATTAGCAGATGACGGAATCACCCCAATTTAAACACTTAAGAATAAAAGGTACAACTTACTGGATCAACTGAACTGCAGTTATGTTGAACTATAGGAGAGTCTATTTGAACTCCTAACTGAAATTTCGATTATTAGGTTCTATGAAATGTCTATCACAAGCTATTCAGCTAACATTGCATGTAGATCATTTTGTGAAGTGAATGCCTCTGCATCCATATCATTTCAGGCTCTCGTAGAAAACGTCTTTCAGAAGAGTAAATATCGAACTTTCAATTGCCCATTGACTTTCCCTTTGGTTCCAAAATCCGCCTTTATTTTGAAGATAACCCAAAATGATTTTTCAAAGACATTTGGCCAAAGTTTAGGTTGTTCTATTTCCCTCACTTCAATTATTTCAAGCTCAGAGCTAATTGCTTCGTGTAATGCCAATGATTCTTTCATATTACCATCATTAAATAGAATATTCCATGAACCAAGTCTTTGCCGTGTTCCAATTTCCTTTTTGCCAACTGTCAGGATCTCCTGATAAATCTTATATTTCTCTTCATTAGGAATAAACTCCTCTGAATGATGTCCTGTCCAAAGAGTATCCCTCATGTTAGAGAAATTGAAAATCATAATATGTTTCTTTTGTAAATCTCCTGAAATAGCTCTTGGATAGCTTTTGGTTGAAAGAATAAAGTCGCCTTGACGACTATAAGGGTACCACCATTCTATATCTCCTGGCATCCATAAATCATTACAACTTATATGCGAAAACGGGGTGTCTTTGCTGTAGGTTTTTTCGAAATATTCTCCTTGGAAACATGCGTTTTCTACCTCTTTTACATTGCTTATATCTATTTCATATACAACATTGCCAAGAGCACCCACTTCTTCTAAACTAACACGATTATACAATTGAAGTCTTACTCGATAATTCCCATTCTTTTCAAAGACGAAAGTTGGGTTTTCCTCTTTAGAAAAGGCATATGGGTTCAAATCATATACCTCCCAAAGAGATGTCTCCATTTTTCCGTTTTGTGAAACATTCGTAAATTTCACTTTCCCATTTTCCAAAATTTTATAGGTGAATTCTGCTTTGACAGGAGGTGGCAAATCAGCTGGAATACTCACTTTTATACTTTTGGAAGTAAAGTTTCCAAGGGAATCGTACGTAATGTATTTCACAGAGTATGTTTTACCTGGTTCATAATATCTATGAATCACAAATAAATCTGAGTGACCGTAAGAATATATATTTTTAATACTGTCTACCTTGATTTCTCCATCCCCGAAATCCATAAGATATCGAACCGAATTTTTGCTTTTATTATAGAAATATACCACCGAATACTTGCTGGAGATAACATATTCGAAATCGGCGGTCAAGCCTGAAGCGTCGAATTCTTCAGGACCAGGTATTTTTGGTTTACATGAAAAAACGAATTAACCCTATAAAGGTTAGCTGCAATGTTATTTTTACCATTGAAATAATTAAAACATCTTCCCAGAGTTTGGTCTGGGAAGATGGATTATTGACTTTTACTCAATAATAATTCTTCGAGTTATTGAAGATTCTTTTATTGTGAGACGATAGTAAAACGTTTCAATCTCTTTGAATATTTGACTTCTTAAGGTAAAAGGATACTCGTATATTCCAGATTAATGAACACCGTCAACCAATGTCTTCAAAAGTTTACCCTCACCATTGATTAGTTCAAGTTTTACTCTGGAAGATTCAGAAACTTCAAATTCAATTGTATTTTCAAATCCAGAAAAGCTTGGATTAGGATAAACTTTAGAATTAAAATCACTTTGTGCGACTCTAACGTTTGGATCTGTATTAATAACTAATTTTTGTGTCATATATACATTACCATTGTTTTTGTCCTGCATGTAGCATCTCCAACTACCGTTTGACGTAACTGTTTTAGCGGCATAAGAGGCACAATTTGAAGGAGGATAGGTGGCATTTGTATAATCATCGCCTAACTCTTTCTAAGCCAAAAGCTCCTCCACTCCTACTCGAGAAAGCATAGCTCGTACCAATTCCTCAGACCACAAGAAGGATAGGAAGACGCCATTGGTTCACAAAAATCATAGGCCATGTTATCCAATCAACTATGACATCGTATTTTAGATGAAAGCCCCATGGAACAAATAACTTCCCCCACATGATAGAAAATAAGAGTATCAAAGACTACGACACGAATCCAATGAATATCATACAGGTAGATTTTAATTTGTATG
>Ga0075117_1000289_pt1 | contig 35096 bp, 26 predicted proteins | sample AntAceMetag02UKJ_FD_69789 | JGI IMG/M metagenome (GOLD analysis project Ga0075117, IMG submission 69789) | Saline lake microbial communities from Ace Lake, Antarctica - Antarctic Ace Lake Metagenome 02UKJ | ecosystem: Environmental > Aquatic > Non-marine Saline and Alkaline > Saline | place... | reverse complement strand
ATTCGTAATCGGCTGCAGACTTTAATGAGGTGTTGTATTTTCCGTATTTCTCATAAACCCATTTTTTAACAAAGAACGTTGGGTGAGGTGGCATCCATCCTTTTAGAAAAAGGTTGTGTTTGTATTCGCCAGACTTCCAGGTTCGTATTGTTTTCTTTGGGTTCAACCTATCTACATACACTAGGTCAGCATAAATAGAGTCAGAATTGTTCTTAGTGATAGCAGAGACGATGTTAGAAATCACAGAATTATTGGCATAAAAGTCATCAGAGTTCAGGATACCTATTAATTCTCCTGTAGAACTATTGACGCCTTTATTCATAGCGTCATAAATGCCCTTGTCTGGTTCGGAAATTAGTGTGGAAATACCAGAAGTGTATTTGCCCACAATCTCCAATGTTGAATCTTTTGAAGCCCCATCAATAATGATATATTCAATGTCATTATAGTCTTGAGCTAAAACAGACTTAATGGTATCCTCTATAGTCTCTTGACTATTATAGCAGATGGTTATAATGGAAACTTTCAAAATCGAAACTTTAGTTATCTCTCTACAATAATATTTTCTAAGACAAGCATATCCATTTTAGTTCTTTGAAAACAGCTTAAAGCCTCCAAAGGAGTATTCACTATAGGCTCATTTTCATTAAATGAAGTGTTTAGTAGAATAGGGACTCCAGTTTTACTTTCGAAGACTTTGATAAGGTCGTAATATCTATCACCGGGTTCTACAGACTGAAGTCTTCCTGTTCCATCTACGTGTGTAACTGCGGGGATGATACTGTGCTTTTCCTTTCTGATAGGGAATACTTTTTCCATAAAAGGAACTTTGTCAGCTTGAGTAAAATATTCATCTACAGCTTCAGCTAAAATAGAAGGAGCAAAAGGTCTAAAGCTTTCTCTTCGTTTAATTTTTTGATTCAATAATTCTTTAGCATCTTCTCTTCTAGGATCCACCAGAATAGATCGATGACCTAAAGCTCTAGGGCCAAATTCAGCTCGTCCTTGGAACCATCCAATTACTCCTCCGTCCATTAGTCTGTCAGTAACTCTATCTAGAAGATCTGTTTCAGAATATTCTGTAAACTTCACATTAGCTTTAGTCAGAATGTCTTTGATCTCTTCATTTGAGAACTTACTTCCAGAATAAGCGTGATATACAGGCTCTGTTCGAGGCTTATTTAAATTATTGTGATAGTGGTACAGTGCACTTCCGATAGATGTTCCTGCATCATGCCCTGCGGCTGGGATGTAGACATTCTTGAAGTTTGTGTTCTCTAATATTTTCCCATTTGCTACTGAGTTTTGAGCTACTCCACCAGCTATGCAGACATTATCAAGTCCAGTCTCTTTCTGTAAATGATTGAGAATGTGAAATATTAATTCTTCAGTTATTCGTTGAACAGATGTGGCTAAGTCGATGTGTTTCTGCTCAAGTTCGTCAGATTTTATCCGTTTAGGACCAAACATTTTCACCATGTATTCAGAGAAAACATTTTCAACTTTAGGATCTCCACCTTCCCAGCTCATACTCACTCCTTCTTTAGCATGAGTGAAGTATTTTATGTTCAGCTCAAAAAGGCCATCATCTTTGAATATGAGGACATCTCTTAATTGGTCTAAATAGACAGGTTTTCCGTATGGCGCTAGTCCCATAACTTTATATTCATCCCCATAATTAGGAAACCCTAGATACTGAGTAAATGCCGTATAGAAGATACCTACAGAATGTGGGTAAATTACAGATTTCAAAACTTCTATTTGTGTGCCAGTTCCAACACTAGTCATCGTGGAAGTGAAATCGCCAAAACCATCTATAGAGACCACAGCAGCTTTTTCGAAAGGTGAAGGGTAGAATGCACTACCTAAATGGCTTCTGTGGTGTTCTATGTTCTTTATTTCAGCCTTTATGCTTGACTCGTCAATAGAAAATATACGGGCGAGTTCTGATTTCGTAGAACCAATTTTAACCCTGTTTAGGAGCCTGTCTTTAATCGCTTTTGCACTCACTAGATTTTTAAGAGAATGCACAATTTTCTTATTGATGTTAGCGCTAGGATCTCTAGATATAGTAATGGAATCTAACTCATGAACAGTGATTCCAGCCTCGCCTAAGCAGAACTTAATGGCTTGCTCTGGGAAGCCTGCCCAATGTTTAATTCTAGTGAATCTTTCTTCTTCAGTGGCAGCTATAAGAACCCCATTCTTATGAATGCTGGCAGATGAATCACCGTGATAGGCGTTAATTCCGAGGATATACATTTACGTTTAATTAGGTAGCAAATGTACTTAGATAAATGAAGTTAGAAGAATAGTTGACGGTATAGTTCTATCAAATCTTGGGTGTTAATTTTTTCGAGTATATATTTTCTGCTTTCCATCCGCATTTCCGTCATTTTTTCAGACGCAGTTATGCTCGGTAGGTTATTTAATGTAGCCTTAAATATCTCTTCATCAAGAGGTAAGTCAAAACCACAATTAGCTGTCTCAAGTCCTCTCCAAGGCGTTTTGTCTGAAATAATAACAGGGGTAGAGTTAAGTAGAGATTCCACGATAGCGTGGCCATAATTCTCGCCTGTAGAAGGAGCTAAGAAGAAATGATACTCCTTCAATGTTTCTGCTATTTGGTTTGGCTTGATTTCTCCTTTAAAGCTAATTTCAGCATGAGGCATTGACTTCGTTAACGCTAAACACTTTTGATGATATTCAGTGTCGTAAATTGGTCCGTAGAAGTCGAGTACTACAGGGAAGCTCAAATCTTTTAGCACTTTAATAGCGAACAGATTATTTTTCTCAGGAGACACTCTTCCAATGTTTATGAGCCTTACAGGTAAAGAGGAAATTTCCTTCTCAGGAGACTCGGTAATTTTGGATGGGAAATTGGAAGCTGTGCAGATTTTGTTTTTAGAAAAAACGGATTGAATGTCCAGTAATTCTGCCTCACTTGTGGCTTGGAATGTTACAGGCTCTAATCTTTTACTCCATTTCAAAATGCGTAAAAAGAACTTTTTCTTAAAAGACTTCACCCCTAAAGAACCAGATGAAAGCATCCCTCGGGGCGCTAAAATTACCTGTGTCTTATTCTTATTAAGCCATAGCGGGAGTAAAGAAAAATAGACAGAGTACATACTATTCAAGTAGATGAAATCTTTCTTTGTGTTTAGTAGAATTTCTTTAATAGTACGAGCATTCAGTTTAGATGGCGAAAGGTATATCACTTCAGTTGATGAGCTTATCCGTTGCCAAACGTTAGGCTTAATTCCTGAGTAGGGAACAGAGTCTGTATAGTCTGTATCTCGAGTGACTATTTTAAAGTTATAAAATGGTGTCAGGAATGAAACCATGTTAGCTACAGAGCGGATTGGTCCGCCTGCCTTATATCCAGGCTCGTACCAGTCTATAAATATTAATATAGTTGGTTTAATCGATTTCATTTTCTTCAAGCCAGTAACCCAATACTACTAGGGGCCATACCCTAGACCAAGTAATAAGCTTATCTCCCCGTAAGAATCTATTCCATAGTTGAGATATGCCTTTGTCGTTAAATTCTTCTCTTCCTTTTAGTTTAGTTAATTGAGCTTCGCAATAGTCTTTTAATTCTCCCTTCATCCACACTTCCCATGGAAAGGTGAAGCCCATTTTAGGACGATTGACTATTTCATCTGGAAGTAAATCTCCCAATGATTCTACCAGTAATCGTTTGGGTGTGTGTGGATACTTCATTTTGTCATCCAGCATTAAAGCGTATTCAACTAGTCTATGGTCTAAGAATGGCACTCTTACTTCCAGTGCATGAGCCATACTCATTTGATCAGAATCACGAAGTAAGATGTTCTGCATATATGTGGTGATTTCCATAATAGAAACCTTACTAATCACTTCTAAGCCATTCTTATCTGATGAAAGATCTAGCGCTTTGCAATGCGATATCAAAGGGTTCACCATCTTTTCCGAATAAGTTAACAAGGAGTTTATTTCTGTGTCAAACAGGATTTTTCGGTTTACAGAATAGGAGTGGGGCAAGTCGATGTATTCTTGACCTAAAACATCGGCCATTTTATAGCTAGCTACACTTGGCTTGATGGCCTTTAGCATGCTTCCAGCGGCATTTCTAAAAACACCGGCAAAACTCTTAAGCCACATGTTTTGATTGAGCTGCATGCTTCTTTTGAAAATAGGATAACCAGCAAAAAGTTCATCTCCACCTAAGCCAGATAAGGCCATGGCAATACCAGCGGCTTTAGTGACTTTAGAAACCAAGTAAGTATTAGGCCCATCTCCACTGGGGAAATCCATTGATTTAAGTGCGTTTGGTATTTCCTTTAAGAAGTCGTCTGCAGTTAAGAGAATTTCGTGGTGATTGGTTTTAAATTTTTTGGCAATTAACTCTGCGTAAGGCGCTTCAGAGAATTCTCTTTCATTGAAAATAACAGAGAATGTAGAAACGGGCAAGTCACTGTCTTCAGACATAAGTCCAACTATAGCAGAGCTATCAATCCCTCCACTAAGAAATGCTCCGTAAGGCACGTCAGCTTTCATTCTGTAATTAACACTAGACTTAAGAAGAGACCTTATTTTCGTTTTTACTTGCGTTTCATCTTTTAGATTCCCTAAACTTTTAGGTTCTGAAATTTCCCAATATTTATTTAGAATTCTCTCGTTGTCATTGAGTACTAAATAATGACCTGCCGGAATGGAATGAACATTTTCTATGAGTGTTCTAGGAGAATGAACAGTTTGATACCTCAAGTATTCAACCAGGTTATTTCTATCTAGTTTTCTTTTTATTAAACCAGATTCAAGTAGAGATCTTAATTCACTACTAAAAATGAAAGATTCATCTGTTTCTGAATAGTAAAGCGGTTTTATTCCTAATCTATCTCGAGCGATGATCAGCTGTTTTTTGGTTTTATCCCAAATAGCCAAACTAAACATCCCGTTAAGTTTGGATAAAAAATCGATTCCCCATTTGGCATAAGCAGCGAGCACAACTTCAGTATCTGATGAAGTAGAAAAATTATAGCTACTTCCAATTTCTTTCCTAAGCTCTTCGAAATTATAAACTTCTCCGTTGAAAATGAAAACTAGGTTTCCATCAGTCGAATAGTAGGGCTGGTTAGAAGCATCTGAGGTGTCTATGATACTGAGTCTTCTGTGGCCTAAAGCTACAGAGTCATCAGTATATATACCATCATTATCTGGGCCTCTATGAGCTAGTTTAGCATTCATAGATTGAATGAGGCCCTTTGGGTTCTCAATAGATTCTAATCCGAATATTCCGTTTATTCCGCACATGTGTTACACTGTAAAGGTAAAAAAGACAATCAGAATAGCGGGTTATTTAGTCGATCAATTCTATTGCTGTTTGCGCCCACTTCTCAGGAGTAATTTTCTGAGCCATTTTAAGGCTGTGAGTCCCCATTTTGAGTATTTCTGAATCTTCCAATTCTGTGAATTTGGATATCGCTTTATAGAGAGATTCTGAATTCTTATGTTCAAAGGTAAATCCATTTTCACCCTCTTTTAAAAATGATGTAGCAGCCCCTATTTTATCTGAACATAAGAGAACTAATCCAGATGCAGCCATTTCATGAACGACTACTCCCCAAGGTTCCTTGTGGCTAGGTAAAACGAAGGCGTCACACTCTTGTACTAGTTTGGCCAGTTCAGCAGGTTGTAAAAACCCATGATGAACGATGCTCTCATGTAGGGTTCTGTTCTCCCATAAATCTCCGTTTCCCGCACAGTGAAGTTCCCATTCGGAGTGTTGGTTAGATTTTAATTTAACAAAGGCATCCCAAAGTTCATAGATTCCTTTGAATTCTAAATACCTTCCTACAAATAATAATTTTCTATTTACTCTCCTCGAGGGGTTTGATTTAAATAAATTCAAATCAGCGCAGTAGAATCCAGTTTTATAGTTCTTAAACCCGAGCTTTTGGATGAATTCTATTTGTGGTTCTCCCGGTATCCAAGCGGCCGAGAATATTTTCTTGAAGTAGTACTTAGCGATCTTAGTTTTTAGTATTTGCTTGAGGTCACCTTGCCAGTGATTGTCTAATGTTAAAACGGTATTGCAACGCCCATAAAAGTGTTTACAGCAGTTTACATATCCTTTATCCATCCACCCTGAGCTTATAATTAGAGATGGGTTTATTTCTTCTAATAATTCTATTAACTGGGAAGAGTTATACTCTTCTCGGTTGTATATGCTAACGCCTTCTAGTTTACGGAACTGAAAAGGAGCTTCGCTGTTGGTAGGCCACTTTACGATATGAATATTTGGGTGTTTGGCAGCTAATACAGCTATGCAGGCTAATATATATTCTGCTAATTCTGAATAGAGAAAGACGATTGGCTTTTTATTTTTCATTCGCTAAGTTCAGTTTTTCTTTAGAAATTTTTGAGGCGTAATAGTAGAGCCAAATGAAGAAAGGAAATCCATTATAAAAGTAGTGTCCTTGCCGAACTAGATGCACAATAATGATAATTAAACAGCCTACAGAGATGAGCCAATATTTTTCATTTAGGGCTCTTTTTCTGGGGAGGTAATTTTTAATTAAAAAGAATATAAAAAAGCCTGTTCCAAAAATCCCTGTCTCTGAGAGGAGTCTTAAAAACATAGAATTCGCGTCTGCAGAATTAAACTCAATGTCTATTACTCCAACTTGATTGGTAAGAGAGTATTTATCAAAGGCTATGAGGTGTGAGCCTAAACCAGATCCGAATAAGGGGTTTTTTAAGAAATTGGTAGTGGCTACGTGATAATTATTGTAGAGGACAAAACTTGAACCGTGAATATCATAACTGTAAATATTCTGATTAGAAAAAATCTCGTAAGTTCCGTCAGCTCTCTCTTTAAACTCATCTATGGTGTGGTACGCCAAGAAAAAAGCTAGAGCTGTTACTGGCCCAGCAAAAACTGCTGCAGTTATAAATCCCTTTCTTACAAGTAGAAAAATAAGGGCTATAAAGAAAGCGAATATTCCAAGAGATGAAAATGACAAGAAGTACATTAGAACTATTACGATGCCTTTTTTCTTAGTCAGAAATAGTGAAGAGTTGGTAGTGATGTTGTACAAGGAAACAAACATGGCTGGAGCCAAGCTGGCTGCTACATAGGAGGGCTCCGAGAAAATACTACTTACCCGAATTCCCAAGCCTCCTAAGGTGAGGGACCATTTGTTTAGTATCCAGTTAAATTTATATAGAGGGACTATTCCTAGATGGAACGCGACAAGCTGTACTACGCCTATGACAGCAAATATGTAACATGCAGACATGTAAATTTTAAAAAGCCTTTCTAAGTTAAACTTGTAATGTTCTATCATGAGGTGAAAGAAGAGAACAGAGGTGAAAAATCCGATGCTTATCTTAAGAAATTGACCCCATGTATTCTCTCCTAGCTGAATGTAAATTACTCCCATAATAAACAGGGGTAAAAATATTTTTAAAATGAGTCTATGTACGCCATACTTCATGACTAAAATTGGAAGTAGGAGGAGAATAGGAACGTAACTAAGGTAAATTTCTGCAGGAAATTTTGTAATTACATAAGAATTGAAGAATATAGAAATCACAAGCAAAAAATCAATTGCTCGTTCAGATATTATTGGTTTTTGCAGTGTAGTCATACCGGTAAAGCTTTTGTTAGCTTGTGCTTTTAACTCTTTGATATGTAGTTTTTAACCTGAGAAACCCTTTCTCCAAGTATTCATACGACAGCCATGAAATTGATATAGTAAGACTGATGACCAAGATGTAAATTAACACTTGGCTCCATGAGTTGTATGGGATGTCTAAAATTAGAAAGCTTTTGATGACTACAGTACAGATTACGAAATGGTACATATATATCCCGTAAGAAATTTTGCCTAAGAATGAAAAAACTTTTTTCTCCAGAAATTGAGCGTATTTTTTATTTGTAGATAGGTTTAGTATAATGATCAAGAAGGAAATAGACATAACTAGGTGCTGAGCATCCTGAACAAAAGCAGGTGTGCAATAGATGAGCACAGGAACCGAGAGAAGAGCGCTGAAAAAGGCCAAATCAGAATAAATGAGCTTAAGAATTTTAGTCTTCTTTTTGAATAGAACATAGGCAGCCAGCGCTCCTAAAGCCATGCATTCAACCTTAGTAGCGGCTAGAAACTTTTTTATGACCTCTTCAGTAGAGTTGGATAAGATATTTAAATCTACAGAAAGAAAGAGAACCTTGATTAAGACAAAGAACAGAAAGGCGTAAATCATCGTTTTGAGGATGTTCTTCCCTAGTTTAAATAGCAATGGCCAAAGAATATAGAATTGTTCTTCGACACCAATCGACCAAGCTTGCCCAATGTGTGGAACGGGCAAGTAAATTGCCTGAGCTAGATTGGGAACTAAGAATATATACAGCAGTAAATTCGGCCAGAAGTGATTTGAAAGGCTTTCGGATTGGAATGGAATATAAAAAAAATCAAAGTTGGGTAATATGAAAAAACCAAGGAGTAGAATAAGAAAATACAACGGCCAAATTCTTAAAATTCTCCTCATATAAAATGCTTTAAGACTTACGGTTCCTGTTTTCTCCTTCTCTGCGAGGAGTAAGTAGGAGATTAGAAACCCACTCAGTACAAAGAAAAATACGACACCAATAGGGCCAGCTGTGGATACAAATGGAGAAATCCAGTGAGCCTTGTTGTTTATTACCGAAGCTATAGGAGTTTCCCAGCCTGAACCCTCATAAAATGACCAAAAATGGCGGCCGTATTTTAAGTGATGCTTGATGAGTTCTATGTGAGTGATAACCACCAAAAGAGCAGCCATAAATCGGAGTGCGTTTAGACTAGGGAAGTAGATGCTATTTGCAGATTTAGAACTCAAGGCTTAATGCTAATTAGTTTTTTACTTAAACTCTCGGCTAATTTCTCCCAAGCCAATCGCTCGATCACGATTTTCTTGCTTTGGGTTTTCAGGTTTGTCAGAGACTCCTGATCCATGCGAATGAACTGGAGCATGGCGTTAGTTAAACTCTGTACATTTCCTGGCAAACAGAAAACACCGTTTTCTTCATCAACGATAACTTCTATGGCGCCTACTTTTGTAGTTAAGACAGCGAGCTCACGAGCCATTCCTTCTATTATTACATTGGGCATTCCCTCTGAATGGCTTGGACAGAGCAAAACATCCATTTGATCCAGTATAGAGGTTATCTCATCTAAGGAGCTTTTACTTCCATGAAAAATAACAGCATCATGCTGTATAAACGGTTCTATAGGCCCTATAAAGTGCGCTTCGAAATTTTCACCGGCTTCTATTAAGAGCTGAATAGAGTCTTCTATTTCTTTTACCCCTTTTCTTATCTCAGACCTTCCTACAAATACGAATTTCACGGGTGCTCTATAAGTCGGCACCTTCTCCTTCCTAATTATGGAGGAGTCTATTCCAGAAGTAAACTCTAGGATATTCTCTTCAGAGACTCCTAATTTCTTGATTAAGTCACTGATCTTTCCTCCATAAGAAAACACATAGTCGGCATTTAAATTATTCCATTTCGTAGGAGGTCGGAGTAATGCCCCATCTACTTTCTGCTTGAATGAAGGCAACATCTGAAACATTTCATATCCATGAAATTTCACTCCTACCAGAGGGTATGTCGCTCCGCTTTTTTTTCTTTTTAAGATATCCCACGCAGAAAACCCTTTGGCATAAATAAAATCGACTTCGGAATAATCTAAGGCATCGGTGACCAGCTTAGAATAGGCGTAAGATCTTCTTATATAGTGCCCAGGAATCTTGCCGTTTTTTGGAAATTCTAAACAGATGACTTCTTTTAATTCAACTTCAGCATGGGGTCCGAAAAGCGCTTCGTTTACTTCTTTTGTACTCGGAGGGGTTTCACCATGATGAACACAGTGTACAAGTGAAACTTCGATTCCAGCTAAGGTGAGCCATTTAGCTAAGTTGGCAGAATGTCTTTGCATTCCACCCATTACATAAGGCGTGATTCCGTCAGTTAAGAGAGCTAGTTTCAATAGAAATTATCTTTCCTCAAAAGTAACCAATAACCATTATCTATAGGAACATCGCGTGGTTATAAATCATCTGCCATGAGCCAGCAGATGCGCCAGTTTTTTTAGGCCTTTAATTCTAATAGGAATAGCGTTTTGGAAAGAGAAGTAAACTCGGACTAGTGCAGTAGAAAGCGAGCTAGAAGTGTTCTCCATTAAGGCCTTGAATAATTCTTTAGTTTTCAATGGAGAGAGTTGGCCATTTTTTTTAGCCATTAAAAGTTGGCTAGCTGTTTCTATTAGTGTGCCCGAGAGTTCTTTCTTAGCTTTTACAGTAGGTAAGTGTTTAAACTTATGAAAATACGCTGCTGCACTTTGAACCCATCGGGAATAGAATTCTGATTTATCCATAGAATGTCTTCCTTCCATAATCCTATAAAAGCAGTCTGGGTTTTGGTCTGAGTTTATTTTAATACAAATGCCAGAAGATAAAATTCGAGTATGAAGCTCTACGTCTTGGAGTCGTTTAAAACGCTCGTCAAAACCTTTGTGGGCTTGTAGCGTTTTCGTTTTCCATAACGGCTGCATAATAGTCCAGGGAAGATCATGTCTTAAAAACCTGATAAGCGCATTGTTTTCAGTCGGTATCCAATCAAGTTTTGAGCTAAGATCTCCTATAGAAACATTGAACACGCCCATAGAAGAAATTACTACATCCGAGTTTTCCTCGAATTGATTCATTCTATTCTCGATACATGAAGCAGAGAGCAGGTCATCTGCATCAAACAATAAAGTGTACTTTCCTGTGGCTAGGCTAATCCCTAAGTTTCTACTTTTATTTCCTCCTAAATTCTCAGCATTAAGGACCAGTTTTATTCTGGAATCTTTCGCTTTCCATTTTTCTAGTAGGCTCAGAGAACCGTCATTTGAGGCGTCATCAATTAGAATAATTTCTAACGAAGCGTAGGTTTGACCGCATACAGAAGTGAGCGTTTCATCTAAGAAAGCCGCTTTATTAAAAACAGGAATAATAATACTTACCAACTCTTTCATAAGAATAGAGCTTAAATGAATTGTTTTACTGATTCGATTACATAGGCGATATCCTCGTCATCCATAGGAACGTATAACGGAAGAAGAATAGAATTGTCCGAATAAAATTCCGATTCAGGAAGAGAATACGTCTTAGCGTTATAGGCTTTTTCTCTATGCGCAGTCATTATCCCTCTCCTGGTAGAGATTCCTTTATCCAATAGCTCTTGCATTAAATCATTCCGAGAAATAGGACATTTAGCGGTGAGCAGAAGAGAATAGGATTGATAATTGTATTTTTTTCCTCCTTCGTGTAGTATTTCTACGGAGTCTGAATTTTTAAAAGCTTGGTTATACAGCTCAGCTATTCTTCTTCTGCCTAGAACAATTCCGTTTAATCTTTTAAGCTGCTCTATGCCTACTGCCGCTTGTATGTCGGTCATTCTGTAGTTATATCCTAGCTCCAAATACTCTTCTATAATTACGGTTTGAGAAGTGTGACGAACTTGGTCATTTACAGACATTCCGTGCTGTCTTAAGTGTTTTAATCGTGTATAATAACTTTCATTATTAGTGGTAATCATCCCTCCATCACCTGTGGTGATTACTTTTCTGGGATGAAAAGAGAAGCAGACTAATTCGGAGTGTGAACCTATTTTTTTACCCTTATATTCCGATCCTATTGCACATGCCCCATCTTCTATAAGCTTTAAGTTGTGAGCGTTGCAAAGCTCTTGATAAGCCTCTATATCCGCAGGGTTTCCAATCTGATGAACGATTAGAATAGCTTTTGTTTTTGGGGTAATTTTTTTTCGAACATCCTCGATATCGATATTAAAGTCATTTCCTACTTCAGCAAAAACAGGTTCAGCTCCAACATATCGAATGCAATTGGCTGTAGCTATGTAAGACATAGAAGGACAAATCACTTCATCACCTGCCGAAACTCCTGCCACGATAAGGCTCAAGTGCAGCCCGGTAGTACAATTACTTACAGCTACAGCATATTTAGCCCCTGTATATTCACAGAAATCTTTTTCGAATTCCTGGACTTTTGGGCCTTGAGTCACCCATCCTGTAAGAATGACATCATGAGCAGCTTTTGCCTCTAGTTCACCTAGAAGTGGCTTGGCTATGGGTATTTTTCTCATTCTTAGTTTTTCTTCCAATTTAATACTTGTATTTCCTCTATTAGACTTTTCTGAGTGCTTAGTTCTTCGTAGTAAGAAATAGTATCTGATATTCCTTCTTCGAAGTTTTTACCTTCATCTATTTTCAGTAGACTTTTCAACTTAGAATTATCCACCCATAATCGAGGAACATCAGCAGGTCTAGGATCCATATATTCAACCTTCACGTTGTATTTAGTCATTTGTTCAGCTATAGTCTCGAGCAGACTCTTCATGGTAATTTCTACCCCTGTACCTACGTTAATAGTCTCTCCTAACAAGTGCTTTTGCCCTAGGAGGGAGACCAAGAGGTTAGCGGTATCTTTCACATAGAAAAAATCTCGAGTAACAGACCCATCACCGAAAATAATAGGATTTTCTCCATATATAGCGCGAACTATAGAGCGCGGAATTATTTCACCAGAATCTCCTTCATAATGCGCTCTAGGACCGTAATTATTAAAAATTCTGAGAACAGTAGTATTTAAATCATAACACTCATTATACGAATTTGTATAATGTTCACCTGCTAATTTGCTCGCTCCATATACCGTTAATGGACATGTGGGATCGCTTTCAGTAATAGGGAAGGAGGTAGTTTTTCCGTAAATTTCACTGGTAGAGATGTAATAAAACCAGTTGACGTTGTGTTCTCTGGCTTTTTGTAACACCTTTAATGAACCCTCAGCGTTTACTTGGTGATTCTCGAAAGGGGAATGAATACTGTGTCTAACCCCTAGACAAGCTAAATGATATACGATTTCTATATCCTGAAAAGCATTTTCTAAATCTTCGCTTGAAAGAATATCTCCTTTGATGAAAGTGAAATTTTCATTTCTTTCAGCATTTTCTAGATTCCTAAGCTTTCCATTTATAAGATTGTCAAACCCTGTGACGTGGTGCCCCTCTTTAAGAAGTGCATCAGTCAAATGAGAGCCTATAAATCCAGCGGCACCGGTTACGAGTATTTTCATGCTTAAATTTTATTTTGAAACAGTAAGATCTGAGGTAAAATTAATCTTTTCTTCAATTATATATTTTGGCCTTTTTCTAGTTTCGTCAAGCGCTCGCCAAAGGTATTCAGCTATAATTCCAAGAGCGATGTAGGTGAAACCAAAACCAATGATGATTAAAGAAATAAGCATTGGCCATCCAGCAAGTAAATCTTGGTAGATTAGAGCTCTAAGAATAATATAACTAACCCCTAAAAGTCCTAGTAAAAATAGAACTACTCCCGTAATACTTACCATTCTTATAGGCTTGAAAGAATAGGCTACTATAAAATCAACAAGCATTTTCAGCTTTCTAGCTATTGTCCATCTGGATTCGCCATCTATTCGTTCTAAGCGATCATATTTCAATGTTCCCATTGAAAAATTACCCAATATAAAAATCCCCTCCAGGGTCATATTTCTTTCAGGGTATGCTTTAATTGCTGTCAATGCTCTTTCACCTAACAGGTACATACTTGACCCGCCTTTAGGCATTTTTTTAGAAACAAGATGATGCATAAGTGTATGAAACAGTTTCGCAGAAAATCTATTTGAGGCTTTGTCTTTTCTGGAATTACGAACGGCTAATACAATGTCATTGTTTTTTTTGAGTTCCTCTACCATGAGAGGAATAATGGCAGGAGGCTCCTGTAAGTCACAAGCAATAAATACACCCATGTTTCCTTGAGAATTCTCTAGCCCGGCTCTAATAGCCATGTGTGCACCACAGTTAGTCAAGAGTTTTATGAGCTTAACTCTGTGATCCATCTTGGCGAGTTTTTTCAGATGAAAAAGAGAATCATCAAGACTTCCATCATCAACAAAAATAATTTCATATTCAAAATGCTGCTCAGCCATTACTTCTGTAATGGCCTTGTAAGGTTTTATAACAGAGTCGCTCTCATAATAAACAGGAACAATTATAGATAAAACATCAATCATTATTTAGCAGGATTTCCTCTGACAATACTATTGTCTGGTAAATTTTTAGTCACGACAGAACCTGCACCAATCAAACAATTCCTTCCAATTGTAATCTCTGGTAAGATGGTTGCTCCAGAACCAACAAGTGTGCATTCGCCAATAGTAGCGAAGCCTGAAACGGTAACGTTAGGACCAAAATAGCAATGCTCACCTACAGTTGTATTGTGCTCGATAATCGTACCTGGCCATAATATGGTATTTCCTTTTAATGCGGTCTCATACCCTAGAATAGTTCCCTGTGACAATAGATTTCCGGGACCAATTGATGCCCCTGTTCTCGTAATACAGTGTTTGGAAATAAAACTGTGAACAGGAATATTGTTCTGAATTAACTCGGAATAAATTTTCTTTTTGGTTTGAAGGTGCTTTTCGCCCAGACAAATGTAGTAAGCGTCTATTTTTCCACTTTTGTATAGGCTTAATATATCTTTTGAAAACCCTACCACTTCATTATTGAAATGTTTGTGATTGTGTTTTGAGGAATCATCATCTAATAGGAATGTCTTATTAGTGTTGCTTTCTTCGTTTATTTCGCTTGCTAATTGTGTAATGGTATTTATACCTATCAGTCCTATATTCATACTTTTACTTTAATTGATTAAATGGATATACATAATAATATGGAAAATGCTTTTTAATTGACTCACTTTTGATTTCGCTATAAAATGAATTCGGCTTAAATAGTTTTATATGTATCTGGTAAGGAATGTCATATCCGCCCCATTTGTTCTTGAAAATATAGACACCTGAATCTTTCGAAGGTGATGACTCCCAGTTCCAAATTGTCAATTTTTTTAGCTTTGCGTCTTCTATTGCCTGATTTATAAGCAATGTGTTAGGTTGTAGTGATCTATATTCATTTAGTGAGCAAGGAAGATAGTAACTTGCTGTTTTAGGTCCCCATATCATAATCAAACCACCTATTATATTTTCATCTAGGTGGGCAAAATAGAAGCTAACATTATCTGAATTAAGTGCTATTTGTGCCAGTTTGTCTATGGATTCCCTCGGTTTAATTGGAATGCTGTAATCAGAACAGTTCACTTCGTAAATTTCAAATAGAGCATTAATTTTTTCCTCAGTAATTTCATTAGAAATGGTCACTCCTTGTTTTATAGATTTCCGAATATTTCTTCTGATGTTACTAGAGGGATTGTAGTCTTCTAGGACAATAATACTAGTGAATCTTTCAATTATTATTTCAGCCTCCCATTTGCTTAAATATTCTCCATTCGAGTTAAATGGTGAGTAAATAGCTGCTGTAATTGTGTCAGCTGGCAAGTTTTCATCCAGATATCTTAATAATGAAGAGTAAGCACTGGCCAAATGAGAATCCTCACATAACACACCAGAGTTTGGACCATAAAATGGTAAAGAATTATATACGGAACCTAATTCACTGGTCTTAATGAAGCCTGGGAGAATAGCTGCTAATTGATTGTTTTCAAAATACCCAAGACAAAAAGGGCTTCCTATTCCGATTTGTTCCAACATGTTTTGATAAAAGGAATAGTGATAACCAAGTATTGAACTCTGGCTTAAGCTGACAAAGTCTAAGAAATGATCAATGGTCTTTTTTTCTTCAAAAATGTTTATTTGACGTACAAATGATGACATGGAGTTAATAGGCGTTAACTGATTTAATAACAGAACTAACCATTTCATCGGTTAGCTCAGCGTACATTGGTAAACTAATACACTTCGATGCTTGGTTTTCTGCTACCGGGAAGTCTCCGGTTTTGTGCCCTAAATGTTTGTAGGCATTTTGCAAATGACAAGCGATGGGATAATGTAACCCCGGGTAAATATCTTTTTTATTCAAATAGCTCATGAAGTCATCCCTATCCTCGGTAAGAACTACAAAAAGGTGAAACACCGAATTGGTATCTTCTGGTTGAGACTGCATTTGGATTTTATCATTATTAATTTCATGGAGATAGCGCTTTGCAACAGCCCTTCTTTTGTCATTCCATGAAGTTAAGTATTTGATCTTTACGCCTAAGGAAGCGCCTTCTAGTCCTCCCATCCTCATGTTGTAACCTATAACCTCATGATGATACCTTACATCACATCCGTGGTTCCTTAACCTTCTTATTTTTTTAGTTAACTCTTCACTATGGGTCGTACAAGCTCCTCCTTCACCACAAGCGCCTAAATTTTTACCAGGATAAAAACTGAAACAGGCGATATCTCCGAATGAACCGACTCTTTTTCCTTTGTATTCTGCTCCTTGTGCTTGCGCAGCATCTTCTATGAAGTAAAGATTATGCTTTTTCGCTAAGGCCTGAATTCCTTCTATGTCACAGGGTTGCCCGTATAAGTGAACTCCTATAATAGCCTTGGTGTTGGGTGTTATGAGTGACTCTGCGTGGTTTACATCTAATTCCCAACTGTCTGCGGTACACTCTGCAAAAACCAATTTAGCTCCTACATAAGAAACAGCCCATGCTGTGGCTATAAACGTGTTTGCGGGTATAATTACTTCATCTCCTTCTCCTATCCCAAGTGCTAATAAAGCGAGGTGTAGGGCATTTGTTCCATTGTTTACTGCTATGGCATGAGGCACTTCGCAGTACTCTGCAAAGGCGTTTTCAAAACTTTCTACGAAAGGTCCTCCTGAAAAAGCTGTGTTTTCATAAACCTTTTCGAATTGCTCAAAAATCTCACTTTTTATTTGTTGATGCTGACCTTTAAGATCAAGACAAGGAATTTTCATTCTATTTATTTTAAAAATCTAATTATTTTTGCCGGGTTTCCTGCTGCCACCGCATTGTCCGGAATATTTTTGGTAACGACTGATCCTGCACCTATAAGCACGTTAAATCCTATAGTAATACCTCCTAGTATGGTAACACTCGTTCCTATAGAGGCGTGGTCTTTAATTTCTGTTTTGACTAATTCCCAGTCTTCATCTGTTTGCATAGAGCCATCATCATTAATGGCTTTTGGGAACATGTCGTTTATAAAAGAGACATTATGACCAATGAAAACTCCGTCTCCAATTTTCACTCCTTCGCAAATAAAGGTATGACTAGATATTTTACAGTCTTTTCCTATGTCAGCTCCTTTTTGAATTTCTACAAAGGCTCCAACTTTAGTTCTATCTCCGATAGAACAGCCGTAGGCATTCACAAAGTTGAAGATTTTGACATCCTCACCTACAGTAACATTAGTTAAACTTTTTTTTGGACTGTCCTCTGTTATTGTTTTCATTTTACATACTAATTTCTTCCCCCTTATTCTTAATAGATATTTGGGCTTTTTCTAGAATTTCCACAACCTCTAGCCCTAGCTGGGCGTTCGAGTCAGGTTCTGTTCCGTGTGTTATCGAATTAATAAAGTCTTCTGCCATCATTGAAAGCGCTTCTGTGATAGGTACTTTCGGGACATAAACATCACCTACTCTATAATCTGCATTGAATTCGTTTTTTTCTTTATCGGATCTCACCTTGAAACTCGTATCGTAAATTTTAATTTTCTCGGTCGGTTCCATGTCATTGTAGACCGCCATTTTCTTGTTTCCGCCAATGAGCATTTGCCTGATTTTAACTGGAGAAACCCACGAGCAGTTAAAATGCACTATTCTTTCATTTCCATATTTCAACGTAAGAAATGCGATGTTTTCAATGTCATTACCCGTATGAGAAAGACCAGTAGCTTGAATGGAAGTAGGTCTTTCGTTTAATATATAGCGGCAGATAGAAATATCATGAGGTGCTAGATCCCAAAGCACATTCACATCATGCTGAAAGAGCCCTAGATTTATTCGTGTAGAGTCGATGTAAGTGATGTCTCCGAAGTCATTGTTGTCTACTCTTTCTTTGAGGTAACGAACCGCTCCTGTGTAGAGAAACGTATGGTCTACCATTAAAGAAAGGCCTTTGGATTTAGCCAGGTCAACTAATTCCTTTGCTTGAGCAAAGGAATCCGTCATGGGCTTTTCTACGAGAACATGTTTGTTGGCTAAAAGAGCCCTTTTGGCGAGAGTAAAATGAGTGCTAACAGGAGTAGCTATTACGACAGCTTCAACATCAGAGGCTAGAACAGTTTCGAAGTCCTTTTCTATTTTTATCTGGGGATATAAGGAGGCGCATTTTTTGGCGTTCACTTCATTCTGTTCACAGACAGAAACTAATTCACAAGTGTTTAGGCCATTAAAGTTACGAACTAGGTTTTTCCCCCAGTATCCATAACCCACTACAGAGATTTTAATCATTTCGGTAAATGGTATTAATGCTCATTATTTCAATTCAACGAACGAAACAAATTTACATGAAATATCTACTAAAAATGGGTTATTGATGGAGTAAATTATCATTTATTCCAAGACCTATTTCTAGTCAGAAAGTCAAGAAATGTGAAGGCTAATATGAGTAGTGAGACGTAGCCTGTCATGAAATATTTATATTCAGCCACGTTAATAAGGAACATAAACGTGATGAGGTGTAAAGACAAATTTAAGGTCAGTATTATTGACAATATTGATCTGAAATTCAAATTAAAAAAGACAAAAACAATAGAAAATAGCCCAAGCAATAGGGAGAAACCATAGGCAGCTAAAGTTCCTAGTTTAATACACTTATAAAAGAGGCTATTTTCACTAAACGATTTCCCCGGCCAATTTGAAGTTATGTTTCTTAATACTAAATTTTTTAGTTTGTTCATGGATGAGAAAACCAACAAACTTCCATGATCTTCCCTGAACTTATTTTGGAGTTCTTTCGTTCGGTCAATTAACTTAAGCTCTACTCTTTTTCTGGAGGACTTGGATAATGAGTTATTAAATGAGGAGTCACAGAGGTTTTTTAAGGAGATGAAGTCCTCTTTTTGAATTCGTTTAGAGAAAACCAAAGAAGGAAAGTAGGGGTCTATTTGCTTAGGGTTTTTCGAATCTAAAAAATAGCTCATTTCTGATCCAGGATAGAAATGTACGTTATCACCGCCCCATTGGCCAATTAATTCCCTGAGGGATAGAATGGACGGTTTGTATGGGGAGTTAAATGGATAGGTTTCATCTATTATAAGATCCGCTCCAGCGGATAAGTATAAGCCCTCTTGGAGGGGTATGAATTTCTGCTGAGCTTTATAGTTTCTACTCACCCAGAAGACCTCCATTAACAATAAGGGTATAAGAAAAACAAGCGAAGTTTTAAGAATCCGAAGGACAGGTTTTGGAGATTTAATTTCAGACCAGAGGATGGCCAATATGGGCGCTAGAAAATAAACTCCTAGAAATCCTCTTAAGAAGAATACCCATGCTAGAAAGGCTCCGGAGAGAATTAGATACTTTTTAAGCTTATTCTCAAGATACAGATGAAGATAGTATAGACTCAAAATATAACTGGATACCGAAATACTTTCTGGGTAAGTCCATAATTCCCACGGAATAAAAGAAGAGAATAAGAAAAATAGGAGCAAGGCCGTGTAAGCCCATAGGTTTCTGTTTTGATTGAGGCTTTTTATTAAAAAAAAAAGTTTGATTCCCGCGAAAAGGGAGAGCGCTATTTGAAAGAGGATGAGTAGGGATATCGCAGCACTTTTGTCAAATAGAAAACGAAAGACTACATACGGAAACAGGTATCCTGGAAGCCTTCCGGAATACGCTTTCTCAGGAGATGAGCTTAAGGCGTATGTGCCATTTTCTATGAGATTGTCAGTTGGAGACAGTAGTTCACTATAATCATTAGAAACAAAAATATCGGAGCTGAAACCACCGTTGTTTGTTTGTCCTAGTTGATAGAAAAGAAAAAAGGCAAGGAGAATTTTTGCTACGCAAAGAATAACTAGATTTCTCTTCATTTCTTAAGGATTTTAATGAGAGTACAATAGGTGTTAAAACCGATCACCTTTACCAATGCTTTTTTTAGAGCAGACGTGGGTTGGATGTGAAATTTGGTTTTATAAAGGAGCCAAATTTTTAGCGCTTCATTTCTATCATGAGCATGGAGAATTTGTATGTATTCAAACAGCTTATTTGAATAAAAACTCAACTCAGAAGAAAAGTAGGAGGGTTGGTTTTCCTTTAGCCAAGAAGATATGTCTATCCTGAGTTTAATGTAATTTCTCCATTTGTTAACCGGGTCGGATTGAGTAATGGCTCCTTCTTCTCTCTGTCTAACTACAGTATCATAATTAGCGTAAATAATGGGTTTGTAGTTTTTTTTGAGTAACCTGAACATTAAGTCATACTCTTGGCTGCTGGATAAACTTTCATCCCATCCAGAGATGCTTTTAACGCTTTCGGTTTTAAATAGGTTGGCGCTAGTGATGCCTAAATTAGTAACGTAAAGCCCTTTAAAGATGTCTTTGTGTGCGTTTTTCTTGATGTTTTCACCTTTTATAGTTTTGTACAGATAATTTGAGACTATGAAATCCGCATTCTCCTTTTCTAAGTAATTAACTTGGTGTTGAATTTTAGTGGGAAGTAGCAGGTCATCCGCATCTAAAAACTGCACATATTTACTAGAGACATTATGCAGGCCTTTGTTTCTAGCTGCACAGGCTCCTGGGGTTTTTTCTGTCAAAAAGGTTATTCCAAACTCGTGTTGTAATAGCGTTAATTCCTTAGCGGTATCATCAGTGCTATTATTATCTATGCATATAATATCTAAATCTTGGAGGGTTTGATTTCTGCATGAAATCACACACTCCCTAATATATTTTTCTACGTTATAACACGGAATTACTACTGATACCTTCATTTTTTTATTCTTTTGCTAATCTAGTCATTACTGGATTATTGATCGAAGAGATTTTGAACTATTAGGAATAGAGTAGTCTTTAGGAATAGTCAGGTTGTCTTCAGGGCAGTCTTTTTTAATCTTCATAAGAATTTCTGCTATACAGTCAGGTTCTATGCTATATCCGATTCCTTTGTTTTCTAAATACTTATTTCGGTACAGCGCTTAGGCAAGGAGTGGACGTGATTGTTCTCGAGCAGGAGTTACGCCTCTTGGTTCCAGGTGCTTTTGGTGTCATTAGTAAGCTTTGTATTAAGAGCCTCTACGTAATGGCCTGCTTTTACAAGGTGCTTCGCGAATTTGGCTTCTCTTCTGCCGCCTGCACCGGGGTTGGGAGGGTAGCTGTAACAGACGAATAAGATTTCATTCCATTTGGAGGAAGTCTATCTTATGAGTATTCTTTCATGGAGGATAGCCTTCTCTGAAACTATTTTCACGATATAACTTCCCTTTTGAAATGAAGAAAGGTCTACAGATGAAGACTCTCTGAGCACATCTTCATAATTAAGCTCTCCATAAGAGTTGTAAATCAATAGTGAGTAGTCTGTGTCCTTGTCTAAAATATCGATGAATAAAGTTCCTTCTGTCACAGGATTAGGGTACAGCGTAATCTTGTCGTTCAGCGTGGAAATCTGAAGATTTGTACTTTCATCTGAATTGTCATTATCTTCTAAAAGCATTCCTACACCAGAACCAGCAGTTCCCATCTGGCAGAATGCTCCGTATTCCCCAATCTGAGCGCCATTTGCAAAGACAGGTTTCACTGCGATACGGTATGCGGTGTTAGGCTCAAGTCCACTAATTGCTACTGCGCTAACTACAGACTCTAAAACAATAGCAGGACCAATCGGGGTGAAGGTCGGGTCGTCTAGTAATATTGGAGCGAACTGCCAGTAGTAACCAGTAGCTAATGCTAATGCTCCGCAATTCACGGAAGAGCCAATGATGCTGTTACATGCTCCTGGGATCAAGGAGACATAAGGGATGTCGGTGGTGAAAAGCTGATAATAGTCTGACCATGGCCCAGTTACTCCGCATGAGGTAACTCTAATTCGCACGGTGTAGGCTCTGTTGAATATGATCTGGGTTGAAGTGCTGAGGTATAATCTGTTATCGCCTTGTGCTGTTTGAATAGTTTCAAGGATTGATCCGAATTCAGAGAACTCCCAGTCCATAACTTGATCCATATGCGTATAAGCAGCTGAAATAAAATCCACTCCTGGATCTAAAAAGGCGCTAATATAAGCGGCCGACAGTGTCGTGGTGGGCACGTTTTCAAAGACGATATCATAACCTCTCCCGTAACCACAGCCTAAACCGTTAACAACGGCTTCGATAGAGACTTCATAGGTGTTTCCAGAGCAAAAGAAGGGACTAGCCAGTGTTCCCGCTTCATTTTCTGCATTGATGAGATTTACTTGGTAGAAATCCCCTACAATAACGTAAACGTATGTTGCATTTGTAGTTGTGTTTCTGAATTTCCAACGAGACTCTTCGATTTCAGAACCAACTGTTCTTCTGATGTAATCAGGCAATCGATAGCCGCCCCCGTTCACGTTGGTTATTCTGTAAGCCGATCCGAGTACTCTTTCAGGTAAGCTTGAGTATTGTAGATCGAATGCTCCTGTGCTGGTTATTCCATCGGCAGAGTGAATGCGCACATAGTAAGTGTTTCCTGGAACCAATGTGGTATACCAAATGATTTCTTCACCAATCCCTAGTGCTGTATTTGTACACGTTAAAGAAGTAGACGTGTCGTCTAAAAGCTCTAAGACACCATCAAATGAAGTTGAATTTAAAACAAACTGTACTCCTTGTGTTACTGCTGTAAATTGAATAAACCCGTCATCATTAGCTGTTGCCGCACAGTTGGCAGGTTGGGTTGAGGTAAATCCGTTGATGTTTCCTGCTAAAGTTGAAGGAAATTCATAAGCAGGTAAAACGATTGCAGCACTTCCGTCTGGCTCGTTGCTTTGTGCGTATAGAGATAGGCTCCAAAACACCAAAAAGGTCATTGCAATTAATTTCATCAGGTCAGGGACTTAAATAGGTTATAGCCAAATTTAATGAAAATTTTCGACCCTTTAACTTAGTACGTCCTTTAAACTAGGGCGTAGACTGTCTTTAGTGATTAAGTTTTCTGTGGCTTCTTCAGACAACTCTTTTGCCTTTGAATCAACTTGTTGTTTAAACCCATCTATTTGAAGGGGTGAAATTGATCAGATTGTTGTGGCCATGCTTTTGATTTTGGAAGAAGAACGATTTCTACGTTGGAAGGAAAACGGATATTGGACTCGAACTGTTTAGTCAAAAGGATTACTTGGACAGTTCAGAAGAAGAGCATCAAGCTGTTTGTGAACTCTCGGAGCATTAGTACATACCTTTTCTGGTAGATTAGAACAGTTTTAGCCTTTTCTGAGACAGGTCTATTGAACTCGCTTTGACTTGAATTAGTACTAATCCCTCCTCAATTCGTTCGGATTAGGGATAATTGGTTTCTCGGTTTGGACTGCACCTAAGTCAATAATTCTATCACATCTTTCTAGCGTTTTTAATCTGTGCGCTATTATAATTATAGTCAAGTTGGTTTCAGCCAGTCTGTTAATTGCGTCTGAAATCTCTCTTTCAGTTTGTTCGTCTAGTGCAGAGGTGGCTTCATCAAAAAACAAGACTTCAACTTTTCGGTATAAAGCTCGGGCGATCCCGATCCGCTGGCGCTGACCTCCGGAAATTTTCGTGCCGCCTTCGCCTATCGCGGAATCTACCCCATTTGGTAAATCGGCTACAAACTGACTTAGGCTTGCTTTTTCTAAAGCTTGTTTTAAGAGCTCCTGATCAAGGTTTTCTTTGCTTACTCCTAAAGCTATGTTTTCGGCTATAGTGCCGTCCATAAGGTAGACTTGCTGCTGCACGTAACCTACTTTTTCATAGTAGGAATTCATGTGTTTTGGAGTGTATGTAACATCATCGATTTTGAACGTTCCCTGCTGTGGAGGGATGAACCCTAAGAGCATGTTCATCAGGGTGGTTTTGCCAGAGCCTGAAGCACCCTTTATCCCAAGACATTCTCCTTTCTTTATGGTCAAGGAAAAATCAGAGAAGAGGGGAGTAGGACTGTCATCAAATTGGAATGAAATGTGGTTTAAAGACAAACTTTTGTTGAAGCTAAGCTCCTTTTGAGCTATTAAATCAGGGCTTTCTGTTTTTAAAGATTTTAGAATATCATGGGTCCAGAAAGTTTGATTGAGTCCATTCATGGCTAGCATGATTCTATTGATAGAAGGCATGATGCGGTAGCCCGCGATGGCGAATATCCCTAACTGGTTAATCAGATCTATTTTAGCCATGGATAGCTGAAGGCCAAAGAAGATGATTAGAACGATAGCCAGCATGAGGGATGTTTCAATCACCCTGGTAGGCACAAGATTCAGTACATAAATCGTGACCTGCGCTTCAGAGGATTCATGCAGATGTCCTTTGACCTGATTTCTATAGACGTTTTCTTTTTTAGCAAGAAGTATATCGAGATAGCCATAAAAACTTTCGAAGATACTTCTAGAAAGTAGGGGGTCTATTTTTTTCTGAATCGCTCCTATTTTTAATGACTTTTTTCTAACATAGAAATGAAACAGGCTGAATGTAGGTGCCACTGTAATTAACAATAGGCCAAATATTTTAGGGTCGTATACGGCTATTCCGATTAAAATAACCAAGAAAATAAAACACTCATTTAATAATCCTAAAAGTCCCAGAATCTGCTTTTGAGCAAATAACAAAGAGGCATTATTTACATTTCTGAATAAATCGTGTGCGCTTGAATTTTTAAAAAATGAAAATCCTCTTCTGAAGTATATTCCATGCAGCTTAACAGAGAAGTGTTCGTAAAGAGAAAAAGCAAACTTGCTTTGGATATAGGCTATGCCCAGCCCCAGTATATTTTTTATTACTATAGTGGTTAGAAGAATCAGACTCACTACAATAATGAGCTGGTCTCCAGAAGTGAGGTTAAAGCTTTCGTATAAATAGCGTGCCCAATCGTATTTTCCGACTACATCCTCCTCGAGTAAAACAGTGAAAACGGGAATCAGAGCTCCTAAGCCAATCAGTTCGAGTACAGAATTTAGCAGCAGTAGAGAACTAATGCCAACCATGCGCAACTTATACTCCTTGGGCAGAAGACTCCTTAAAACTCGTATAGGTTTAATTATTACGTTCATTTATATTCTGTTCACTTTATAAAAAAAGTTACGCCACTCTTAAATACATTTTTGATTTATGTGATGAATTTTAATTGTCAACACAAGAATTAGTCTTCTGTAAAAGAGTGGGTTGGTGTTTTGTATGTAGGTCTTCTTTGGCAAGCAATATTAATATAAAAATCAGTAGTTTCTTCGTTTTTCTCACAGCTATAGCTGCTCCAGTTGGTAATGCTGCTTTTGCACGGCCACCACCCGTCTTGCTGGAGGATGATTTTTTTGGTTTAGGGTTCGGTGATCAGCAAGCCACCCTACTTCGACAATGGCGTAGTAAAGCGCTGCTGAGGACCGGGAAGGGAATTTGATTTGTAGGGGTTTTGAGGTAGGCGCGGTGCCCGCTGACTTAGTGATTTGTAGTCGCTTTTGCACTGCCATCACCCTGTCTTGCTGGAGGGTTATTCGTTTCTTGGTATAAGGTCTAGTTAAAAGAGTCCATTTGTTATTCTGTGGAATGTCTTTGGGTTAGTTCTTCTTTTTTTTAGTCGCCTTTGGCGTTTGGTAATACTGTCCAGAGCCATACCCATATCCGTACCCATACCCATATCCATATTTATGGGCGTAATAAGAATAGGCCTTCTGCCAGCTGCTGGTCTTAATGTTGTTTAAAATCAAGCTGACATTCGTAATGTCATTCTGTCGCAAGGACTCCTCTAAAAATTTAATTCCATGCTTGCTAGCCTTCTCCGTGTTTAGAACAAAAATAGAATTGTCTACTAGCTTGTGAAGAACCAAACTGTCATTGATTAAGATCAATGGAGGAGTGTCTAAGATCACATATTCATAAGTGTTCTTTAATTCTTGAACTAACTCCGCAGTCTTTTCACTTAACATAAGCTCTGAGGCATTTGGCGGTATTGATCCAGCAGTGATTATATCTAAATTTTCAATTACAGAATTAATTACACATTCTCTTGTCTGCTTTCTGTTGGTCAGTATTCCGGATACTCCTACGGAATTAGATAGTTTAAACGTTTTGTGAATTTTAGGTTTATGTAGATCGAAATCGACCAAAACTACTTTTTTCCCCGCCTTGGCGAGTATTGAAGCCAAGTTTGTGCTCACGAATGTTTTCCCTTCTGACGGATGAAGGGATGAAATTAAAATCACATTCCCGCCTCGTTTAGTCAGCAGGTACTGAAGATTTGTCCTTAATGTTCGGAGTGATTCAGTAATGTTTGATCTGGAGTTTTCTAGTACAGCTATGGGTTGAGTTTCTATCTGTTCATAATAAGGGATTGTTCCTAAAACGGATAATTTAGAGATTGACTTAAGTTCGTTTAAACTTTCAATTTTTTCAAAGAAAGAAGTTCTCAAGAGCCCAATTAGCCCCGCGAGTAAAAAAGAAATCCCTGCAGATAAATAAATCACTTTTGATTTGTTTGGCCCTGTTACCCCAATACTTCGCGCGTGTTCTATAATTCTAATCTCAGGCAGGATAGCCGCCTTGGCTATTACGGTGGAGGCTTTAGATTCCAATAAATACACATACAAACTTTCGTTTACTTTTAGCTTTCTGTCTATCTCTAGTAGAGCCCGTTGTGATTTCGGTAAGTTGTTTAACGAGCCAGAAAGGTTTTCTAACTTTCTCTCAATTGATTTGAGATCATCTACCAAAGCACTTTGCGAGTTTTTGATGTAAGTTTCTACTCTCGTTTGCTTAACCCGAATGAGGGAGTCTTTAGTCGTAACGCTATAAGTTCCTGTCTTGAAGTCATTGAGTAACTCCTCTCTACGCTCTCTCTCGGCATTTAAATTATTGACTTGGCTTGATAGCAGGAGATCCTTAGAATAAAGGTAAAAACTAGGGGGTATATTACCAGACATACTCGAGTCAGTTACGAATTTGAGCAGTTCAGAATAGGAATTAGTGATGTTTAGAATGGAGGTCTTCTGGTTTTCTAAGTCCAAGTAGTTCTGGAATAAAAAGTCTTGCTCTTTGTTTATATCAATAATGTTTTTGTCGCCCTTAAACAGCTCAATCGCATATTCTAGAGAGTCCATGATACTCTCTAGTTCTGTAAGTTGTTTCTCTATGTATTTCTGAGTGTTTTCATTAACATGGTACTGTTTTTCTAGAGAGTATTCTACATATACTCCAGAGAGTGTGTCCAAAAACATTTTGGCGTAAGAAGGGACTTTGTTGCTTACAGATAGCTCTAGAATGCTTGTGAACTCAACGTTTTCAGCTATTAAGCTGTTCCTAAAAGAAGAGATGAGTTGTTTGTCACTGGATACAGTTATATAATATTCGTACCCTGTAAATTGGTCTTGGGTGGTGATGTCTAATAGTGAAGTAGGAAGAATGGTTAGGTTACCCAAATTAGCGTCATGGTCCTTCATGTCATCGCCCATTGGATAGATAAAGGATTGAATGGTACCGTTTAGTTCATACTCAAGCCGAACACTTCTGTAGTCAATAATCTCTAGTTTGATGGGTGTGTTAAGGGTTCCTTCTAGTTCTTCCCAGTCTACTGAGATTTTTAAGGCAGGAAAGGAGGGTACTTTTTTTCTCTTCCATCTGCCTTGAATAAAGTACCCAACGTTGAGATGCAGTCTTTCAACAGCTTTGTCTATTAAATCATAAGAAGTAATAATTCTCTTTTGGTTTTCTATATCAGCGTATTGACTGAAATAACCAAAATTACTTCTTAGCTCACTTTGGTAGTTATACGTCTCATCACTTTTAAGAAGTATCTCCGACTTTGCTCCATGGATATCTGGAAGTCTATAGGTATAAAGGTAAGCTAATGCGTAAGCTAGAATTGGGAATAAAAGAAGCGTTAGCCAGTTTTTTTTGAGGTATTTAAAGGCAGGCCTTAGGTCTTCTATTGTGATTATGCTTCCTGTATTATTCATTAGAGTAGTGCGCGAATTCACTTGCAAATATAGTTGTCTAGTTATAGGTTCATAAGGATTTGTTTGAAAGAATCCACTATTTCGGTTTATTCTTTCGGGGAGTTATAGTAAATTTGAAAAACAGTTCCCCTACAGACATGTTCAAATATTTAATTTCAACCATTTTCATTCTCTTTGTAGTTTCAGGATTTGGTCAGCCAGATGGACCATTTCCAGATGATTCTGCCTGTGGAGGGCCGTTTGACCCTTGCCCTATTCCTTTAGACGGTGGTGTAAGCATACTTATAGCGGCTGGATTAATTTATGGAGGAAAAAAAGTCAATGACTTAAATAAAAAGGATTAAGTACAGTGAGTCAGTCCATAAAGAAATTTTTAATTCTTTTCGTGCTTTGTTTGCTTGTCTGGTTCTCGATATATGAACTAGTGCTTAGGCCAAGCATTATTTATGATGCGTGGGTCATAGAGGGTATAGCTCACCAGGCTGGTCTATTGCTGGAGTTGTTTAACTATAATGTTCTGGTTGATGATAGGCTGTATACAGGGTATTTAAATTATGTCAGTTTAATTGGAAGTCAAGGGGTGGTTATTGGTCCGGGTTGCTTTGGGTTGGTGGTGATGGCTTTGTTTTCTTTTTTCATACTATGTATGCCCGGTTCCGTGAAGCATAAGGTATGGTTCATTCCTTTGGGTATAGTTAGTCTTCATTTGTTAAATGTATTTAGAGTCTCTGTGTTAACGGTTATTATGGCTGAGAATCCAGGATGGCTTGCTTTTAACCATGACTACACGTTTACTGCTTTAATTTATGGCTTTGTCTTTTTTCTTTGGGTCAGTTGGACGAAGCGCGTTGCGAATTCATTTAGGGCAAATGAGAAATGAGAGTAGCGGTCATTTGTTTTGTTATTGCTACGCTAGCGCTTGGGCTTTTCCAAGAAAGAGTAAAGATCAGTATAAATTTTAATCTAAAAAGCGCGAGCTTGATTGATGATTACGACTCCTTGGATGCCGAGAGCAGGAGGAGGGCTATACAGAAATCCAAGATTGGGAGACCTTATGATTACTATTACAGTCACGACTCGGTAAATTTGCTGTACAGCTTAGGCGTAAGAGAGTTGTCTGCGTTGAAATGGCTGGGGTCTATTCTGTTTGCTTTCGCCCACTTATGTTTGGGGCTGTGGTTGCTTAAAACGCTTAGGTTAAAGGTTGGCAAGTGGCTAATCCAAGGATATGTCCTCTTGTTTGGTGCGGCAGCGGTGTTATATACAGTAGGTGTGATTTTGGGTGTGGACTTTTACCTCCTGGCTAGGAGGGTTGTCGGTTTTCTTCAGTCACCATTGCCGGTTATCGTTCTAATTATACGAAGTAAAATTGATTCTAATGATGAATAATGTATTTCAAAATAAATTTAGCCCAGAGTCTAAGCTATGGGTTTTTCAGTCGGATAAAGAAGTGAATGGAGAAGCTTTGCTAAGCGAGTTGTCTTCGTTCTTCGCTAATTGGAAGACTCACGGTCGAAAAGTTGAAAGTGCTTGTTCCGTTATTGAAGGAAGATTTCTTCTGGTGGTGGTAAATGAGGGCAGTTATGCCGTATCGGGTTGTGCTATAGATGAGCTTACAAAGACTATACGTAAAGTAGGAGAGGGGAGTAATTTAAATTTACTCGATCGGGGCGGGTTTTATTGTGTTGGTCCGCAGGGCTTGTTTTATGTAAAGTTTGCTGATTTTAAAGAGTTGTACCAGCAGGGAGTGTTAAAGGACGACACTGAATTTTATGATGCCTCTATTAGTGTTAATCGTGAACTGTCTACCAAGTGGGTTTCTAAAATTAAAGACTCATGGATGAAGAACAGGGTTTTGTGATCTTTAAATCGCTTTTAGTCTAGCGTTCCTAAAATAAATAATTCTTTTTATTGTGCGCTTTCGAGATTATGTATTATCTTGGCACACGCTATTCAAAAGCACAAGGATTAATTTACTGACCACCCGACTCTCTATTCTTGAGAGGTTTTCTCCCGCTTTCGGAATGCCAAAAAAACTAACTTATTTTTGATAATCTTGAGGAACAAGTGTTTAAAGAAAAAACAGGTTTTGAAATTCATATTCTACATCGGTGGTCATCCGGTGTTTTCTGCGTTGCAATTCAATCAATTCAATAACATATAATAATTATTAACCAAAACCAATTCAAATGAAAAAAATGTACAAAATAATGACTTTGCTGTGCTGCTTGTCGGTGCTTGCGATGTCTAATGTGGTGTCTGCTCAGTGCGCCCCTCTAGCAGAATTAATAATTGACATTACCGCTGATCAGTTTCCAGGTGAAAATACTTGGAGCTTGACAGAAGATGGTGTTGAAATCGCGTTTGGTGGTGGGGATTCTCAAAACGTAACCGTTTGTGTTGATGTATTAAAATGTCACGAGTTTACTATGGCTGATTCTTACGGTGATGGTCAGTACGGTTCTGCTTTCGGTGGTGTTGATGGAACAACAACTATAACCCTTGATGGAACAGAAGTGTTTTCATCAACAGGTGACTGGGGTGGTTCTATCAGTGGAAACTTTGGTGGATGTACTTCAGGTTGTGGCGATATTACAGCAAACAACTACGATGCAACTGCTGATATTATTGATAATAGTTTGTGTACATATGATGTAGCCCAAGGATGTACAGTAGTTAGTGCTTGTAACTACGATGCTGCTGCTGTTGTAGATGATGGATCTTGTACATATGCTGATGCAGGATTTGACTGTAATGGTGACTGTTTAGTAGGTGTTGCTGTAGTTTATGCTCCAGGAGGTTTTTCTGGAGAGAATAGTTTTACAATTAATGATTGTGATGGTAACGTGTTAGCTTCTATGGCTGCAGGTACAGCTTCATTTAATTCTTGTGTTAATTTACCTGCTATTTATACAGTGATTTTGACTGATTCTTATGGAGACACTTGGAACGGAGGTACGTTAACAGTTGGTGGTGTTGTTTATGATCAGCCTACAACTGCTGGAGCTGGTACAGCTACTTCTGATAGCTACCAAGTAGGAGGTGCATGTCCAGTTTATGGATGTACGGACCCTACTGCTGCCAACTATGACTCTTTGGCTACTGTAAATGCAACGTCATCTTCAGATCCAACTGACCCATGTACTTATGGAATACCTGGTTGTACAGATGTTACAGCTTGTAACTTTGATGCTGGTGCCACTGCTAACGATGGTTCTTGTACCTATGCTGGTCCGGGACTTGACTGTAATGGTGATTGTTTAGCAGGTTCTCCTGTTGTAATAACACTTACAGATTCTTATGGAGATACTTGGAATGGCGGAACTTTAACAGTTGGTGGTGTTGTTTATGATCAACCTACAACTGCTGGAGCTGGTACAGTTACTTCTGATAGCTATAATGCATGTCTTGATTTATTAGGTTGTCTTGTAGTTGAATATAACACTGGCGCTTTTTCTGGTGAGCATTCATGGTCTATTGCTGATGATGCTGGCGTTGTATTAGCTTCTGGCATTGGATCTACTGGAGCTTACGGTACGACACTTGGAGACGGTTGTGGAGTTCTTGGTTGTGCTGATGCTTCTGCTATAAACTATGATGCTACTGCAGATTCTTGTGATGGTCTTGTAGGAGGTACAGATACTTCTTGTTGTACATATCCTCCAGTAAATGATGATTGTGCTGACGCTATTGCTGTAGCTTGTGGTGATGTTGTTTCTGGAAGTAGTCTTAACTCTACTGTAGGTAACGAAGTGTTAGCTTTAGAGTGTGGAACTGCTATAGGAGGTGCTGGAGTTTGGTATTCTTTCGCTTCTGCTGGAAGTGAAGAAGTAACATTCAGTACTTGTGGGTCTGCTTTAGATACTAAAATCAATGTTTACAGTGGTTCTTGTGGAGCTTATGTATGTGCTGGTGGTAATGATGATGATTGTGGTGTTCAGTCTAACGTAACTGTAATTACATCTGCTGCTCCTACTGATTACTATATTCATGTTTCAGGTTGGAATGGTAACACTGGTCTTTTTGACTTAGCTGTTACTTGTGATGTAGCTACTTGTACTCCTCCTGTAAATGATGTATGTGATTCATCTTTCCCAATACCAGATGGTGTTGCGTATGTGGATGACAACGTTTGTGCTCAAGCAAATGATTTAAACCCGGCTTGTGCTGGTTTCGGATTTGTTGATGGTGTTTGGTATACTTGGAATTCTGGTGCTAACAATGCATTAGCTTTAGCTTTCGGTCCTGCTGCAACTCCAGATTTAGGAGATTCTGCTGCTGTTAACCCATCTATCGCTATGTTTAGCGGTAACTGTGCTAACCCTACTGAGCTTAACTGCTTCAATGGAACTGTTACTCAAGAAATCACGGGATTAACTATTGCTACGACTTATTACTTCTTGGTATTTACAGATGATGATGTTGATCAAGGTCAATTTGATTTAATGTTAACTGGTGGAGTCGCTGGTTGTACTACTGTAGGAGCTTGTAATTATGACGCTTCTGCTTCTGTTGATGATGGTTCTTGTGATTTATCTTGTTTAGGTTGTACTGATTCATTAGCTCTTAACTATGATCCAGCGGCTCTTGCTGATGATGGTTCTTGTGTAGTTCCTTCATGTGATCCTATCGTGAGTACTGAGGCTGCTATTTGTTATGATAGTAATGGTAACGTAACGTATAACTTCCTTGAGAACACTCTTGGAGAAGGAGTTTCTATCGCTTTCAATGCTGGTACAGTTGAGGCAGGTTGGGATGAGATTTATGTTTACGATGATTTAGGTACTCAGTTAAATGTTCAATTCGATGGAGATTTAACAGGATTAATCTTTACTTCTGCAGGTGCAATGTCTATAAACATTATTTCTGATGCTTCTGTTTCTTGTGCTTCTGGATCTCAGACTGAAATTAGTCTTACGGTTTATTGTGGTGCTTTAGAAGTAGTAGGATGTTTTGATCCTTTAGCTACTAACTATGACGATACTGCTAACTCTGGAGATCAGGTAGCTTTATGTCAGTACTTAGGTTGTACAGATGCAGCGGCATGTAACTATAATGCTTTAGCGCTCACTGATGACGGTACGTGTTGTTTAACTAACTGTGTTACTGTGGAAATTTCAGATTCTTTCGGTGACGGAGGAACTTCAGTTACTATATTCGATGATTTAGGGACTGTTGTAGCTTCTCTTGTTGGTAGTGGTTTCGGAAATACTGAAACTTTCTGTATCCCTGATGCATGTGCAGATGTCGTTGTATCTGTTGATGGTTTCCCGGGTGAAGCTGGAGTAACTATTACAGATGCTTCAACTGGAGTTCTTCTTGATTTTGGAGCGGGTACTATAACTGCAGGAAGTACTACTACTGTTACTGTAGGTGCTGCTGTAGGTTGTGTAGTGAGTGGATGTACTGATGCTTTAGCATTAAACTATAACGCTGCAGCTAACGCTGATTGTTTAGATGTGTTTGGAGGAGCTAATGTTACTTGTTGTATCTATCCAGTAGCTAATAATGATTGTGATGGAGCTATCGCTCTTTTAGCAGGAGTTGAAACAGCTTGGGATTCAAATAACTCAGATGATTCTGGAAACAACTGTTCACCTACATTAACAAATGATGTATGGTACTCTTATACGCCAGCTTGTGATTTAGAGGTGACTGTATCTTCTGCTTCTAATCAAGGTGGTGAAGTAGCTATCTGGGAAGGTGACTGTGCTGCTTTAACTTTAGTGGAATGTGGACCTAATGCAGGATTCATAACTACTACTATTACTGCTATCTTAACTGGAGGAGTTACTTATTCTATTCAAACTGGTTCTAACTCTGATTTCAGTCCTGTAAGTACAGGTACTATCATCTTAGAAGAAGGATTATGTAGAGGATGTACTTATATAGCTTCTCCAGATTACTCTGCTGCTGCAGGTGTAGATGACGGTTCTTGTACTTTCGAGGATTGTTCTTGTCCTGGAGACTTTACAGGTGACGGTTTCGTTAACGTAAGTGATCTTGGTGGATTCCTTGGAGCTTTCGGTGAAGCATGTGACTAATTAATATATTAAGCAACTAAATTATAATGGGGAGCCTCTTAAAGAGGAGGCTCCCTTTTTAACCAAATATTTATTAACTATATAAAAAAAAAATTATGAAAAAACTCTTATTTTCATTTCTCATGGTATCTGTTTGTTTCCTCGGAAACGCACAACTAGATAAAGTTACCGTAGAAGAATTGCCATTAACAGGAACTGTCGGGACATTCGATTTTTCTGGATATACAAATTATAGACTTTTTGCAGAGGCTACAGATGCAGCTGATCAAGTAACTGCTGTAATTGGAAACGATGTTTGTGCTACAGATGTAACTACAACAACTACTTTCTTCAGAAATGGTTTTGCCTTAACGTCTCCAACTACCGATGCTATTAATCCAGCTTTTTTCCCTTTTGCCCCAGATATGAGATATCATTCTGCTCTAGGGATTGGAATAGCAGCAGCAGGATTATTAGGTATTCCTGAAACAGAGGATTCTAATGGATCACTCAACGTAGCTTGGGGAGCTACAGATGGTCTAGGAGATTTAGCTGCAGGTACTACTAGTGCTATTGCTGCGCCAGGTGAAGAGTTTTGGTTAGATTTCCAAGCTATTGGTGAATCTTTCGTTATTAACACATTTTCTGGTGGTAGTTGGTTTACTCTTCCAGGAGGAGCTAATTCTTTAGGTCTTGGTGTAAATAACTCTGTATTTTTAGGTTCGTTCACTACTGCTGGAGATTTCTCTTATAACATTAGTGTAGGTATCCAAGATGATTTACTTGGGTCTGTAGATTACTTAAGTTGTTCTGAGCCAGGTATCGATAACTTAATCTATCCTTTAGTTGGATGTGATGACGTTGCTGCTTGTAACTACGATTCTTTTGTTGATGTTTCAGATCTTTCGTTTTGTGTATATGCTGATTTAGGGTTTGACTGTAATGGTGACTGTTTAGCAGGTGTAGGATTAAGTATCGACATCACTGCTGATGAGTATTCAACTGAAAACACTTGGAGCTTGACAGAAGATGGTGTTGAAATCGCTTTTGGT